>Ga0209075_1003237_pt1 | contig 13708 bp, 8 predicted proteins | sample Stecom2011_FD_187523 | JGI IMG/M metagenome (GOLD analysis project Ga0209075, IMG submission 187523) | Agricultural soil microbial communities from Utah to study Nitrogen management - Steer compost 2011 (SPAdes) (version 2) | ecosystem: Environmental > Terrestrial > Soil > Agricultural land... | reverse complement strand
ATGCGCATATTCAGCCAGATATAAACGGTTGGGTAATTTGGTCAGATTGTCCTGCACCGCCTGATTGGCCAGCTCGCGGTTAACCAGCGACAGCTGGCGGTTACGCTCTTCCAGACGCTGCTCCAGCACGGCCACACTAAAGGCGGCAACCATCACCAGACTGGTCACAAAAATCACGGTAAACAGCAAGATGCCATTGCCGGTTTTATAAATCGCATCCAGACGTTCCGTATCAATCGGATAGTAAGACACCGAGGCCATGCCGGTATAATGCATCCCGACAATGGCCAGCGCCATCATAATGGCAATCATCACCTTATAGTGACGATGGTAGAGCAAGGTATTTTTAAAGCGAAACGCCAGCCAGAAGGTCAGGCCGGAACCACTAATGGCAATGAGCACCGAAAACACCACCAGTAGCGGATCATAATAGGTCCGATGATTCTCTACGACCATGCCCAGCATACCGGTATAGTGCATGCCGGAAATGCCGAGTCCCATTAACACCGCCCCAATCACCAGACGGGCAAAAGGCAGGGTGGGTTTGGTGGTCAGCCAGATGGCAAAGGTGGAAGCAATAAAGGCAATAACGCCAGAAAAAACGGTCAGCGGCAGATTAAACGCGTAATTGGCCGGCAACTGGCAAGCCAGCATCCCGACAAAATGCATACCCCAAATAGCAACGCCAAGGCATAGGCCACTGAGCAAGAGCATGGCTTTTTCAGATTTCTGGCGGATTCCCCCGAGCAGGAACTGCTGGGTTGAAATAGCCAGATAACTGGCCAGAATTGCAACCGCAATTGAACCTACCACCAGGCTAAAGTCATAATGAATATGAACCATAAAAAGCTTCCGTATAGGTTATTTTTTTGTTGTTACTATACTCAACGCTAAATACTCATGATTTTTTCGCTTTAAAAGATAACAATAAAACAAGGAATTAAAACTCAAACTAGAATCTTATACTATCGCATTGAGGTCAAGCCTAAATGCGGTTTTTCCGCCCTGAAAACCGTCATTCTCACTTTGATTTACCGGCTCATCTGCCTCTTGAGTCATTCAACTCAAAAGCATCAAAAAAGGCCAGTACATCTACCGGCCTTTTTCTCACATCCAAGGTCTTATTTGGCTGTGCCTGATTGTAACTGACTATAATCCAGTAACACATTGGCCGCTTCGCTCACAAAGACTTCTTCTTCCGGCAGCGGCGGACGCTGGTTGGCTTTCATTTTGGCCCGTGACTCGGCTTGCGCTTCCAGTGAGGCCTGATAGCTTTCCCAGTTTGGATACGGTGCCAAACCGGTCGCCTGACGACGCACGTTTTCAGCGGCTAAGGTTTTACGCTCCAGCTCAATCAGTTCGGCACGGCGCTGATCTAAATCCAGCACCGCCGTTTTGCGCTCTTCGGCCTGTTTGGCAATATTTTTACGCTCAGTCAGATACTTGAACTGCGGATCAATACTGACCCGGGTCTGCGAAGATTTGGCCAGTTGCGGCACATAAGACTGCACCACGCCCTCACGTTTAAATGGTGCGGTGGCAATGGTATCCCACTTCAGCGCATTCTTGGCCTTACGCTCACCAAATTCTTCATTGTAGATATCTACCAGTTTAATGTCCGGAATCACCCCTTTGTTCTGGGTACTGCCGCCGGTAATCCGGTAGAACTTACGCTGGGTGAGCGTGGCCTGACCATAGGCCAAGGTATCCAGCTGCACCTGTGCTGTCCCTTTACCGGTGGTTGTGCTACCAATCACAATACCGCGCTCATAATCCTGAATCGCGGCTGAATAAATCTCGCTGGCAGAAGCCGAAGCCAGGTTAATCAGGACTGCTAACGGGCCGGCATAGGTCTGTTCGCCGCCATCATTGTCTTCAAACACGCTCACGTTGCCATTGCCATCACGGATTTGTACTACCGGACCCGATTTAATCACCTGACCCAGCATACGTGCCACCTCTTCAAGTGAGCCGCCCGGGTTATTGCGTAAATCGACAATAATCCCGTCGACATTTTTGGCAGCCAGCGTTTTCAAGGCATTGTTGGTGTCTTCCGATACCGAACGGTATTCCACCCCGGCACGGCGCGCCCGATAGTTCAGATAAAATGATGGAATTTCAATCACGCCATAGGTATAGGTTTTGCCATCACGTTGAATTTGCACGGTTCGGTTACGCACCCCGGCATCTTCTTCCTGAATAATGTCACGTACCAACGTCACGGTACGTGCCTGACTCATCGAGGCACCCGGACCGAGTAAACGCAAGGTCACTTTGGTGCCACGTTTACCGCGAATCAGACCGACCACTTCATTGCTTGGCCAGCCAATCACATCCACAATTTTCTCGCCATCCTGACCGACACCAATAATCCGGTCGCCGGATTTGACCTGACCAGATTTACTTGCTGGACCACCTTCAACAATGGTTTCAATCTTGGTGTAATCTTCATTGCTGCGATCCGGACGAATCGACACCCCAATCCCTTCCAGCTGCAAGGTGGTCTGACGGTTCAGCTCCATTGCATCAACAGGCGGGAAATAGTTGCTGTGCGGATCATAGGTCAGCATCATCGCATTTAAGGTTTTGTCCAGCACATCATCGCTTTTCAGGCGACTCATGCGTTCCAGCTGACGGGTATAACGCTTGGTCAGGGTTTCCACCGGCGTCATATCTTCCGGGCCGGATAAATCTTGCCCATTGGCCAGTTCCGGATTTTCCTTGAGGGCTTTTTGTTTGGCCTGCTCTTCTTCTTTGCTGATGGTCAGGTTAATCAGCTGGGACACCAGCATTTTTTGCCAGTGGGCACGCTGCTCTGCCTGGGTCTTAAAGAACGGCGCTTTTTCACGGTCCAGCTCAATGGTGACATTCGGCTGTTTTAAATTCTGCGGTTTTTTCAGCTCGGCCAGCATAAACTGATAGAAGGCCTGCATGCGCTCACGATAGTGCGCATGAATCTGATACGGGCCCGATAAATCGCCAGCTTTTAAGGCGGCTCCAAAATTGGCGCCATATTTTTTCTTGTACTGTTCGACTTCATTGGCCAGGAACAAGGTGTGCTCCGGGTCCAGACTATCGATATAGAAATCAAAAATGCGATTGGAGGTGTTGCTGTCTAAACGCTGGTTCAGGTAATGCTGACGGTCAACCAAGGTCGCTAACTGGCGTGACACCAAGGCCTGTTCCCGGGTTGGAACAATGGTATTGGAAACAGCAGCAGTATTATTGGCAGCAATGGCTTCGTTGATTGCGTGACTAAAGAAGAATCCCCCAGTTGCCACGGCAACTGCACAAGCTATCGTTTGAAGTTTCATAAATAATGTGTATTTCCTTGGTTTTCGACCAGTAGTACAAGGTTGCTTAGCGACGAATCAAGCAGATTCAAAATCTTAAACAACTTAATCTGTTTATGTCGTGTAGTTTTATCATATTCTGTGCTGACAAAATGTAGCAAATCATTGCAGAATTCAGGTATTGTTTTTCGATAAAAATTTGAATCCGGAACCGATATGATTGGCGCATTGATGCTCGACATCGCTGGCACAGCACTTACTCAAGAAGATATTCAACTCTTACAAGCTCCGCAAGTCGGTGGCGTCATTTTATTTGGTCGAAATATCGAATCACCGCGGCAAGTACGCGCCCTGACCGATCATATGCGTCAGGTACGTCCGGATATTTTAATTGCAGTCGATCAGGAAGGCGGCCGGGTGCAGCGTTTAAAACAGGGTTTCACCCTACTGCCGGCCATGGGCCGTTTTGGCGAGCTGTATCAGCAGCAGCCGGAACTGGCGGTCGAGCTGGCCGAACAGTGCGGCTGGCTGATGGCCACCGAAGTATTAGCAGTCGGTATTGATTTCAGTTTTGCCCCGGTGCTGGATTTAAATGACATCAGCGATGTCATTGGCGACCGCAGTTTTGCCCGCAATATGGACGATATTATTGTGCTGGCACGCGCCTTCTTAAGTGGTATGCAGCGCGCTGGTATGGCCACCACCGGCAAGCATTTCCCCGGTCATGGCTCGGTCAAGGCCGACTCGCATGTGGCCGCTGCCATTGATTCACGTTCTTATGCAGAAATTCAGCAAAAAGATATGCAAAGCTTTATCCAGCTGCAAGCCCAACTGGATGCCCTAATGCCTGCGCATGTAATTTATGATCAGGTCGATCCAAACCCGGCCGGTTTCTCGCCGTACTGGATTCAGACCGTGCTACGTCAACAGCTGAATTTTGATGGTGTGCTGTTCTCGGATGATTTAAGCATGCAAGCCGCTTGTGTGGCAGGTGGTGCCGATGCCCGCATTCAAGCGGCCTTAAACGCCGGTTGTGACATGGGACTGGTCTGTAATGACCGTGCCGCCGCCTGTCTGGCACTGGAAGGGATTCAGAATTTACCGTTACCAAATCAGGCCCGTTTAGCACGTATGCGCGGCCAGATTCCAGAAATTCAAATCGGTGATGTACTCGAGCTCGGCCCGGAATGGCAAGCAGTACGCGACCGTATTGTCCGCTTTAAAGACAGCGGCCAGTAATACCGACAAAGGAACAGGACAAGCTGTTCCTTTTTCTTTATGATGCAAATACATAAATCCAATCCCCCGAATAAATAAAAAGAATAGAGGACCTTGCATGAGCCAACCGCTTTCCGAACATCGCCATATTTCCTTTACCGCCCACTATACCGGCTATATCTGGTTTCAAATGGGCATCTCGCATCCGGTGTTTGCCACCTCAAAAGGCAAGTTTCTGGCCAAACTGGTCCATCCGCTGGAAAGCTGGGCCGAAAAATATGTCGGTGGCAGCATGCGCACCACCCTGAAAGAACGTCACACCATTATTGACCAGCAACTGACCGAGCTGATTGCCCGCAACCCTCGCACCCAGGTGCTGGAAATTGCCTGTGGCTTATCCCCACGGAGCTGGAATTTCCGCCAGAAATACCCAGAACTGAATTACCGCGAGCTGGATTTACCAGATATGGCCAAGGTGAAAACCGCCGCCTTGCAACAGCTGGACCAGCAGGCACCGGAAGTCTTGAGTGCCGATATTTTCAGTGAAGAATTTGCCCAGATTTTTCAGCATTTTGACCCGCAGCAACCGCTGGTGATTATTAGTGAAGGCTTAATCAATTATTTCGACAAGCCGATGCTCAGCAAACTGCTACATGGGATTTATCAATATGGACAACATTTTCAGGAACTGCATTACTTGAGTGATATTTATCCTGAACCGGTGAAAAATAAACTGGCCAGCTTTATGTGGACCAGCAGTAAATTACTGAAAGTCATGTCTCGCAGCGCCTTTAGTTTTCATTTTCAAAGTCCGGGTGAAGTCCGTGACTTTGTTAAAGCCAGCGGTTTTGAGCGGGTCGATATTCTGCAGCCGCAGCACTATTTCCACACTCCGGACCTGCCCGCCCCTGAAGAACATTTGGGTGATATTGTCTGGGTGCTGCACGCCTGCCATAAACAGCCCAGTGCCTAAAAAAGAGTTCTGAGCCTCATCAGCCCATAAAAAACAGCGCCTTTGCGCTGTTTTATTTTTAGACACCTCAATTTAGGCAATTGCTGCCAGACAACCTTTTTGACGCTGGATATAACGCAGCAAACGCTCGGCAATATCAAAGCTGCCATGTTTTAATAAAGCGCGAATCTGCTGATCCTGCACTTCAAAAATCAGGCACTCAATCTGGAAACTACCCTCTTCATCTTGGAGTGTCAGGGCCAAATCACGCTCATACTGCGCAGCCCGTTCTGCCTGTCCGTCTTCAAAACGTAGCAATACGCCAAAAAAGTTCAGATCGACAATTTCCGTGGCAAAGCTTAAATCGGAATGACGGTGCGTTAACTGACTAAATGGCTGCTGCACGGCAATGCGTTCTTCTCCGCGGCGCTCCATGGTCAAGAGCTGGGCACGGGTCATAGGGATAATACCTTCTAGCGACTGGATCGGCTCATCTCTTAAGAAGGTGGCAAACAGGCGCATGGTTTCTTTACGGCGCTGCAACTGCGGCACATGGTCGGCATTGGCAATCATGGCAAATTCCATGTCCGGACATTGCAGGGCAAAATTGGCATTTTCATGTGGCAAGGTAAAACTGTCATACTGACCACAGGCCACCAGCACCTTGCACTGCGGAATTGGAACATGGGTCAGACGCAGCAGACGATTACAATTGATATCATAGCGTTCCTGCTCGGTGGCGGTGAACTCGGCCATTTGCCGGAAGAACAGCCGCTTGGCGGTTGGCGACATGCGGGTCGCTTCCAGCTTGGCATGATTGACCAGATATAAAATCACCGCCTGACCAAACTCATCCATGCGCTGCTCTTTCATTAAATGCAGCGATTCTTCCAGCAGCATACGCCAGCTTTTCCGGGTCTTTTGCATGACACCCATCAGAATCATGCGGTCTATCAGTTCCGGACGCTGATGTGCCAGGCAGGATGCCACCACAGAACCGAGGGACATGCCCAATACCGCGACCTGACTCAAGCCAACGATATCCAGCCAGCGACCGAGCATGGCTGCCAGATCTTCCAGCTCCAGCGTACCGGCAGATACGCCGCTATCAATATTGCTGATTTGCTGGTTGGCGCCCATGGAAGGTAAATCAATCAGGATAATCGGGCCGGCATCAAACAGTTGTTCAACACAGTATTTATAGGAGTTAAAATTCTGAAAAGCGCCCCCGATAATCACCATCGGCGTCATGTGCAAGGTGTCTGGGCGAGCAATCGCCATGTATTCAATCTTCCAACCGTCAATCCAGGTTGTACGCGCTGGCTGTTTGAAACTGTGCTTATCGTAAAGATCAAAAAAACCAAAGTGAGCACTTGACTGCCCGACTTCTGAGTCCATTTGGATAATGGAATTCATATTCCTTTCCTCCATTCTCGCGCTTATTTTTATTGTGCAAGAGATGATTTCTAAAATTGAGCAAAAATCGCATCCTGCTCTTTCATTGTTATTTGTATGACTTCAATGTCCATCGTGTTTCATTCTATACAGGTGTCGTTTTGACACGCAACCTCTTCTGCAACCACTTGTCTGCTTTTAAACAGGAAACAATTTCAAAATGTTTAGCGCTTTTCCGGCTTTCCTGCGGAAAATTCCATCAAACTGCTTCATTGTCCCGACCTAGACTGTTAATATCGAGGAGAAATTTCTAAGTGATCAAACCGCTATGCACGAGTCTATTGAACAATATATGCAAACGGTAGGACAACAAGCGCGCCAAGCTTCCGCAGTTCTGGCAAGTGCTTCTACCCAAACAAAAAACCATGCTTTATCTGCTATTTACACTGCGCTTGAAAACAGTGAAACAGCAATTTTAGCTGCCAACCAGATTGATATGACCAAAGGTCGCAACAACAATCTGGATAGCGCCCTGCTTGATCGCTTAGAACTGACTCCCCCGCGCTTTAAAGGCATGTTACAGGGCCTGAAAGATGTAATTGGCCTGCTTGACCCGATTGGTGAAATTACCGATATGGCCTATCGTCCGTCGGGCATCCAGATTGGTAAAATGCGTGTGCCTTTGGGTGTAGTCGGCATGATTTATGAATCACGTCCGAACGTGACCTTAGAAGCAGCTTCGCTGGCGCTAAAATCAGGCAATGCCATTATTTTACGTGGCGGTTCAGAAGCGCTGGAATCGAATAAAGCCATTGCCGAAGCCATTCAGTACGGTCTGAAAACTGCAGGCTTGCCAGAAACGGCGGTACAGGTCATCAATACCCCAGATCGTGCTGCTGTAGGCCAGTTAATTACCATGTCGGAATATGTCGATGTGATTGTGCCACGTGGCGGTAAAGGCTTAATCGAGCGCATCACCAATGAAGCCCGTATTCCAGTAATTAAGCATCTGGATGGTAACTGTCATGTCTTTGTCGAAGCACAGGCTGACTTGCAAAAAGCCCTACCGATTGCCCTGAATGCCAAAACCCATCGTTATGGCGTCTGTAATGCCATGGAAACCTTGTTGGTGGATGAAGCCATTGCAGATGAGTTTTTACCGCGCATTGCCGAGCTGTATGCGGAAAAACAGGTCGAGCTCCGTGGCTGCGCCGAAACCCAGCGTATTTTAGGCGACAGCGTTCAAACGGCTACCGAAGACGACTGGTATACTGAATATCTTGGTCCGGTTCTGGCCATTAAAGTGGTATCGGGTCTGGATGAAGCGATTACCCATATCAATAAATATGGCTCGCATCATACCGATGCCATTATTACTGAAAACTTCAGTCTGGCACGTCAGTTCCTGGCCCGTGTTGATTCCAGTTCAGTGATGATTAACGCCTCTACCCGCTTTGCCGATGGCTTTGAATATGGTTTAGGGGCGGAAATTGGTATTTCTACCGATAAAATCCACACCCGCGGTCCGGTCGGTCTTGAAGGTCTGACCTCGCAAAAATGGGTGGTGTTTGGAGATGGCCAGATTCGCCAATAACTCACTTTTCTAAAGATATGAATGTTCAGCCTTTGCGGAGGCTGAACATTTTTCTGCTGTTTTCCCTGTCTATTCCACCGTACACTGTCTTAAGAATGAGAATAAGAGGTGGACAATGTTCTATTATTTAATTGTGACCACATTTGTTCTGGCACTGCTGGTGTCATTTGTGGTGATGCGTATTTTTTCCAGTTCCATTAACCGTATTCTGGCGCGTATTATTCATGATCCGATTCATGAAGCCTGGGCCAGATATACCAAATTTGCCGGCATGGTGGTTGGAACATCCTCCGGAATCCGGATTTATGACATGGAAAAATACATTACCCCGCTCACCTATAGCGAAAACGACCAGAAAATTATTATTGAACTGACGCAGGAACGCTGGTTTCTGGAAATTTACCGCACCTTAATTGAAACCCTGCAAGGCTTGGCCTGGATGATGCTGGTATTTTTTATGGTGGCGCTATTTGCCTATGTGATTGTGCGCTGGTCGGAAATGAAGTATCAGAAACCTTGAATATGAAGGAATAAGAAATATTTTCAAACAGTTCTGTCAGATGCTTTGATTCAAGGCGTGTTATGGTAAAGAGAAGAACAACGCGACTGGACATGACTACTATTTTATTAATAAATGAAATCTATCAACCGATAAATTTTAGTTATTATTCCCGAAAGGGTCGATAGTGCTTAAGTCTAATCTCCTAAAGTCTATCTAGAAGCGATACCCATCCCATGATAAAAATTAGTTATTGATCAAGATTGCACCGTGTTGGAACAGGTGCAGATCAATACGGGATACAAATATTTCAATTAGAATTCGGGTAAAACAACGTGTCTACAACTGTATTAGTAATTAACTGCGGATCTTCTTCAATTAAATACGCGCTTGTTTCTGAACGTCGCGAAGACCGTATTTTTGGTTTGGCTGAGAATTTAGGATCTGCCGAGGCACGTATTAAAGGGATCACTGTCGGAGGTGAACCGCTCGAACTTTCTATTCCGCATGCAGATCATGAAAAAGCCTTAGAAACCATTTTATCGCGCTTATCACAATACAATCCTCAAGCGATTGGCCACCGTGTGGTACATGGCGGCAGCTTGACCAAAGCCGAGCGCTTAACCCCAGAAATTATTCAACGCATTCGTGAAGCAACCCCACTGGCACCGTTACATAACCCGGCGCACCTGGTAGGCATTGAAGCGACCATGCGTTTATTCCCTGAATTACCTCAGGTTGCTGTATTTGATACCGCATTCCACCAGACCATGCCAGCGCATGCTTATCGTTATGCCGTGCCAAAATTCCTGTACACCGATCATAACGTACGTCGTTACGGCTTCCACGGCACCAGCCATGCCTATGTTTCTGAACGCGGTTCAGAACTGGCCGGCAGCCTGAAACAAGGCGGCTGGTTAACAGCGCACCTGGGCAATGGTAGCTCGACCTGTGCCATCTGGAACGGTGAAAGTGTAGATACCTCTATGGGCCTTACCCCACTTGAAGGTCTGGTGATGGGTACCCGTAGTGGTGATGTTGATCCATCTTTACACACTTTCCTGGCCAGCAACCTGGGTTGGGATATCTACAAAATTGACAAGATGCTGAACAGCCAAAGCGGCCTACTCGGTTTATCGGGCCTCTCTAACGATATGCGTACCCTGATTGAAGCCTCTGAACAAGGCAATGAAGATGCAACCCTGGCGATTGAAGTATTCTGCTACCGTTTAGCGAAATCTTTAGCAGCATTAAGCTGTGGCTTACCGCGTCTAGATGGTCTGTTCTTCACGGGTGGTATTGGTGAAAACTCGGCCTATATCCGTGAAAAAACCCTGTCTTACTTACCACACTTCGGCTTTAACTTTAGCAAAGAGAAGAATGACAGCCTGAAACGTGGCACCGAAGGTCGTATCGATAACGGTACCGGTCCACAAATCTGGGTAGTTCCAACCGATGAAGAAGGCCGTATTGCCAAAGAAACCAGCGCGGTGGTGGAGTCTGAGTTGGGAGCAACTCCGGCAAAAAAGTCTGAATTAGAAACTGCGATTGCTTAAGCAATCGTTGTTTTACCCTGTTTACTTTTGGCTGATTTGAATAATACCTTATGAAAACAATTCTACTTGTCCCGACTGGAGAAGGTGTTGGTCTAACATCTGCATGTTTAGGTCTGGTGTATGCTTTGGAATGTCAGGGCATTAAACCCGGTTTCGTCAAACCTTTCTCTCAAGAATTACAGCCTGAAAACGAACGGACGACAGCGCTGTTTGAGCATGTCTCTAAAACCAAAACGGTTCAACCCATTCCTTATGCGCAAGTGGTGCATCAACTAAGCCATGACCAGCAAGATGAATTGCTGGAAGAAGCGGTTCGCTTACACCGTGAAGTGGCCAAACGGCATGACCTGATTATTGTCGAAGGCCTGTTACCGAATTTCCGTGACAGCTTCGCAGATGACCTGAATGCCCTGCTGGCTCAAGCCCTAGATGCACAGGTAGTGATTGTTAGCGGTGCCGACATCAACGATCCGCTTCGTTCTGCTGAACGAATTGAACACCAGATTCGTAACTTCGGTGGTGCAGAATCGAACCGTTTACGTGGTGTGCTGTTTATGCGTACCAAAGGTTTGCCAGAAGATTCTGCGCAAATTCCTGTGACGATTGATCCAAACCTGCGTTTACTGTCAGATACCAGCAAGTTTGTGGCCAGCATTCAGCAAACTTATAGCTACATTGGCACAGAAAAACTGCCAGTGATTGGTTTGGTACCATTTAGTAATACCCTGAGCGTGCCGCGCCTGTCTGATCTGGCGGCGCATATTTCTGCCCAGTGGATTCATGAAGGCGAAGCCAATACACGCCGTGTCTTACACAGCAGCCTGATTACTTCGAATATCGAGCATGAACTGCACAAGTTTGTGGCCGGTGAACTGATTATTACCGCAGCTGACCGTACCGATGTACTACTGGCCAGCAGTCTGGCAAACAGCAATGGCATTCCTTTAGCAGGCTTAGTCTTAACCGAGCAGCATCAACCGAATGAACAGGCCTTAAATTTCTGTCAAACTGCCATCAAGCAAGGTTTACCAGTATTACATACCCCTTTAACCACCTTTGAAACGGCGCAACAACTCTCGACTTTCGGTAATGAAATTCCGGTCGATGATATTGAACGCGCTGAACAGGTAACCCGTTTTGTGTCCAGCCATATTGATCCGGAATGGTTAAACTCGCTAATTAGCGGTGCGCATAGCCCACGTTTATCGCCTTCTGCCTTCCGTCATGAGCTTGTACAAAAATCAATTGCAGCGAAAAAACGCATTGTTTTACCTGAAGGTGATGAGCCACGTACAGTTCAGGCTGCGGCCATCTGCCAATCGCGTGGTATTGCGCACTGTATCTTGCTGGCCAAACCTGAAGCCGTAGTTGAAGTGGCCAAAGCCCGTGGTATTGAATTGCCGCATGACTTAGAAATTATTGATCCGGATCTGATTCGCGAAAACTATGTCGAGAAAATGGTTGAGCTGCGTAAAGGCAAACTTAACGAATTACAGGCACGCGAACAGCTTCAGGATACGGTGGTTTTAGGTACCATGATGCTGGCGCTGGATCAGGTTGATGGCTTAGTTTCAGGTGCAGTACATACCACGGCCAATACCGTACGTCCGGCCTTCCAGCTGATTAAAACTGCACCTGAATATTCACTGGTATCTTCAGTATTCTTTATGCTGCTGCCAGATGAAGTTTATGTGTATGGTGACTGTGCGATTAACCCGGACCCGGATGCAGAACAACTGGCTGAAATTGCCATTCAATCTGCTGACTCGGCCAAAGCCTTTGGTATTGACCCGCGTATTGCCATGATCTCTTACTCAACCGGAACTTCAGGTGCCGGTGCCGATGTAGAGAAAGTAGCGCAAGCGACTGAAATTGCCAGACAGCGTCGTCCAGACCTGCTGATTGATGGTCCGCTGCAATACGATGCTGCATCGGTTGAAAGTGTTGGTCGCTCTAAAGCGCCAAACTCTCAGGTGGCTGGTCGTGCCAATGTGTTTATTTTCCCTGACCTGAACACGGGTAATACCACTTATAAAGCAGTACAACGTTCTGCCAATGTGGTGAGCGTTGGCCCAATGTTGCAAGGTTTGAACAAGCCAGTGAATGACCTGTCACGCGGTGCATTGGTCGATGATATTGTGTTTACCATTGCTCTAACTGCAATTCAGGCTGAACAGCAGTCTGCTTAAATACTATTTTTAACAAGCTCCGCTTCACCCACCCTGTCGAAAGATAGGGTGATTTTTTTGTTTTGTATAACGGCCATTATGTTAAAAAGACTCAGAATTAGTGGAATTTTCTTTAAATTCTATGGCTGAATTTTGAGTATTGGGTACATGGCCAATAATGTATTCATTCTTCGCTTGAAAAAAGAAATCAAAGCTCTGACTCATCAGTGAATCTTGCTGGCTTTGCTTTTTGTAAATCGGAGCGAGACGGTTAAGATAGTAATTGATCCATTCTGCTTGATTAGAAAACGCTGCATAGTCTTTTAAATCTGTATAGAGATTCTGTAGATCTGTGGAAATTAATTCAATATTGGGGTCAAACATCCATACTGTGATATCCATTGGCTCAATCTCTGTGAATGTAAGAGGTTGTGCACTATCAAAACGCTCTATCTTATAAAGTTGAGCTCCATTTTCACTATAGCTACTACAAAGAAGTTTGGTATTCTCGACCTGATAGTGATTTTTCCCTATTTCTAATTCTCTGATTTGTTTTGATATTTCTAAGCATTGAGGTAGTTTCTGAATATTTGAATACCCTAGTTGTTTGAAAAGAACTATGGACCGATGTATTACATAGCTCTCTCCTGTTCCAATAATAATTCCATTATCCCAAGTATGAAGTTTTAATGTATGACATTCGTTAAAGCTGTCTATTTTTTCCTCACTTATGACAACCACTTTTTTATCTGCTGTAACAACGATGCTATCCTTCAGTTGAAGGGCAATGATGAAAGTCATATCTAAATTAAAAAATTTTGAAATATTCGTTTTATATATTAAGTCAATTTCGAGCTTAATTTTTGAATTTAATAAAAACAGGTAATATATGGCTGGTGGTTCTCAAATCATACTAAATAAGAATGGGATTACATTGATTACACCTGCAAAATTTGAGGCTAAAGCAGGGCAACACATTTTTAAAAGTGGGGCTGAAGTAGGTGTAAATCTTAAAGGGTTACCAGCTTACGAA
>Ga0209075_1003236_pt1 | contig 13708 bp, 17 predicted proteins | sample Stecom2011_FD_187523 | JGI IMG/M metagenome (GOLD analysis project Ga0209075, IMG submission 187523) | Agricultural soil microbial communities from Utah to study Nitrogen management - Steer compost 2011 (SPAdes) (version 2) | ecosystem: Environmental > Terrestrial > Soil > Agricultural land... | reverse complement strand
GTTTTTGTAATGGTTTCTACTGCTGTACTTAATTCCCCCCAGGTAACAGCTAATTCTTTTAAAAATAAATTTCCTTCATCGGTCAATCGATAGTATTTTCTTGGCGGTCCAGAAGTTGACTCTTCCCAACGATAACTTAATAAACCGCCGTTTTTTAACCGAGTCAGCAAAGGATAAATGGTTCCCTCGACCACAAGTAACTTGGCATCTTTCAATAACTCAAGTATTTCGGAAGTATAACAATCCTGATCTTTTAATAAAGAAAGGATGCAAAATTCCAGGATACCCTTGCGCATCTGTGCTTTGGTGTTTTCTATATTCATGATTTAAAATTTAGAACAAGACAAGTGATTGTATTTGATAATTTAACCTTTATGGGGTGCTTTCTATTTATTATTAAGACAACCTTTCATTTAATTTAATAGAAAGAACACCTGTGCTTGTTTTAATTTATTTTACACTGCAAATATAGCCATTGGAAAGTAGTTTGTATTGCATAGTACTTAAAATTAACTTTATTTTAACAACAGGAGCTTTTTGTGTGGATGATTTAATTTCTTTAACTTAGCCAAAAAGCCTTGATTATGAAGTTTACTCCAAAAAAACTGAATCTGTATTTATTAAAAGAATTGCCTTCTGCCTATTTGGCTGGCGTTCGAGTGACACAAATAGACAATCAAACGTGTACTGTAAAAGTTAGACATCGGTGGTTTAATCAAAATCCTTTTAAATCGCTTTATTTTGCCGTTCAAAATATGGGGGCTGAAATGACAACAGGAGCTTTGGTTATGCAATCGGTAAAAGAATCGGGTGTCGGGATTTCTATGTTGGTGCTCCATCAAAAATCGCAATTCACAAAAAAAGCAGTTGGCACCATAAGCTTTCATTGTGATCAAGGGCATTTTATTAAAGAAAAAGTTAAGGAAGCGGTAGAGTGTCAAGAGGGAGTTGCATTTTGGGTGCAATCAAAAGGAGTGGATGAAGCTGGCGATACTGTGGGGATTTATGATTTTGAATGGACATTAAAAAAGAGACAATGAAAGTATTAGTTACTGGAGCCACTGGATTCATTGGCAAAGATTTATGCAAAACATTACTGCAAAACGGACACCAAATCCATTATTTGACCACCAGAAAAGGCAAGATAGAAAACAAACAAAATTATCAAGGCTTTTTGTGGAATCCTGCAAAAAATGAAATCGATTCAAATGCGTTTAAAGGGGTTGAAGCAATCATTAACCTAGCGGGACACACAATTAACTGTTCATGGAGCAGCTCTAATAAGGCTTGGATTCTAAACAGCCGCATCGATAGTTCTGATACACTTTATAAAGCCTTAAAAGAAAACAATCATCAAATAAAATATATTTTCAATGCGTCGGCGATAGGTATCTACAAATCAAGCTACGATAATTATTATGATGAAAAGAGCACGGATTTCGGAACAGATTTTTTGGCTGATGTTTGCAAACAATGGGAAGCGGCTAATCAACGTTTTCAAACTTTAGGAATTGCAACTGCCATTGGTCGTATTGGCTTGGTTTTGTCTAAAGAAGCTGGTGTTTTGTACGAATTAAATAAAGTCGTTTCCATGGGATTGGGAGCTTGTTTAGGCAATGGAAAACAATGGATGTCATGGATTCATAAAGAAGATCTTGTAGCGGCGATTCTTTTTCTTATGGAAACGCAAAAGTCAGGTTTTTATAATCTAGTGGCTCCGAGTCCTTTAAGGCAAAAGGGTTTTTTAGAACTTTTAGCACAATCAAGAAATCGAAGAATTTGGCTGCCTGATATTCCGTCTTTTTTCCTCAAAATAATATTGGGCGAAAGAGCAGTATTGGTGCTTTCGAGTCAGCAAGTAAATGCCGAAAAGCTACAACTTTCTGGATATAATTTCCAGTTTACAGATTTGAAGGGTGCGTTAGATACAATTTACAAAACATAGCACGAACTTATAAAAAGCAGAGTAGAGGTAGCGATATTTTTCAAAACGCACCAATTGTATTTCATTTTCAGGTATTTATAAAATTAAAAATAAGGCTGATGTGATTCGAATTCGTTAGCCGTTTCTACTTTTTTATAAGCTTCCACGATTTTTTTAACCAATTTGTGACGTACGATGTCTTTATCGTCCAAGAATACAAAACCAATACCTTCTACGTCAATTAATATTCTCAAGGCTTCTCTCAGTCCGGAGGTTGTTTTTCTTGGAAGATCTACCTGTCCAGGGTCACCTGTGATGATAAACTTGGCATTCTTTCCCATTCGGGTTAAAAACATTTTCATTTGAGAATGTGTAGTATTTTGAGCTTCATCCAAAATTACAAAAGCATTGTCCAATGTTCGTCCACGCATAAATGCTAAAGGTGCAATTTGAATGATTCCTTTTTGAAGATAGTCTTCAAGTGTAGATGGCGGTAGCATGTCTCGAAGCGCATCGTACAAAGGTTGCATATAAGGGTCTAGCTTTTCTTTCATGTCGCCAGGCAAGAAACCTAAATTTTCACCAGCTTCCACCGCAGGTCTTGTTAAAATGATGCGTTTTACTTGTTTCTCTTTTAAAGCTTTCACGGCAAGAGCTACACTGGTATAGGTTTTTCCCGTTCCTGCTGGCCCAATTGCAAACACCATGTCATTTTTAAAAACGAGATCAACCAGTTTTTGTTGGTTAGGGGTAGTAGCTTTAATGAGTTTACCACCGATTCCGTGAACCAAAATTTCGTCGGAGCGTTCCATTTTTTGAGGAAGATCATCTATTACAAGTCGCTCAATGATGTTTTCATTGAGTTGATTGTACTTTTCGTAATACTTTAAGATTCGGTCAAATCGAGATTCGAATTGATCCAAAAGCTCACTTTCTCCATAAATTTTAATAGTAGTCCCGCGAGCGACAATTTTTAGCTTAGGATACAGCCTCTTGATGGTTTCAAGATGTAAATCCCTTGGACCCCAAAAGTCTTTTGGAGTGATGTGTTCTAACTCAATGATTCTTTCGTTCAAAAGCTATTAAATTTAATTAAAAAAAATTAGTTTTGTATAGTTCAAATCTAATAAAAAAAATCAGAAAAATCTAATAAAAAAAATTAATGTCAATCATTACGTTAACAACGGATTACGGTACCAAAGATCATTTTGTAGCTTCTGTCAAAGGAAAGATTCTGTCTTCATTATCTTCAATAAAAATCGTTGACATATCACATGGCATCGATTTGTATAATGTAGCAGCAGCAAGTTATGTGCTTTTTGGAGCCTATAAAGACTTTCCAAAAAACACGATTCATTGGGTCTTGGTCGAAGCGGAAATACATGATCAGGAGTCTTTTTTGTTAGCTAAAATTAATGGACAGTATTTTTTGACGGCAAACAATGGTGTTATTTCTTTGTTGACTACTGAAAAAGATGAGATTGAAATTGTCGATTTGGATATTCCAGAGTTTTGTAACGATACCGTTGCTTTATATTTACATATTACGCAACAAATAATCAATGGAAGCCCCATCCAAAAATTAGGACAGAAAATTCTTTTTGAAGATTATGAGATTACAAAGGAATTGGTGCCGATTGCCAGCGAAAACGAAATCACGGGTGCCATTATATATGAAGACCACTACGGAAACGCTGTGACCAATATTTCAGAAAAGATGTTCCTGGATTTACAAAAGAATCGAAAGTTCAGAATTGTAGCCAGCAGGTATCATTTCACAAGAATTAGTAAGTTTTATTCAGATTCTGGAACAGATTCACTTCGAATTCCCTCAGATAAATTGGTGATTTTTAACGACTCAGGTTTTTTGCAAATTTCAATATACAAATCCTACCCTGGCTTTGTAGGTAGTGTTCGTACATTGATGGGATTGAGTTATCGCGATGTGGTTAAAGTTGAGTTTTACGATTAATAAATAATAAATAAGATGTTTGTAAGAATAGTAAAAATGAGTTTTCACGAGGAAAAAATCCCGGATTTCTTGGCGAATTTTCATAGTGTAAAAGATAAAATTAGAACGTATCCTGGAAATAATTTACTGGAACTATATCAAGACAAAAGCAACCCTTGCGTTTTTTTTACGTATTCCGTTTGGAACGATGTGTCAGATCTGGAAAATTACAGGCAATCCGAACTTTTTAACGAAGTGTGGACCTTTACAAAAGCTATGTTCAACGATAAACCCCAAGCATGGAGTGTTGATAAATTGGTTTCTTTACCTTAAATTTTGATATATTTTGGTAATTGTGCTTTGAAAGAAGTATTTTTGAATTTTTAAAAACTAAAAAAATAAATGAAAGCAATTTTAGTTAGAGAAATAAAAACCTTTTTTGGTTCACTGACCGGTTACTTGGTTATTGCGGTTTTTTTGGTTTTAACCGGTTTGTTTTTGTGGGTATTCGACGGAGCTTATAATATCTTACAAAGTGGATACAACGATTTGAATCCGTTTTTTCAATTAGCGCCAATCGTGTTGTTGTTGTTGATTCCAGCGATAACCATGAAGAGTATTTCTGATGAACGAAGACAAGGAACCATCGAGCTTTTGGTGACAAAGCCATTGAGTTTAACCCAGATTGTGCTTGGGAAATTTTTAGGTGCTTTTTTTCTAACTGTTTTGGCGTTACTTCCTACAATCCTTTATATTTTCGTTTTGAACCCTTACGGAAATCCTGCTGGAAACTTAGATATAGGAAGTACAATAGGTTCGTATTTAGGTTTGCTTTTTTTGGTAGCTGCTTATACAGGAATTGGGGTTTTCTGTTCGTCATTGTCTGAAAATCAAATAGTCGCTTTTATATTATCAGTGTTGATTTGTTTTGGGATGTATTTAGGGTTTGATCAGATTGCAGAGGTGTTTAAATCCTCTTTAATAGAGAAAATTGGAATGAATTACCACTATAAAAGCATGAGTCGAGGGGTTTTAGATACACGTGATTTGATATATTTTGTTTCAATTTCGGTTTTCTTTTTAACAGCCACGGTGTTTAATCTTAAAAACGTTCGTAAATAATGAAATACATAAAAAGCTTAAAGACGTTTTTGATATTAATAGCGGGTTTGACTCTATTGAACTTTGTTGGGAATTTTGTTTTTCACCGTTTTGATTTAACGGTCGATAAACGCTACACACTTTCTGAAACAACAAAAAATATTCTGGAAAATGTTCAGGAACCACTGTTCATAGATGTGTTTTTAGAAGGTGATTTTCCAGCGGAGTTCAGAAAGCTACAAACCGAGTCGAAACAATTATTAGAGGAATTTCAGGCTCACAACAGCAACGTTAGTTTTCAATTTATCAATCCTTTATCAAAGAAAAATGAAAAGGAACAATTAGCAGATCAACTTTTTTACAACGGGATGAAACCTGTAAACCTAACGGTAAATGATAGAGGTAAACAATCCCAAGAAATGGTTTTCCCGTGGGCTATTGCTTCAAAAGGGGAGGAGCATGTAAAAATTCAGTTGTTAAAAAATACTTTTGGTGCAAGCACTGAAGATAAAATAGCAGTTTCGGTTCAACATCTTGAATATGCAATTGCGGAAGCTATCTATAAACTTACGACAGAAAAGTCAAAGAAAATTGCTGTAATCAAAGGTATCGGTGAGCCTGACGATATTTATATTGCCGATTTTTTGAAAACATTGAGAGATAGTTATTTTATAGCACCCTTTACTTTGGACAGTGTTGCTGTCAATCCTCAGAAGACATTAAAAGACCTGCAATCATACGACTTAGCTATCATTACTAAACCAAGTAAAGCGTTTGATGAAAACCAAATACAAGTTTTAGATCAATTTGTGATGAATGGTGGTGCTTCGCTATGGATGCTGGATTATGTGCAAGCTGAAATGGATAGTTTGCAAAGTGGCAACGGAGAAATGTTGACATATGGTTTGGATTTGAATTTAGGGGAGATGTTATTTAAATATGGCGTTCGGATCAATACCGATATGGTAAAAGATGAAATGGGGTCACCTATTAAGCTCGCTATCGGAAGACAAGGAAGTGAAACAGTTTATGAAACGTTTAACTGGAAATACGCACCTTTCGCTGTGAGTATGTCCGAACACCCAATAGTGAAAAACATGGACGGCGTCAGGTTTGATTTTGCAAACAGTATTGATACATTAAAAAACGATATCAATAAAACGGTTTTGTTAACATCCTCACCCTATGCTTCTAAAGTGGGAACGCCAAGCGTGGTGAATTTGGTGCAAACGGTCAACGAACAAATCGACCCAGCAACTTTTCAACAAATTTCTCCGATTCCTATAGCTGTTTTATTGGAAGGTGCCTTCACATCGGTGTATAAAAATAGAGTCGTACCCTTTAAAACAGACGCCTATCTTTTTGACGGTAAACCCACAAAAATGATTGTGATTTCGGACGGAGATGTTGCAAAAAACCAATTGGATCAAAATTATGAACCTTTGGAATTGGGCTACGATAAATGGACGAATACCATGTATGCCAACAAAGAATTTCTTATGAACGCTGTGAATTATTTGTTGGACGAAAACGGGTTGATTAATTTAAGAACCAAAGAAGTGAAATTACCGCTATTGGATAAAGAAAAAGTTTATACCGATTACGACAGAATCAGAACTATTGTGGTTGGGTTGCCTCTGATGGTTTTAGCAATATTTGGTGTTTTGTTTACTTATTTGCGCAAAAAGAAATACACAAAACAGGGAGTTTAACAGGAAGTTGTATTAGCATGTCTAGATTTTTTAAAATCCTACTTTTTTTATCTGGTTTTCTAAATTCCCATTTCGCATAAGAAAAATAAAGTTTTTTATTCGCTTAAAATAAAATATATTTGTAGAAATATCTTCGTTAGAAGATTTTAATAAAATGATTTATGAAATTTATAGTATCGAGCTCGTATTTATTGAAGCAATTACAGGTTTTAGGGAGCGTTATCAACAGTAATAATACCTTGCATATTCTTGATAACTTCTTATTTGAACTTAATCACAATCAGTTAAAAGTGTCGGCATCGGATTTGGAAACAACCATGTCTGCAGTTTTGGAGATTGAATCAACCAGCGAAGGTTCTATTGCAGTTCCTGCACGTTTGTTACTAGAGACCCTAAAGACTTTTCCAGAACAACCTTTGACTTTTACGGTAAAGGAAAATGCTACTATCGAAATCAGTTCCGATCTAGGAAAGTATGTTTTAGGCTATTTCTTAGGAGATGAGTTTCCAAAAGCAGAGCAATTGGAGGATCCTTCTAAAACTGAAATTAGTGCCGAAATTTTGCAAACAGCGATAAGTAAAACAATTTTTGCTGCTGGAAATGACGACTTACGTCCAGTGATGTCAGGTGTCTATTTTCAATTCGCACCCACAGGAGTTATTTTTGTAGCCACAGACGCTCATAAATTAGTAAAATATTCACGTACAGATGTAACGAGTACCACCGAATCAAACTTTATCATGCCCAAAAAGCCTTTGAACATTCTCAAAAATATTTTGGCAACTTCTGATGCAACTGTAACGATTGAGTACAATGCGTCCAATGCTATGTTCAGCTTTGATGGTTATACATTGATTTGTAGATTAATAGATGGGAAGTACCCCAATTATGAAGCAGTTATTCCAAAAGAAAACCCAAATAAATTGTTGATGTCACGTACTCAATTCCTTAGTTCGGTACGTCGGGTGGCGATTTACGCGAATAAAACGACGCATCAAATTCGATTAAAGATAGCCGGTACAGAGTTGAACATTTCTGCTGAAGATATCGATTATTCGAATAAGGCAGACGAAAGACTGACTTGTGATTACCAAGGAGATGATATGCAAATCGGATTTAATTCTCGTTTTTTGATTGAAATGTTGACTAACCTGCATTCGGACGAAATCCAATTGGAAATGTCATTGCCAAACCGTGCTGGAATTTTAACGCCGGTCGATGGATTAGATGAAGGTGAAGCGGTAACTATGTTGGTAATGCCGGTGATGTTGAATAATTAGATGGTTTCTTGTAAGTTTTATAAAACCTTATAGTTTTACTATAAATAGTTATAAAGAAAAAAAACTCTGGCGAAATGTTAGATTTCGCCAGAGTTAATCATACTATCTTTTCGTTATTACCTCAAAAAAGCCTGCATCATCCAGATATCTTTTTCTTGTTCGGTAATCAGGTCACTCATCATAGAGTTGGTTCCTTCATCACTTATTTCATCGCTTTTTTCAAGAATTTCGCGTTCAATCTTCAAGAGACCGTTCAAGGATTTAATTACTAATTCTACAGCCTCCTCATCGGTTGTGATGTTTTTACCTACTTTTAACTTATTGTTTTTGATGTAATCTTCAAAAGTGTGTAATGGAGTTCCGCCCAATGTTAAAACACGTTCGGCAATTTCGTCAATCCGAACTTGAGCGTTGTTATACAGCTCTTCAAATTTCACGTGTAAGTCAAAGAAGCGTTTTCCTGTAATATTCCAATGCAATCCTCTCAAATTCTGGTAATACACCTGAAAATTAGATAATAAAACATTTAAAAGTTCAATGTTTTCTTTGGTTTCTTTTGCTGGTAAGCCTAAATGATTCATAATTTCTTTTTTTTAATTCTATCCAAATTTACGAATAAAAATCCGATATTTGCAGTAATTGTATCGATAGTTTCGATACTGTCATAGTTAAAGTCTTTTAAAGGATGACCATCACACAACTTCATTATGTGCTTGCGGTTGCTGAATACCGCAATTTTACTGTTGCAGCTGAAAACTGTTTCGTGACGCAGCCAACGCTTAGTATGCAAATTCAAAAACTGGAGGAAGAGCTCGAGGTCAAAATATTTGATCGAACCAAAAAGCCGATTCAATTGACAGAAGTCGGGAAAAAAATAGTAGAACAAGCGAAAAGTATTGTAAATGAAGCTGATCGAATCAAAGATATAGTCGAACAGCAAAAGGGATATATTGGAGGGGAGTTTAAAATTGGAATTATTCCAACTGTCATGCCTACCTTATTACCGATGTTTCTGAATAATTTCATAAAGAAATACCCTAAAGTTCATCTAATTATCGAAGAACATCCAACCGAAGAAATCATCAATAGATTGCATAAAGGCTTGTTAGATGTGGCTATAGCGGCTACTCCCTTAAACGAGCCCGAATTGAAAGAAATAGCTTTGTATTACGAACCATTTGTAGGTTATTTCCCTCAGGAATTTCGTCAGGGACTTGAATTTTTAACTTCTGATAACTTGAATATCAATGAAGTTTTGTTATTGCAAGACGGACATTGTTTCACCAATGGAATTTTGAATATTTGTAGGGCTTCTAAAGTGGATGTCTCCAAAGGTTTTGAATTGGCTTCAGGCAGTTTCGAAACGTTAATTCGTTTGTCAAACGAAGGTCTAGGTGTCACTTTACTACCTTTTTTGCACACACTGAATTTGAATGAGAATGATAAAAGAAATCTCATTGAGTTTAGAGATCCTAAACCATCAAGAGAAATTAGCCTGATATATTCTACAAGTGAATTGAAAATCCATATCATTGAAGCACTGCGCTCCACAATTTCCGGAATTATTAAAGGAGCAATCGCTTTTCAGAATGTAGAAATCATCAGTCCAAAGCTTGCTAAAAAATAAAAGGATGGAATTTACTCCATCCTTTTTTTCCTAAACATACACCAAAACTTCTTTGAATTCGGTGTTGTTTTTTGCAAAGTTTTTTATCCATTCTTTAAGTTGTTCAACCTCGTATGGAAGTAAAATTTCAAATGCTTTACTTACTTCCTTTACAAACAAATCTTTGCTAAAACTTACCTTTTCTAATATATGTATGGTGTGACTTAATCGTTCGCTCATAATTTATTTTTTGTTTATCCAAATATAAACAACTTCATCTGTTTTTTTATATTTTTTTACATAATTTTAACTTCAATAATTCTCGAAAGTAACCTATGTGTCAGAGTGTAAGTTTGTTACTTTTTGTAAGCAATCGTCATTTCTCGTTTCCCAGGAGGACCTTGAAGTTTAAGTACTTCAAATCCAATCTCCTTCATGTTTCTGTTGACCAGACCTTTGCAGGCATAAGTGACCCATAAACCATCCGTTTTTAACAAGTCATAAGTTTTTTGTAAAATATTTTGATCCCACAATTCCGGTTGGTAATCATAGCCAAAAACATCGAAATAAATGAGGTCAAACTTCTGCACAGTTTTAAAATCTTCGAATTTTGATAAATGCTTTATAATTGCAAAATAATCATTGAATTTAGTTGCTTTTTTTTGATTCCAAGGAATTTCGTGTAATTTTAAAAAGTAATCCGATCCTATAGCTAAGTTGTTGTAATTTAGGACGCTGTATTCATCTTGAACCAACGGATAGGCTTCAATAGTTTCGTAATGAACTTTTATTTGGTTCTCAGTGGCATATTTGCAAGAAAGCAAGGCATTTAGCCCAGTGCCAAAACCAAATTCTAAGATTTTAAGATCCTCTTTTTGAACTCTTTTTAGTCCATTTTCGATGTAAACATGTACCGCTTCCTGAAGAGCGCCGTGTCTCGAATGAAAGGTTTCTCCCATTTGTTCGACCAAAAGTGAATGAGAACCATCTTTTGTCAATATGATTTTTCGTTGCATTATGGAATGATTAATTTCTTAATACGCGGTATTGGTCCACCGCATTTTTTTGTATGACATTCCAAGCATTGATTAACCATGCTGTTGAACTGTTTCTTAGGGTCTTCGGCTTCATAAATCGCTTTTTGCGCATCGATAAACAGATAAGCTTGTTCATTAAAAAAGGCATCTCGATCCGATGCATCTGTTAATTCTGCACTGTGCAGTCTGTCAAAAGACTTTGGGTATGTTCCCAACGTTTCTTGGTTTAGGATTTGCTCTTTAAGTTGGAGGTTGTAAGCATACATTTGTTCCATAAGTGCCGCCATCTCCGACATTTCATACATTTGAAAAGAAGAACTTTTGAGGGAATCTTTTACCTCTAAAGTGTTACTGTTTTTTGTTTCTTTTTCATTGCACGAAAACACGAACAAGCAACCGCAAATTAAAAAAAGTACTTTTTTCATTAGGAAAGAATATTTTAATTGTTTTCAGCAATCAAAACCCCGTCTGCCATAAAGCCGTATTCTACTTTAGGCTCGGTAATTGTTTCGATTTCTTCTTCTGTTTTTCCAGCATCTTTTGCGTAATGTTTTAGGTCTTCTACAGAAGTTTCAGAGACGAAAGCTTTTCCAGACACAATTGTTCTATGTTGTTCTGCTCCTTCTTTAGGAACAAAAAAGGCATAGTCTTTAAACTTGATAAACGCTTGCTTTTCATTGCTTAAATCCAAAGTCATCCAGCAACCTTTCTTTTTACAAGTTTTCTTAATTTCCGAAGCGAACTTGACTTGTAATGTATCACCAACACTTAATGATTGATATTGAACTAGCATTTCTTCTTTTGATAAAGCATTGTCAGTAGTAATCTCAGTTCCAAAAGACTGGTAAGTTAAGGTGTCTAATGTTGCTATGTTATCAGCCTCTTGTTGGCTATTTTCCTTTTTACCGCAAGCTGTAATCAATGATACTATTGCGAAAATTAGTGTTATTTTTTTCATGATAAATCGAATTGTTAAACGTTGCAAAGATAAGGATAGTTATGAAATGCTTGTCAAGTTTCTAAAAAAGAGTAAAAGTAAGTTGTATTAAAAGATTTCTGAAAGTATTTTGTGAAAATTTGACCCCTGTTTTATGAGCTTATTTTATTGTTTAAAACCTTTTAAAATGACATCGTGTTGTTTTGAGATTAATCACATTAGCTTATAACCTGAATTCGATTATAAAATTGAAATCCATATTTCAATAAATGAGTAAAAAAGGCGAAGTAGGTTGCCTTTATTAGGAAGCTTATAAAAAAAATCATTCTTCGTTACTTATGATTCTAATGATCAGCGATATGAATCCAAAAGAAGAATCGAACTCAGGGTTTATATTTAAACCACATACTTTATATGAACAATAAGGAATCTTGTATGGTAAATTTTCATATCTTAGTAGCATCTTAGGGATGCAGTTTGAAATTGTATAATGATTTTTTAAAAGGTAGATTGCCGTATAATTATGAAAAAATTGATTTACGAAACTTATGAGAATGTATTTGAAAAAGATTTACTTGATGAGATTGTTGAGGTTTCAAATACAATGAATTTTGAAAAAGATGATGTTTTGATGGACATCGGTAAGTATGTTAAAACAATGCCGTTATTAGTTAGTGGAGCAATAAAAATTATGCGTGAAGACTTTGATGCTGGAGAGCTTTTATTATATTTTTTGGAGCGTGGCGATACTTGTGCAATGACTTTAGCTTGCTGCGTTGGTGATAAAAAAAGTGAGATACGAGCGGTAGCTGAGACCAATGGAGTTGTAGCGATGATTCCAGTTCAAAAGATGGAAGAATGGTTGGCAAAATATAAGTCCTGGCGTGCGTTTGTGTTTGAAAGTTATAACAGTAGATTCAACGAAATGCTTTCTACCATTGACGCCATCGCATTTATGAAAATGGACGAGCGTTTGTTTAATTATTTATTAGAAAAAAATAAAATAAGTGCATCAAATGTAATTCAGAAAACACATCAAGAAATAGCGTATGAACTCAACAGTTCTCGTGTAGTTATTTCGCGACTATTAAAGGCGTTGGAACGAGATGGGAAAATTAAATTAAATCGAAACAACATAGAGCTTTTAAGTAAAATGTAAATATATGACGGACTCAAGTCATTTTTATTAAGATAGTTAACTAGAATAAGTTGAAAGCAAAGGAATCAGTTAAAGCTGATTCCTTTTTAATGCTAGAAAATACTTAACACTTTCCATTTGCACAATCCAATTCTGATTTCACTCCTAAAGCTTTTAGAATGGAATTCATTATGCACCAGTTGGTCAGCGAAAACTGAAATAAATTAGCTCCTACAAAAACTCCTAACCAAATCCAGTTGATGTTTACAAAATAGGCACAAAGTGAAGAAATAAGCACTAATGTACCTGCAATCAGTTTGATGTAACGCTCTCTTGTCATAATTTTTTAGTTTAAATTGTTTAAAGTTTAAAGTTCAAGACCGTTATGTCTTTGTTCTTTTATCTATTTTCTATATTCTCCGTTAGATTTCTCGATAGGTGTAACAGCAATATGCACTTTAGAATGTATATCGCAGGTTGTGTTCAGTTCTTCGATTGTCTCAAACACGTTTTCTGATGTTTCGGCTGATACAAAAGCGAAGAATAACAACGATTCGGTTTTGTTCATTTCGGTTGCGAACCAATTTCGGCTTACGCCTTCCTGTGTGCTGTCTCTGTAACCCGTTACCGAACTGTAGGAATACGTGATTACGTTGTTTTCTGTCAGCAACTTTTTCACCTTTTCTTCAAAGGTTTTTACGGCTGTTATTATTAGTAGTTTCATAGTTAGTTATTGGTTAAAAGGTTATTAGTTATTGGTCAATCGTTAATGGTTATTCGTTATTTTTCTATTAACTAATAACCATTAACAATTAACTATTCCTCCCATTTCTTGCGTTCTACCATATAGTAAATAAGTGGAACAACAATCAAAGTCAGCACAGTTGAAACAATGGCTCCTGCAACTAACGAAATCGCTAATCCTTGGAAAATCGGGTCAAATAAAATCACGGCTGCTCCGATAACGACTGCTCCCGTTGTTAGTAAAATCGGTGTGGTTCGTACAGCTCCGGCATCAATTA
>Ga0209075_1003234_pt1 | contig 13713 bp, 11 predicted proteins | sample Stecom2011_FD_187523 | JGI IMG/M metagenome (GOLD analysis project Ga0209075, IMG submission 187523) | Agricultural soil microbial communities from Utah to study Nitrogen management - Steer compost 2011 (SPAdes) (version 2) | ecosystem: Environmental > Terrestrial > Soil > Agricultural land... | reverse complement strand
CATTTACTTTGTAACCGTACAAACTTCAACAGAAAGGAGTACACAAAAATTAATCGTTAGATAGGGAAATTTAAAGAGATTGATAAATATAAAAAAACGCAGCTGTGAATTCACAGCTGCGTTTTTTGTTAGACCCTAATACTCTACAGAAGACTGCATGAAATAGTATATTATAGGAATTGTAAAATAGAACAACTTGATGCTGAACTATTATATCTTTTGGGATTAAACTTATTCTTTAAACCCAATTAAAATAGATACACAGCCATTTCGTACAATTCCTGTAGTACTTTCTCGTTTTGGGGTTTCTATTAATAACTTCAAGTTGCTACTTTCACTCACTTCAATATCTGTTATTGAACTTAAACCCTTCAAGGTATCTTCTGTAAAAATAGTTCCAGTCTCATCGACTAGCTGATATTTTAAACCTTCAAAATAACTGTCCGCACAAATAATTAGTCGATACGATAAGTTTTTATGAAAGTTGAGGTTGATTTCCGCTTGCTCGCCTGCAACCATTGTTGCGGCATTTAACTGTCCATTACTAATGTATGGTGTTAATTCTTCTAAGCAATTTCTTTTGGTAAAGTTCCTACACTGTGAGAAGGCTTGATATTGAATGCCTAATATAAAGGTAAAAAGTACCAGTAGTTTTAGTTTCTTCATTTGATTATAGTGCTTCTTAATGCTGCAATTTTGCTTTTTATTTCAAGAAAAATATCATCGGGAATGTTTGCTATGGTTTTGCTTGTATTTAAAATTAGCTTACCGTCTTTTTTCTCGACCTTATTTTTGTCTGTATCGGCTTTCTTAGTTTCTATATTATCATAAAGCGAAAACAGCTGATTCATTTGATTTACAAGATTTTCATCTTCACTGTTTTGAATGCCTTCAACTAATTGAATGAGACTTTGGAGTGAATGCTTTTGCATAATAAGGATTGATTTAATACCATCCATGTCTCCGTTTCCGGCTGCCAATTGAGTTCCTAGGTACATGCCTTCAACCCATCCGCCTACTAATGCATAGGTGGCCAAGTCTTCCTGTTCGTTGTCCTTTAAGTTGGCATTATTTAACAAAAAGAAGTCGCTAATTACACTTAATATGGTGTCTTTATTCTCTTGATTGTTTTCCAATCTAGTAATAAAAGTGCTGTAATTACTTTCCTCAATTCCCAGTGCTTCTGTTAGTTGTTTACAACTGTTGTAGTATTTTAGGGCATCTTGATGGTTTTCAAATATTCCAGCATAACTCAAGTCTGCACCGTAAACTCCTAAATTCATTGCTTGTTTTCTACTGATATTGTATTTGCCTATTGCGCCAACATCATGAAGTTTATCGGCACTATACTGCACCCCCTCTTGTTTAAATAAGAATGTAAGCTCTATAGGAGAAGGCAAGCTATGAAAGATTTGTTTTATCTGTTTTGTTCTTTCACTTTCTTCAACTTTTACAGCTTGTGTGTCTGCTTTTTCTGTTGTGGCACTTTCTTTTTCTTGCTTTGTTCCACTACTGCATGATGCTATGCCAATAACTAGGAAAGCAAAGATAATAAAGCGCTGAATCGTTGTTAATTTATTCATTTCTAATAAGAATTATTTAGTGGGCTTCTAGCCAGTTGTTTGCATAATCAATTTCTACGGTCAATGGAACAATAAGTTTTACTGCTTGCTCCATTTTTTCTTTTATGAGAGCCGTAATTTCATCTAATTCATCTTTGTGTGCATCAAAAACTAACTCATCATGTACTTGGAGTAAGAGCCTTGATTTCAACTTCTTTGTATTAAAGGTTTCGTAGATATCAATCATCGCCTTTTTAATAATATCAGCAGCTGAGCCTTGAATTGGTGCGTTAATAGCATTTCGCTCAGCAAATCCTCTTACTACGGCATTTCTTCCATTAATATCAGGAAGATATCTTCTGCGTTTCATAATAGTTTCTACGTAACCATGTTCTTTGGCAAATGCAATGTTTTTATCCATGTACTCCTTTATCTTAGGATACTTTTCAAAGTAACTGTCAATAATTTCACTTGCTTCTTTGCGAGAAATGTTAATTCTTTGAGAAAGTCCGTAAGGAGAAATTCCATAAATTATTCCAAAGTTTACTGTTTTTGCTTTGTCTCTCAAATCTCTACTTACTTCTTCTAAGTTAACTTCAAAGACTTTAGCTGCTGTTGCAGCATGAATGTCTTGTCCAGCTTTAAAGGCATCAATCATGCTTTTGTCTTCACTTAAAGCCGCTATTATTCGTAATTCTATTTGCGAATAATCTGCAGCAAGTAGCTGGTAGTTCTCATCTTTGGCAATAAAAGCTGCTCGAATCTTCCTTCCCCTTTCTGTTCGGATTGGAATGTTTTGTAAATTAGGTTTAGTTGAACTTAATCGTCCCGTAGCAGTCACCGTTTGCATATAAGTTGTGTGAATGCGTTTTGTTTGTGGATTAATTAATTCTGGCAAACTATCAACATAGGTCGATTTTAATTTTTTTACAGATCGGTATTCTAATACGATTGAAACTATCTCGTGCTTATCTTCTAATTTACTTAGCGTTTCTTCAGAGGTTGAATATTGACCGCTTTTGGTTTTTTTTGCTTTCTCTACAATAGCCAAATCATCGAAAAGTACCAATCCGAGTTGCTTTGGAGAGTCAATGTTAAACTCTTTTCCGGCCATTTCAAAAATGGACTTCTCAAGCTTTTTTAGTTCTTTTTCAAGTGATTTTGATAGCTCTTTTAATGTTTGAGTATCTATTTTTATGCCTTCTAATTCCATTGCAGCAAGCACTTCAACAAGAGGCATTTCTATTTCATCAAAAAGCTTTCTCAATTGATACTTATCGAGCTCTTTTTCAAAAATATTTTTTAGCTGAAGTGTTATATCGGCATCTTCTCCAGCGTATTCTGCGGCTACTTCTACTTCTATATCCCGCATATTACCCTGGTTTTTTCCTTTCTTGCCAATTAAATCTTCTATTGGCTGCGGTCGGTAACCCAAGTAGTTTTCCGCTAACAAATCCATGCTGTGCTTTTGATCTGCTTGTAAAAGGTAGTGCGCAATCATGGTATCAAAAAGCTTAGCGTTTAGCGATAGGTCATATTTTTTGAGTACTGCTAAATCATATTTCAAATTATGTGCTACCAGTGTTTTGCTTTTGTCGTTAAATATTTTGCTATAGGCTTGTAGCTCTTTTTTTATTTTTTCATAATCTCCTTCAAAAGGCCGATAATAGGCTTCTCCTTTTTTTACTGAAATAGCTAAACCTACTAACTCTGCTTTTACAGGGCTAAGACTTGTGGTTTCAGTATCAAAACAAATGGTATCGGCTTTTGCTAAAATTTTCAGCAATTCGGCTTCTTCCTTTTCGCTTTGCACAATTTTATAGGTATGTTTTGTATTGTCTATGGTTTTAATATCTGAGAATGCTTTTTCATCCTCTACCGCAGTTTTATCTTCTTGATTGTTGTTGCTAAAAAGATCCATTTGTCCATTGTTGTTGCTAATGGACAACTCTTCCCCTAATATTCTTTTGCTTAAAGTGCGGAACTCTAACTCTGCAAAAAGACTTTCCAACAACTCTTTGTTCATGGGGTCTTTTTGTAATTTAGTAGGGTTAAAATCAACAGGAGCATCTATAATAATGGTTGCAAGCTTTTTAGATAAAATAGCTTGCTCGGTATTCTCAATTACCCTTTCTTTCATTTTACCCTTTAAAGCAGCTGTGTTTTCCAAAAGCCCTTCAAGGCTACCGTAATCTCGAATAAACTTTTTAGCTGTTTTGTCGCCAACACCTGGAATACCTGGAATATTGTCAACTGCGTCTCCTCGCATTCCAAGGTAATCAATAACCTGCAGTGGAGAAGTAACTTCAAATTTTTCACGAATTTCTTTTGGTCCCCAAATTTCAGCCTTGTTACCCATTCTTGCTGGCTTGTACATAAAGATATGATCGCTAACTAATTGCGCAAAATCTTTATCTGGTGTCATCATGTAGGTAGTATAGCCTTCCTTTTCAGCTTTTTTTGCTAAGGTTCCAATCACATCATCTGCCTCATAACCATCAGCATAAATAATCGGAATGTTAAAGCCTTCAATAATTTGTTTTATATAAGGAATAGCCAGCTTAATATCATCTGGCATCGCATCTCTGTTGGCTTTATACGGCTCGTATTCTATATGCCTTGTAGTTGGCTTATCTGTATCAAACACCACTGCAATATGAGTTGGCTTTCTATTGCTTAAGACCTCGTAAAGAGTGGTGGTAAATCCATATATAGCAGCGGTATTCAACCCTTTTGAGTTGACCATTTGAACTTGGCTAAAAGCGAAGTAAGCGCGATATATTAAAGCAAAGGCATCTAAAAGCCATAATTCTTTTTTTTCTTGAGGCATAGAGTTTTACAATCTAAAGAGATGACCAATTTAGCTAAAAAACTCTTAATTGCGAAAGAAATTAATGAGAATCGCTTTCTTTTATTATTGTGGCGAGTACAGTTTCTCCAACTGCTTGAAGAGTTGCCTTGTCAATAATATCCATATTGTCATCGTGGGTATGCCAATGTGGAGCAAAAGCACCTGTACTAGGGTCGTATTGTATAATATCAATACTCGGTATTTTGGCCAATTGGTTAACATACAAATGATCATCTACTCCAACATGATTGGTTTCTTGGTTAACAAAATGTTTGCCATGACCTAATTCCGATGCAATTGACCATACCTTATCTACAATATGCGGAGCATAATGTCTAGAAATTCTTTCTTTTGCAAAAATGGCATCTTTTGCACCAACCATATCTAGTAGAATACCAAAATTAGCATTGTAGTTAGCCTTGTGCAGATTTTTACCCCAGTATTGGCTACCTAGGCCCCAGCTATCGCTTTTTTGTGGTCGCATATCCGAAGAGGGTTGTCCATAATCTTCTCCATCAAAAAAGATAATATCTATTCCAATATTGGGCTTTAGTAAGTTGATTTGTCGGGCAACTTCTAAGAGAACGCCTACGCCACTACCACCGTCATTTGCCCCGTCAATTGGCATGGCTTTTCGCTTCTTATCCTGATCGGCAAATGGTCTTGTATCCCAATGCGCAAATAGTAAAATGCGGTTGTTCAACTCAGCTTTATACTCTCCAATAATGTTGATGATGGATAACTTTGTATCATCAAAGGCAGTTACCCTGGTTTTTTGTTCGATTATGTTAAAGCCATAACTTCCAAGCTTTTCACTTAAATACTTTGCGGCATTAAGGTGCGCTTCTGTATTGGGTACACGTGGTCCAAAGTCTACCTGCTTTTGAATAAAGTAATAGGCGGAGTCTGAACTAAACGTTGGTCGTTTTACTTTATAAGCTTCACTTGAGGTTTTACTACCTTTAGAGGTGGTTGATTTTTGCTCTGGCTTTGATTCGCAAGAGCCAAGAAAAATAACAAAACCCAATAATAACAAAACCTTGAAAGGGTTTTTAGTTTTCAAAACTCCACTCTGCACCATCTTTTTTATCTTTAACAACTATCTTTAATGAATTTAATTTATCGCGAATTGTATCCGCTGTAGTATAATCTTTTTGTGTTTTTGCCGCTTCGCGAAAATCTAGAACAAGTTGCATTAAGTCGTTGACTACCTCGTCATTTTTAGATTCTTTTTCTTCAACGGTCAAGCCAAGAATATCAAAATAAAAGGTTTTAAATGTAGAGATAAACTCTTCGAGATCAATTTCATTTAAGCTTTCTTTACCACTCTCAATTGCAGAAATCCATCGCACAGCGTTAAATAAAGTAGCAATGGCAATAGGTGAATTAAAGTCATCATTCATTGCATTGTACAATTCAGCTTTCCATCCTTTTATATCAATTGTTGAAGCTTTACCAGCGCTTAGCTTGTCTAACTTTTCTACGCCAGCTTGCAATCGGTCAAATCCTTTTGAAGCTGCTTCTAAAGCTTCATTAGAAAAATCTAAAGTACTACGATAATGAGATTGAAGGATGAAGAAACGAACTGTCATTGGAGAGTACGCTCTTTCTAATTGAAAGTTATCGCCTGTAAAAAGTTCGTGACAAAAAATGCCATTCCCCAATGATTTTCCCATTTTTTGTCCATTTATGGTTACCATGTTGTTGTGTAACCAATAGTTGGCAAATGGTTTTCCGGTATGGGCCTCTGCTTGTGCAATTTCACATTCGTGATGAGGGAAGGCATTCTCAAGTCCACCGCCATGGATGTCAAAATTATCTCCTAGGTATTTCTGACTCATAACAGTACACTCAATATGCCAGCCTGGATATCCCTTTCCCCATGGGCTATTCCACTGCATCAAATGCGATGGCTCTGCTTTTTTCCACAAAGCAAAATCTACAGCGTTCTTTTTTTCTGATTGAGCAGCTAGGCTTCGGTTAGCTGCCCCTTCCATCATTTCTTCTACGTTTCTTCCAGATAATTTTCCATAGTCGTGGGTTTTATTGTATTTGGCAACGTCAAAGTAAACGGAGCCATTAACAACATAAGCAAAACCTTTTTCGATTAAGTCTTCAATAATTTCTATTTGTTCGGGAATATGGCCTGAAGGTCTTGGGTATATTGACGCACGCTCTACATTCAACAAATCCATATCGCGAAAGTAGTTGTACATGTATTTTTCTACAATGGCCATCGGATCAACTTTTTCTAACTTTGACTGTTTGGCAATCTTATCATCTCCTTCATCGGCATCGTCTGTCAAATGACCAACATCGGTTATGTTTTGTATGTATTTTACCGATGGATAGATATGTTTTAAGTAACGATATATCAAGTCAAAGGAAACGTAAGATTTTGCGTGACCCAAGTGTGCGTCGCCATATACGGTGGGTCCACAAACATACATTCCCACAGCAGCAGGATCAATAGGCTCGAAAATTTCTTTCTTTCTACTTAAAGTGTTGTATACGACAAGCTTCGGTTCCATCTGTGCTTTTCTATATTTTATAATTAGATATATAATGCAAAGAAAAGCATTTTAAATAGAGATAGAAAGTGTATCAGCTATGGAGCATCCTCTTTTGGCAAAACTCCATCACCAATGTATTTTCCATCTTTAAATATTCTGATTTGCCCTAAAATTCCATTGTCGTCATATTGGTAGCTTTTTCCATCAATCAAACGAAAGTTTTTAAATACCCCGTCTTTTACGATTTGAAGATTGCGGTTGTATAATTTTCTATAGCCGTTTCCATCAAAAGCCCCTTGGTTTGGCTTTTCATCTGCCGTTGCTCGCTCATTGATATCTTTTCCTTCTGCAATTTGCTTTTCTAAGGCATCCTTTTGAGGTGTTTTAGGAGCATATTCCTCTATGCTTCTTGTGTTTAACACCCCATCTTTAAATTGTTTAACTGCTCTTAGATCACCATTTTCGTAATATTCTCGCATTTCGCCTGATTCTCTACCCTCTTCCCAACTACCTTCAAGGCGAAGATTCCCATTGTCGTAATAGTAAGTTTGCTTGCCTGTTCTTTTCCCACTTTCACTAAAGGTAAAGTCTTGTGAAACTTTACCATTCTCATGATAACGCTTAAATGCACCAGTATTTTTAGTTCTATCCCAATTACCTTCTTCTTCTATATTACCATTTTCATAATATAACGTATAAGGTCCTTTAGGAATGCTGTTTACATACGTAATCTTGCTTTTTAAGTTTTTGTTTGGGAAATAAACTTTCCAAACACCTATTTTTCTACTATTTTCATATTTCCCCTCCTCATAAATAGTACCAGCTTGGTAGCCCTTATGCTGAGATGGATTTGCTTCAACAATCCAATATCCTTGTCTTTTGCGGCTTGCATCAATAACATTTATGGTGTCGCCATTTTTAAGGTCGAAAGATTGTGCCACTGTAGGGGTAGCAATAGCGATAATAATTAAGGCTAATAATATTCGTTTCATCTTGTAAAAATAGCAACTTTAGTGTAGCAATAAAATTTTATTTTAAGTCTTTCATTTTGCGAAGCTGTTTAAGCATGTCTTTTGTCATGCTCTTTAGGTCGTAATCTTGTTTCCAGTTCCAATCCTTTTGTGCTGCAGAGTCATCGATGCTCGATGGCCAGCTTTCAGCAATTGCTTGTCTAAAGTCGGGTTTGTATGTGACTTTAAAATCTTGAATTTCTGCTTGAATGCTCTTGGTAATCTCTTTTGGTGAAAAAGAAATGCCTCCAAGATTATAGCTAGAACGGATTTTGATGTTTTCTTTTGGCGCTTCCATTAACTCTATAGTTGCGCGAATGGCATCTTCCATATACATCATAGGCAAGTATGCATCTTCTTTTAAGAAGCATTCAAAACTACCATCTTCAAGTGCTTTATGGTATATGTCAACTGCATAATCAGTTGTGCCACCACCTGGAAGTGTTTTGTATCCAATTAAACCTGGATATCGAATGCTACGTACATCTACATTGTATTTGTCGGCATAGTATTCGCACCATCTTTCTCCAGCTAATTTACTAATGCCATAAACAGTTGTTGGGTCGGTAATGGTGTGTTGAGGCGTATTTTCTCTTGGGGTGTTTGGGCCAAATACAGCAATAGAGCTCGGCCAAAAAACCTTGTCTATCACCTTGTCTTTTGCTAGGTCTAATACATAAAAAAGGCTATTCATGTTTAATTCCCAAGCGAATTTTACTTGTTTTTCAGCATTAGCAGAAAGTAAAGCCGCTAAATGGTAAATTTCTTTAATTTCATATTTCTTAACGATTTCAATCAAACGGTCTTGATCCATTGCATTGAGTACTTCTGAAGGTCCTTCTTTATCTTCTAAATCACGAATGTCTGATGCAACAACCTTGTTTGCACCTTTAAGTTGACGAAGGTTGTAAACTAACTCTTGTCCTACTTGCCCACCGGCACCAATCACTAAAATCATAATGCTAAAAATTTTTTCAAAAATAAGCAAATGAATTACTCTTTTAATAAAGAGAAGAGGGGAAGATTTCATTATTATTAATCATAATCTCCTCTCTTATTGTATTGATCCTTTAATAATGATATTCAAAGCAGCCTCTGCCAATAAGTAGTACCTCTCTGTCTGAAGAACAATAAGAGTATTTTAATAATATCAACAATCTATTGCCTCATCATTTCTTGATAATAGCTGCTTTGTGTAAGTTTGTATGTTCTAAATAAATTAGCATGGAGTTGTACAATAAATACGACAAACGAATTCTCAAGGAGCGATTAATGCAAGAGGATTTTCATCGCAGCACAATTTCTTTTTATCGTTATGTTATTATCGATCAGCCTGAAGTTTTGCGCGATGAGCTTTATGCCGAATGGGCAGAGCTGAATGTTTTTGGTAGAATATACTTAGCCCATGAAGGAGTTAATGCTCAAATGAGTGTTCCTGACTACAGTTGGGATGAGTTTATGCTGAGACTTCAAAGACGAAAGATATTTGAAAACATGCCGATAAAAAAAGCAGTTGAAGATGATGGAAAGTCTTTTTACAAGCTAATGGTTAAGGTGCGCAAAAAAATTGTAGCCGATGGATTGGATGATGGCACTTTTGATGTGACCAATGTGGGAAAACATTTAACAGCCAAAGAGTTTAATGAGGCCATGCAGCTGAAAGACACCATTGTAGTAGACATGCGAAATCACTATGAAAGTGAAGTAGGACGTTTTCGAAATGCCCTTTGTCCTGATGCTGATACCTTTAGAGAGGAATTGCCCGAAGTTGAAGCGCTTTTAAAAGGGAAAGAAGATAAAAAAATATTGCTGTACTGTACTGGTGGTATCCGTTGCGAAAAGGCAAGTGCATATTTAAAGCACAAGGGTTTCGAAGATGTTAATCAGTTACATGGTGGAATTATTGACTATGTAAGACAAATAAAAGCAGAAGATTTAGAAAATAAGTTTGTTGGTAAAAACTTTGTATTTGACGAGCGACTAGGCGAACGAATTTCAGATGAAATTATTAGCGAATGTCATCAATGCGGTAAGGCTTGTGATACCCACACCAATTGCGCCAACGACGATTGCCATTTGCTTTTTATTCAATGCGAAGCGTGTGCTGAAAAATATGATGCTTGTTGTACACCTAGTTGTCAAGAAATAGCGAACTTGCCAATAGAAATTCAACGGAAAATGCGCAAAGGAAAAGTCAAAAATGATGCTCATGCGGTATACAAAAGTCGCTTGAGGCCGAATTTAAAAAAAATGTTGGAAAACAACGATAATAGAGTAGAAATTAAATAATATAAGTCATGCCATTTTATCAGAAATTGGGTAAAATCCCTCATAAAAGACATACCATATTCAGAAAAGCTGATGGGTCCTTATATCAAGAACAACTATTTGGCACAGTTGGCTTTGATGGAATGTCTTCTTTGCTTTATCATGTGCATCCACCTACAATGTTAAAGGAAATTGGAAAGTCAATAGACTTGAGGCCAAATATTGCGGTAGAGAGAAATATGAAATCGCGTAGACTGATTGGTTACAATATAAGAGCAGAAGAAGATTTTTTAGAAAGTAGGAAAGCGGTTTTGGCAAATAACGATCTTGTTGTTTCCTTAGGAGCACCGAAAAAATCAAATAAAGATTATTTTTATAAAAATGCCGATGCCGATGAGCTAATCTTTATCCATGAAGGAAAAGGAACGCTAAGAACCATGCTTGGAAACATTGATTTTGGTTATGGAGATTATTTGGTAATTCCCCGCGGGATGATATATCAAATGGAGTTTGAAAGTGAAAACAATCGCCACTTAATTGTAGAGTCATACAGTCCGATTCTTACCCCGAAAAGGTATAGAAATCACTTTGGACAATTGTTAGAACACTCTCCGTTTTGTGAACGAGATATTCGTCCGCCTTCTGTATTAGAAACACATGATGAGTTGGGAGATTTCTTAATAAAAATAAAAAAAGAAGGAATACTATACGACCATATATATGCCTCACACCCTTTTGATGTTGTAGGTTGGGATGGATTTAATTTTCCTTATGCTTATTCAATACACGATTTTGAGCCAATAACTGGTAGGGTTCATCAGCCACCACCAGTACATCAAACTTTTGAGGGCGCAGGTTTCGTAATCTGTTCTTTCTGCCCAAGACTTTACGATTACCATCCTGAAGCAATTCCAGCACCCTATAACCATAGCAATATCGATTCGGATGAAGTGTTGTATTATGTTGATGGCGATTTTATGAGTAGGAACGATATTGACAAAGGACACATCACGCTCCACCACGGAGGTATTCCTCATGGTCCGCACCCCGGAGCTTATGAAAGAAGTATTGGGAAAAAAGAAACAGCTGAATTGGCAGTAATGATCGATACATTTAAGCCATTAAAAGTAACAGAAGAAGGGTTGAAGATTGACGATGGCGTATATTATAAGAGTTGGTTAGAGAAGGGTAAATAGACGTTAAGTCATAGAGGAGTCTAGACTCTAAACCAATATTGTGAACAAACAGTATCCTGTGAATATGGAATGGAAATAATAAATTATTGCAAAAAATAGAAATTACATCAATTTAGAACAGTTTAATAAATTAGAAAATACAATTCACGAATTTCAGAAAATGACTATTGGTTTTCAAAAAAAGCCTCTAAAGTCAAAGGTCTAAATTCTAAAATAACAATTATGAGCAAAGAAATAAAATCCGTAGAATACGGAATGGAAAAGATTTTTGAGGGAGCACAAGATTTTTTGCCCCTTAATGGAACAGATTATGTAGAATTTTATGTTGGGAATGCCAAGCAAGCGGCTCATTTTTACCGTTCGGCTTTTGGTTTTCAAGCATATGCCTATAGTGGTTTAGAAACTGGAAATAGAGAGAGTGTTTCTTATGTATTGAAGCAGGATAAAATACGTTTGGTATTGACTACTCCGCTAAACTCCAAGAATCCAATCAACGACCATATTGTAAAGCACGGAGACGGTGTAAAAGTAATTGCACTTTGGGTAGATGATGCGCGTAAATCGTGGGAAGAAACAACCTCTCGCGGAGCAAAATCTTATATGGAACCAACTGTAGAGAAAGATGAAAATGGAGAAATAGTTCGAGCGGGAATATATACCTATGGCGAAACAGTGCACATGTTTGTAGAACGAAAAAACTACAAGGGCGTTTTTATGCCTGGGTTTAGAAAGTGGGAGTCTGATTATAATCCAGAGCCGGTTGGCTTAAAGTTTATCGACCACATGGTTGGAAATGTCGGCTGGAACGAAATGAACACTTGGGTAAAATGGTATGAAGATGTAATGGGTTTTGTTAACTTCTTATCTTTTGACGACAAGCAAATTCACACTGAATACTCAGCCTTGATGAGTAAGGTAATGAGCAATGGAAATGGAAGGATTAAGTTTCCAATCAACGAACCTGCTGAGGGAAAAAAGAAGTCGCAAATTGAAGAGTATTTAGACTTTTATGAAGGCCCCGGCGTGCAGCATATAGCTGTGGCAACCGATGATATCATTTCTACCGTTAGTCAGTTGCGAAAAAGAGGTGTTGAGTTTTTGTCAACTCCACCTGAAGAATATTACAAACAAGTGCCTTTGCGCTTAGAAGAGCACGACCATAAGTTAAGAGAAGACTTAGAAGCTTTGAAAAAACTCGGCATTATGGTAGATGCCGATGAAGAAGGCTATTTGTTACAAATATTCACCAAGCCTGTAGAAGATCGGCCTACTTTGTTTTTTGAGATTATTCAAAGAATGGGTGCCAGAGGTTTTGGTGCAGGAAACTTTAAAGCTTTGTTTGAGTCAATTGAGCGAGAACAAGCATTGAGAGGAACTTTGTAAAAAAAGCAATAAAAAATAGTTAAAGCCCTTTTAGATTCTATAAAATCTAAAAGGGCTTTTTTTGTTTTAGATTGAGACAAAAAAATAGAACTTCTAATTGAAGAGTATAGTAGTGCCTAACTAATGTGTGTGATACAGTTTGAAAATAGTCTTAATTAGAAATTGTAACCTTTTATTACAACTATCGTAAATCCCTAGAAGTATAATTTCGTATTTTTGCGAATTTTAACTTAACAAATTAAAATGCTTACACTTTGTATTAACATCAGAAAGCTACTTGTTTTAAATAGAATAAGTATAAAAAAGGAGTTTAACTAATTGATTTCAAGCATTTTAATATCATTTTTAAAGACACGTTTATTCTGTTACATTTAATTAGCTCATAATGAAGAAAATATTACTATTTGGCTTGTTGGTTCTTTCTGTTTTATACAGTTCTGCTCAATCGGGAAAAGAGTTTTGGTTGGCACCGCCTGACGTTACTTATAGCCATCTTCCTCCAGGAGGTGTTCCTATTTATTTAAACATTTCTACCTTTGGAGCAGCAGCTACAGTTACCATAGATCAGCCTGCAGATACTTCATTTACACCTATTGTGTTGAATTTAGCTGCAAACGCATCTCATCAAGAAGATTTAACTGTGTTTGTTGCCAAACTTGAAACCAGACCTACTGATAGTGTTTTAAATACTGGCTTGAGGATTATTTCTACGGAAACAATTACGGCTTACTATGAAGTTAGCAATAGAAACAACAACGACATTTATGCTTTAAAAGGTAAAAATGCATTGGGTACAGAGTTTTCTAAGTACATGACAAAAATTTAAATATGGGTACATCTATTTGTTTTTTAGCGTTTAAAAAGCATGAAGCTAAGTAATCTAAACCAAGCTTGAAGATACTTTTAGCCTTTCTACCGTGTGTTTTAACT
>Ga0209075_1003233_pt1 | contig 13714 bp, 13 predicted proteins | sample Stecom2011_FD_187523 | JGI IMG/M metagenome (GOLD analysis project Ga0209075, IMG submission 187523) | Agricultural soil microbial communities from Utah to study Nitrogen management - Steer compost 2011 (SPAdes) (version 2) | ecosystem: Environmental > Terrestrial > Soil > Agricultural land... | reverse complement strand
GAGGTCCTGAAACCCGTGAAAATCATCAGCCCTGGTCAAAAAAGCTTCACGCATCGGTAACCCTGTTTGTGAACACTGGCTCAGCAGTATCATTCATTTAACAAGGAGCTGGTTATGAAGTTACGCAAACTGGCGGGCATGGCATTGTGCTCGCTGCTGATGACGACCGCCCACGCGGGGCCGCAGCAACACGACGCCCGCAACTGGGTGCCGCCCGGCCTTGCCAAGTGGCAGGATTCATCGGATTGGGGTAAGCACCACCACGGGAAGTTAAAGGGTCAGGAATCGGTGCAGCTTGGGCCGCGCCCGTACTGGCTGGTGGAGGATATGGACGAAGGACCGCTGAAAGAGCGGCTGCAGTCCTGTAATGCCCGCGAGTTCAGATCGACGGATTTCTCCATTGGTCATCGCGGAGCGCCCCTGCAGTTTCCGGAGCATACGCTGGAATCCTATGTCGCTGCGGCCAAGATGGGCGCCGGAATTCTGGAGTGCGACGTCGCCTTCACCAAGGATCGGGAACTGGTTTGCCGGCATGCCCAGAACGACCTGCACACCACCACCAACATCGTCACCATTCCGGAACTGAACGCCAAGTGCACCCAGCCCTTTGTCCCTGCAGATCCGGCCTCAGGCACACCCGCTCATGCGGAATGCCGTACCAGTGATATCACGCTGGCGGAATTCAAAACCCTGAAGGGCAAGATGGACGCCTACAACCCGAAGGCCACCACGCCGGAGGAATACGTTGGCGGTACAGCGGACTGGCGGACGGACCTCTATACGGCCCGGGGCACGCTGCTCAGCCATCGAGAAAGTATTGAGCTGCTCAAGTCTTTGGGTGTCAAGTTCACACCGGAGCTGAAATTCCCGGTGGTGGAGATGCCGTTCGAGGGTGATTACAGCCAGCAGGATTACGCCCGCCAGATGATTCAGGACTACATCGATGCGGGTGTGCATCCGAGAGATGTCTGGCCTCAATCCTTCAATCTGGACGATGTACTCTACTGGGTGAATGAAACGCCCCGCTTCGGCAAGCAGGCGGTGTTCCTGGACCAGGAACCGATTACGCCAGACACCTCATCCCTGGCATTCATGGAAAACCTGAAAGCCCGCGGTGTGAATATCCTGGCGCCGGCGATCTGGAAAATGCTGACACTGGATGGCCACGGTGACATCGTACCTTCCGAGTATGCGGAGAATGCCCGCACGGCTGGCCTCGATATGATTGCCTGGACGGTTGAACGGAGCGGTCCATTGGCTGCCGGCGGCGGTTGGTATTATCAGACCGTCACAGACGCCATCAATAACGACGGTGATGTGTTCAACGTTATTGATGTGTTGGCCCGTGAGGTAGGTGTCATCGGGATTTTCTCCGACTGGCCGGCCACCACGACCTATTACGCAAACTGCATGAACCGGAACAGCGGTCGGTAAGCTGAGCTACGGTAGGTCAGTGCATGCGAGGCTCGCTGACCTGCCGTGAACCTGTGCGTTCTTTGGCGTATGATCTCCACCTTAACTTTTAATGAGTCCCACAGGAGCCCACCATGATCTGGACTGTTTATTTATCCGGTGAAATCCACACAGACTGGCGTGAACAGATTGCCGCTGGTGCCGAAGCAGCGGGCCTGCCCGTTGAGTTTACCTCGGCGAATACCGACCACGAGTCCAGCGATGCCGCCGGGGATTTTCTGGGCAAGCCGGAAAGCAGCTTCTGGCGTGATCATCAGTCCTCGAAGGTGAATGCCATCCGCACCAAGACGCTGCTCGAGCAGTGTGATCTGGCGATCATTCGTTTCGGAGACAAGTACAAGCAGTGGAACGCGGCCTTCGATGCGGGTTACTGCGCTGCCATGGGCACGCCCTACATCACCTTGCACGACGACGACATTGTGCATCCGCTGAAGGAAGTGGACGCCGCAGCCATGGCCTGGGCACAAACGCCGGAGCAGGTGGTTGAACTACTGAAGTATGTGACCGCGTAAACGCGTCGGCGGCATAGAACCCGGAAGGGTCAGGGTAACAGCGCCTTGGGGCTTTGCGCCAGTTCCTCCAGGGTGCTGAATTTGCATTCTTTTTCAGCAATAAAGCTGCGGGCGGAATCGGTCAGAATGTTGTCGTCCCGCATGAATCGGCGGCCCAGCAAAACCGGGTAGGAGAAGTTGCCCCTGTCGGCCAGCGAAAACTGGGTTTCGTGCAGGTTGCCGGATATGCAGAACTCCATGTTCACCACGTAACGCCGTTGCGAAGGCGCACCTTTGCGTTTGATCAGCACCGTGCGATGCACCGGGCGTTCGAATTCCAGAATGACGTCTTCGTGGGCCAGCTCGCCTTCACTGGGCTGATCTTCATGGTCGCCCAGGGGTAGCTGAAAACGCACCCAGTCCTCGTTGTTTTTCTCGAACGGCTCCACGTTCACTGCGTGTAATGAAGAGGTTTTCGCACCGGTATCCAGCCTGGCTTTCAGCCGCACTTCTGTGCTTTCCATCACCACCCATTCGACAAAGCCCAACACCTCGGGCTCACGCGCAGATGCGCTGGACTCTTCGGCTGAAAGAGTGGTGGAAGTCAAAACCAGGGTGGTCAGGGCGGCGGTCAAAACAACAGAGCGCATCTAAGTAATCCTGAATCTGCAATGTGAGTGTGTTTTCGGGTGAGTGATACGTTTGCCAAAGCTATCAGAATCGGCCTGATAACGTCGTTGCCGTTGGGTTAACAATAGTTGATGCCGGAGGGCGGTCAGCCAACGATTATTCGCCCTGCGGCCACATTCTGGCTAAAAACTGGCCATATCGGAAGCCCGGGAAGAGAGTACACTGAAAAGATAACGAGGAGATTCTCAATGGTGCTTGCTTTGTCGGCTGGGAAAATACAGCAACACATATCGGCCATTGCCAGTGGCTTTCTGGGCGATTGGCTGGAAAACCGGGGCAATGGGCTCGCCGTTCCGATGACGCTGTTTGTTGACGGCAAGCCGCTGGATGTTCGGAATCCGAAACTGGATGCGCCCGGTGGTACGCTCTGCGTCTCCATCCACGGGTTGATGGAGCTGGAGTCGGTCTGGGATTTTCCCGGCCAGGCCGGCGAGCATTACGGAACCCGGTTGGCGGGAGCGATGGGTGACACGACGGCACTGAAACTGCGCTTCAATTCGGGTCGACCGATCTATCGTAACGGTCAGGATCTGGCCAGTCTTCTGGATCAGCTGGTGGCTCGTTGGCCGGTACCAGTAGAGCGCATCATTCTGTTGGGTCACAGCATGGGTGGGCTGATGATCCGCAGCGCCTGCCACTTCGGTTCGGTGCAGGCGCACAGTTGGGTGGGTAAACAGCTGGAGTGTGTGTATATCGGTTCTCCCCATGATGGCTCCTGGCTGGCCATCGGGGCCCACAAGGTGGCTGAAACCTTAAACAGGGTGCCCCGGGATTATCTCAAGGTGGTGGGCGAGGTGATCGATTTGCGCAGCGAGGGTATCCGGAATCTTTCACGGGGCGACGTATTTGAGCCGGGGACGGTTGAGCAGCCGCTGATCCCGGAAGCCCGGCATTATGTGATCAGTGGCTTGTTGGCCAAAACGGAGAACCACAGGGTTAATGTTATGTTCGGTGATGCACTGGTGCATGAGTCCAGTGTCCGAGGTGCACGCCGGGAAGGCTGGGAACTGAGCGGTATCGCCAATTTCCCGGGTGTTGATCATATTCGACTGGCACACCATCCGCTGGTGTGCGGGCAACTGCAGGAGTGGCTGGTATGAAAGGGCCGGAGAACAATGTGCATTGGTGGCTGGGCGTGGCAGATTTGCTGGCTCATGGTTTGCAACACGGCACGGTAAAATTGAAGCGTGTGCACTTGTCGCTTGCGGATGAAAGCTTTCGAGTGTTGGAGGCCATTCCGGTCACCCGCTCGGGGAGCCGCGTTGTCCGGGTTTGCCACCACAGTGTTTCACACCTGAGCTATGCGGCTGTGTCCATGGCCGGCCGTGCGATTGCTGTGCTGGCGGGAAACGCATCCTCCCGGAGAGTGGTGGCGCAAAAATATGACGAGAATGTGAATAATTCTTAGTACGGGTTTAATCCAAACCGTCGCTATTCCTCGGTAGGGTAGACACACGCTCAACCCAACCACAGAGGAAGATGCGTTATGAGCTACAAAGCCAGTTTTGCGTGTGCCACCGTTCTGAGTGCGGCAGTATTGACTGCCCCGGCTGTATGGGCACAGGACAGTGCCAGTCGTGACCACTCAGGACCCTATATCAGTGGTAGTTACGGGGGCTATAAATCCCACGGTGGCGAGTTTGATGATGAAAACGACATGCTCGGTGCGGCCCTGGGTTATCAGTTCAACGAATTCTTTGCCCTCGAAGCCGAGTACATCGATTTTGGCAATTTCGGTGACGACGATGTGGAGGGCAAGCTCAAAGGCGCTGGCCTGAGTGCCATCGGTCGTCTGCCGCTGACCCAGAGCTTCGGGGTATATGCCAAAGCCGGCGCGTTCGCCTCCGCCTTTGATGTGGATGCCTTTGACGAAAGCGAAACCTACGATGAAGTGAATCCGTTTGTCGGTGCCGGTGTGGATTTCCGGGTGACCGAACAGTTGACGGCGTTTGCGGAGTACAACCGCTACAACGTAGAAATTGATAAGGAAGACTTCAACGGCCAGGTAACCAACGATGGTCCGGATTTCGACACCGGCCGGGTGGGTCTGAAGTTCCAGTTCTGATTTTGCCTTGAGCAGCAAAAAGCGCAGTCCGTTCGGGCTGCGCTTTTTTTGTGCAGTTACTGCACGTTTTCCAGTTCACCGAATTTGTCGGTAAACAGGGCAGACGACAGGTAACGTTCGGCCGAGTCCGGCAGAATCACCACAATGTTCTTGCCCTTGTGCTCCGGCTGTTGGCCGACCCGAACCGCAGCGGCGACCGCCGCACCGCAGGAAATGCCACACAGAATGCCTTCTTCCTGCATCAACCGGTGCGCCATGGCCATGGCGTCTTCATTGGAAACGGCCTCAACCTGATCCACCAGCTCCATATCCAGATTGCCCGGAATGAAGCCGGCACCAATTCCCTGGATTTTATGGGGGGCGGGTTTGGGCTGCTCGCCACTGCGCACCTGACCGATGATTGGCGAATCCGTCGGCTCCACCGCTACTGTGGTGATGGCTTTGCCCCGAGTGTTCTTGATGTAGCGGGAAACTCCGGTCAGGGTGCCGCCGGTACCAACGCCGGCCACGAAGATATCAACCTCGCCATCGGTATCGTTCCAGATCTCCGGGCCGGTGGTGTCCTCATGAATCCTCGGGTTGGCCGGGTTCTCGAATTGCTGGGGCAGGAAGTGATTGTCGGGGTCTGCCGCCACGATTTCTTCCGCCCGGGCAATGGCGCCAGGCATGCCTTTGGCGGGCTCGGTTAGTACCAGATCGGCGCCCAGTGCTTTCAGAACCTTGCGGCGCTCCAGACTCATGGAAGCTGGCATGGTCAGAATCAATTTGTAGCCCCGGGCTGCCGCCACAAAGGCGAGCGCGATGCCGGTATTGCCGCTGGTAGGTTCGACGATGGTCATGCCGGGTTTGAGCAAGCCCCGTTTTTCGGCGTCCCAGACCATGGCGGCGCCAATCCGGCACTTCACCGAATAAGCAGGGTTGCGACCTTCAATCTTGGCCCAGATAGTGGCGCCATTGTTCACTTTGTTCAAACGCACCAGTGGGGTGTTGCCAATGGATAATGAATTGTCGTTATAGATACGTGCCATGGTTTGCTCCTGGTGTCTGATAAGATCTGCAGATCCTACCCTCAGAGGTCCGGCTAAGGCCAGGCATGAGTACAAGCATATTCAGAACCAAACGGAGTAAGGTTATGAACGAAACCACCTTCGACTGGCAACAAACACCGGCAGCCGTTTGGCGCAGGCATCGATCGGGCTTGAGAGCCATTCGCCGGCTGGACCCGGTCGGCTGGAACGATCTCACCGGCATTGATCGGCAGAAAGAGGCTCTGGCTCACAATACCGAGCGCTTCCTCGCTGAAGAACCGTCCAACAACGCCTTGCTTTGGGGGTCCCGTGGTACCGGTAAGTCATCCCTGATCAAAGCCTTGTTGAACCGATACCGGGATCAGGGGCTGAGGATGATCGAGGTCGATAAGGATGACCTGGTGAATCTGCCTGAGATTGTGGATGACCTCTGTGATCTGCCCTACCGGTTTGTGATTTTTTGCGACGATCTGTCGTTTGATGTGGGAGAGCATGGTTACAAGGCGCTGAAAAGTGTGCTGGAAGGCTCGCTGGAACTACCGCCCGAAAATGTGCGGGTGTACGCCACGTCAAACCGACGCCACCTGATGCCGGAGTTCATGAGTGACAACCTGAAAAGCGAAGTGCGGGACGGCGAGTTGCACCCGGCTGAGGCCATTGAAGAACAGGTGTCCCTGGCGGACCGGTTCGGCTTGCAGTTGTCGTTTTATCCGTTCTCTCAGGATGTGTTCCTGCAGGCGGTGGATGCCCTGTTTCCTCGAGCCAAAGACCAGCAGCAGCTACATCTGGAGGCGGTACGTTTCGCCACCGCTAAAGGGGTGCGCAACGGTCGAACGGCCCAGCAGTTTTATCGCCAGTTCGCCGGCGACCCAAGGTTCAGCTGAAGCAGGGTTACTGGCGGTCAGCCATGCGGATAAACCGGTGATGAATCATTCGGATGCCAACAAAAACCAGCGCCAGAACCACCGGAATGGCGATACCCAGTACCAGGGATTTGTTGAACAGAAATCCGGATTCCTGCAGAGCATCCAGCCCGAGGGTCAGCAGGCCAATCAGGTAGTAGGAGATGGCCACCACCGAGAAACCTTCCACGGTGTGCTGCATCATCAGCTGAATTCGGGAACGCCGATCCATGGAGCTGAGCAGTTCCTGGTTCTGGCTCTGGATGGCCAGCTCCACCCGGGTGCGCATCATGTCCGACGCCCGGTCCACCCGGCGGGATAGGTCTTCCAGCCGTACGCTGACTGCTTCACAGGTTTTGACCGCCGGGGTCAGCCGTCGGGTCATGAATTCGGTGATGGTCAGGTGACCGGAAACTTCATCTTCGCGCAGCTCTTCCAGCCGGGTCAGTACCAGCCGGTGATAGGCCTGGGTAGCGGAAAAACGGAAGGTGGAGTGAGCCCGGAAGGCCTCGATTCTGGCGGCAATGTTGGTTAACTCCGCCAGAATGGTCTGTTCGTCCAGGGTCTCATTGTCGGCCAGCGCCTGGGTGATGGTCGCCAGCTGCTGATCCATGTCGTTCAGTGCCGGGGTGATTTCCCGGGCGACAGGAAGCGCCAGCAGGGACATTAACCGATAGGTCTCTATTTCCATCAACCGCTGCACCAGTCGCCCTAGCTGGCTGTCCGACATGCTGTAGTTGAGTACCATGAAACGCCCGAAATTGTCGCTGTGCAGCTGGAAGGTGCCCAGCACCCGGGCGGCACCTTCCTGCGGGCTGCTGCCCACCAACCGCATGCCCTCAAAATACTTGCGCATGAAGGCGGGCTCGTTTCTGGCGTTATCCGAAGACGGGCAGACGTCGATATGAAAGGCCCCGACGACGGTCCCTTCAAGTTGCTCCAGCCAGCCTTCCGGTAAGGCGCTGATTCCTGTTTCGGTGAACGGGTCGGCGTCCGAAGGGGCCAGATTGGTGAAGGTGTAGGCGGTGAACTCCATATGCACTTCACGCCGGATGCGCAGCTGGTCAAAGTCCTGTTCGTAACAGGTAACTTCCTGCTCAGGCCAGGGCTCTCCAAGCATTCTGTGCAGGGCCTGCAGGTGTTTGAACTGGCTTTTACGCTGCTCGGGGGTGGTCATCACCGCGATATGCGTCACCCTGGCGCGGGGCGGCAGCACCTGAAACGGGCGCGAATGCAGTTCCTGGTATAGATCGGTGCGCAGGGGATGAAAATCCAGAGCAACAGGCTGGGCAGTCACGGGGCAGTCCTTGATTCGTTGTCTATGATCGGGATGATAACGCGGAAGCATACGCCGTCAACGCCGTTGTGATGGTGGTTTCGGGCTTCCACCCGGCCACCATGATAATCCGCAATCAGCCGCACGATCAGCAGGCCCTGGCCCAGGTGGCCTTCTGTCTTGCCTTCTCGATGGGAAACAAAGGCACCGAAGATATCCACGCCGGAGTGGACAGGCAGGCTGGAACCTTCGTTGAATACCTCAAGCTGGTAATGATCACTGTGTTGCTCAAGGTGGAGGTCAATGGTGCCGCCTTTCGGAGTGAAGTCCCGGGCATTGTCGACCAGCTTGTCGAGCATCTGAACCAGCATTTCCGGTGACCCGAGCAGTGGGCAGGGACTGTCCGGCACCTGACAGTAAAACCGGTGATGTGGGTCCAGTTGCTGATAGGCAGCGGTCGCCTGGCTGGCCACTTCGGCCAGATCGAAAGCCTCTTTGTCGGCCTGATCAAAACTCTGCTCCAGCCGGGCCGCTTCACTCATGCTGTTCAGAATGCGGCGTAACCGCTCGGTGGCGGTGGCTGCACGCTCCAGATACTGTTGCCGTTCGTGATCTGAATCGCTGTGGGCCAGGTTTTCCAACGATGAACGCACCACGGCCACCGGCGTCTTCAGTTCGTGGGACAGCCGGCGGGAAAAGCTTTCCAGATAATGGTTATAACTCTGCAGGCGCGACACCATCTGGCCAAAGTGTTGCTGCAGCTGGCCCAGTTCGTCATGCGCTCGGGCGGGCGGGATGCCACTCAATATCCGACCGTCCTCGTCGACACTGGCGCTGACCAGGCGCTGCAAGCGGGCGATGCGCCAGGACAGCCAGCTGGCGTAGCCCAGCAAGACCAGCGTCAGTGCCAGAATGATCAGCAGGCTTCGGGCCAGTACGCTGCCCAGGGCAGAGCCAGACACGCTGAGTAACTGGTCCAGCGACTGCTTGAGCACGAGTGACCGGTCACCAAAGAAGGTATGTTCTGTAGCGAGCCACACCGTTCCGTCCTGCTCTACCAGGTGGTGTGGCGGCAGGCTGCCGGTGTGCAGCTGGTGGTTCGTTTCGGCCAGTGGTTGCGGATCGGGTTGATACAGCCGAACCAGACTTCGCAGGGCGTTCAGGGTGATTTGCTCAAGAATTTGTGCTGCAGAGAAGTCGTCAAAATCTGTTGTTCTTCCGGTGAAGCGATGCTGGGTGTGGGCAACAATCCATCCGGCCGGTTCCATCACGGTGACCTGCTGGCCTTCGCTCAGCTGACTGGTCAGCGCCCGCTCGAGGTCGGTATTGCGCTGAACCAGCAAGGGTGGCGGGGAGATTGAAGTGCCCCAGGCCTGAGGTGGCTCAGCCGTATAGACGGCCTGAAATCCCAGGCGGCTGCCGGGTGCCGGTTTCGGCATTCGCAGCTCCAGCTGCCAGCGGGATGCGAGGTCTTCCCAGGCCACTTCAAGCTTGCGATCGGGGTTGCTGGCATCGCCCTCGATCAAGGCCGGTACATTGGCACCCGGAGCAGTGGTTCTGATCAACCATGTCTGTGGCTGCCCGGATTGCTCCAGATCATTGGCCGGGGGCACAAGCACTATTTCGAAACGGTCATGGTGCTGTTCTGGGTTGTTCGGGTTGAACGGGCGCAGGCCTTGATCACGGTTTTGCACCAACAGGTAAAGATTGCGATGGTTGCTGACCGCCAGCCATCTCAGATGGGGTTGTCCCTGCGTGAACTGCCAGGGCAGGTGTTCTTCGTTTTCGTTGAAGCCGGGCCAGGTGGTGGTGAAGCCGTCCACCTTGGGTGACTGATCGGTGGGTATCGCATAGATGGCTTCGGCCCCCTCAACCACCGGATCGCCCAGCAGGGTGTCACCGGCCAGCTCCGCCAGCCGGGCGCCTTTCTCTTGCAGCTGTTGCAGCGCCTGTTGCCGCAGCGCATTGTCCAGCTCCAGCACAAACTTCAGCCCCGCCCAGGGAATCAGCAGCATCAGCAGGCTGGCCAGAAACAACTGGCGCTTCAGGTTCAAGGTTCAGACCTCACGGGCATTCCACCGGTAACCCATGCCGTAAGCCGTCTGAATGCCGTCAAAACTGTCGTCCAGCTGAGCAAACTTCCGACGGATACGTTTGATGTGGGAGGTCACGGTGTTGTCATCCAGCACCGTGCTGGCGGCTTCCATCAGCTGGTCTCGGCTGCGGACGTGGCCTGGATGCTGCACCAGCGCGTGCAGCATCCAGAACTCGGTTACGGTCAGGTCAACCGGCTGATCGTTCCAGGCGACCGTCATGCGGTCGATGTTCATGGCCATGCGGCCTCTCTGCAGGACTTCGTCCGGCTTTTGGGATGCCTCTGCCCAGGCATCGGCCCGGCGCAGCAGAGCCGTGATGCGGGCCAGCAGGTGGTCCAGGCTCATGTCTTTGGTGACGTAGTCATCGGCGCCCAGACGCAGACCATGGACCGAGTCTATATCACTGTCTCGGGCGGTCAGGAAAATGATCGGCAGAGTGGCGGATTGTGCCCGCAGGTCGTGGCACAAGGTGAAGCCACCTTCAGGCTCATCGCCCAGGCCGACATCTATGATGGCGAGATCCGGCAGGCTCTGGCGCAGAACCTGCCAGGCGGCGGGTCGGTCACCAAAGGTGGACACCCGGTAGCCCCGGCGCTCGAAGGCGGCCCGGTAGTTATCGCGAATGCCTGCTTCGTCTTCAATCAGAACTATGTGTTTTTTCATGGCGTGTCTGGTTCAGCAAGTTGTCCGGTCATTAAACCATGCTCAAGGCTCTGCACAAGCCGGGGCGTTGGTATTGCCACAATTCATCATTTTCTATCGCCAGCCTGCCCGCTTCTGCCACGGTGAAGCCCGGCCGGGCTGGTGCAATGGCATCACTCACTTCCACAAAAAGGACGTCGTGATGATGCTGCTATCGCTGCTTGCTAACCCGGCCGTAAGAGCCGACCTGTACCCGACCCCTGCTCGCCCCACCAAACGGCTGGCGACCAGGCGTAAACGGCTGCGCCTGGCCGAAGGTGTCAGCCTTTGGCTGGCCATGCTGCTGATGCTGTTTGTGCACCCGCTGTATGCCGAAGCCAATCAGATGGCTATGGACCAACCCGGTCAGCTCTACCTGATCGATGGTCAGAGTCAATGGCAACAGCCGGCACTGATCCTGACCAGCGATTTCAAGGTTCAGGTGTCCGGCTTGCTGGCTCAGACCAGCCTCACCCGGGAGTTCCGCAATACCAGTGACCGTTGGCAAGAAGGAATCTTTGTCTTCCCGCTGCCGGAAAAAGCCACAGTATACGGGCTGACCATGACCGTCGGCGACCGGCGCGTTGTGGGTCGCATCGAACCGAAGGCAAAAGCCCGGCAGACCTACGAAACTGCCAAAGCGGCAGGCCAGCATGCCGCCACGGTTGAGCAGCAGCGCCCGAACCTGTTCACCAGCCGGGTCGCCAACATCCCGCCTGGAGAAACCGTTCGGGTGGAAATCCGTTACCAGCAAGTGGTCGACTACCGCCATGGCGAGTTCGAACTGCGCCTTCCCACTACCTTGACGCCTCGCTATATACCGGGTGAAGTGGTGCCTGAAACATCAAGTCAGTGGCAATCCGGCTGGGCGCTGCCCACCAATCAAGTGCCTGATGCTCACGAGATCAGCCCGTTCACCGTGCGCCCTGAGGATGTGGATGACCAAAGCCACCGAGCCCGGATTGAGCTGGATATCGAAAGCGGTTTTGAGTTGGCGGAGGTGACCAGTCCGAGCCACAGCCTGCAGACGGAAATCGACGGTAGTCGTGTGCGGGTCAAGCCGGAAGGCGATGTCGTGTTGATGGACAGGGACGTTATCGTCCGCTGGCGCCCGATGACCGGTCGGGAACCATCGGCCGCCGTGTTTCATCAGCAATGGCAGGGTGAGGACTTCCTGATGGCGATGGTGCTGCCCCCGGAAACGGTTGGTCCGGTGCTGCGCCGTGAACTGATGTTTGTGATCGATACCTCCGGCTCCATGGCCGGGGAGTCCATCATTCAGGCTCGCTCCGCGCTGTTGCGTGGATTGGATACCCTGCGCCCGGGGGACTACTTCAACATTATTCAGTTCAATAGTCAGGCCCAGAGCCTGTTCGCCCGGCCGGTGCCGGCGGAAGGGCATTACCTGGCTCGTGCCCAACACTATGTGCAGGGTTTGCAGGCCAACGGCGGTACGGAAATGGCGGGCGCCCTGTCCCTGGCCATGGCGATGGACCCGGCCCCGGCCGAAGGTCTGGTACAACAAATGGTGTTCATTACCGACGGTGCTGTTGGCAATGAATCAGCGTTGTTCGGCCAGATCCGCCGGGGCCTGAACGACCGCCGGCTGTTCACGGTCGGCATCGGCACTGCGCCGAACATCCATTTTCTGCGGGAAGCGGCTCGCTGGGGGCGGGGCGAGTATACCGCTATTCATAGCAGCGGCGAGGTCAATCGGGCGCTGGAGGGGTTGTTTGCGGCCATGGAGGCTCCGGTGCTGACGGATCTTGCCGTGAGGTGGCCGTCCCAGGGCCAGAATCTGGCGCCGGTGCCCGCCAAGCCGGGTGATCTGTTCCGTGGCAATCCGCTGGTACAGGTGGTTCGTGGCCTTCCGGCAGATGGAGAGCTGAAGGTATCCGGCCAATTGCCGGGCGGGCGAAGCTGGAGTACCCGGCTGAACCTTGGCAATGCAGCCGCCGCAACCGGCTTGAACCGGCAGTGGGCAAGGGGCCGGATTGATGAGCTCATGGATGCCGCCAGTCTGCGTGGTGAATCACCGGATGAGCCAGGCATTATCGACCTTTCGGTGCGTCATGAAGTGATGTCACCCTACACCAGTTTCGTTGCGGTTGAAGAGCAGCCATCCCGGCCGGAATCCGAACAGCTTGAAAGTGAGCAGTTACCTACCTTGTTGCCCTCAGGCAGTCAGTCCGGAATGCTTCGCTACCCGCAAACGGCCACGTTCTGGCCCTTGCTCAGTGCGCTGGGTCTGGTGGGCCTGATGTTTGCGCTGGCCATTGTGCTGCTGAGCCGGAGGCCTGTGCTATGAAACGGATACTGATGTTTCTGACCGGCTCGTCCGTTATCTTGCTGATGTTTGGCCTGTGGATTCCCTTCAAGGCCCTGGTTGCCCAGGAACTGCTGGCCATGGCCTGGGCCGAAAGCCAGGCCCGGCAAACTACAGAACGGCCCTGGCCCTGGGCGGATACCTGGCCGGTCGCAAAGCTGGACATGCCGGAGCTGGGCGTTTCCATGATCGTGCTGGAAGGAAGCCATGGCGAAAGCCTGGCTTTCGGCCCCGGCCGAGTCTTTGGCGGCGAAGGGGGACCGCTGGTGTTGGCCGGACACCGTGATACCCATTTTCGCCACCTGGAGAAGTTGCAGGCTGGCTATCATCTCCATCTGCAGGATCAAAACCGGGATTGGCGCCGGTACGAGGTTACTGGCACCAGAGTGGTGGACAGTCGGCACGAGTCTATCGACACCCACCGCCTGCCTGCCGATTCTGTTCTGTTGATTACCTGTTATCCCTTTGATTCCATCGGCGCCAGGGGGCCATTGCGATACGTAGTGGAGGCGCGTCCTGCAGTACCTGAAAGCCTTGGCAGTACTGTTGCGACCTTGTGAATTGGCGTACACTTGTTCGCCAAATTTGTGAGGATCGGAAGCGCAATATGGGTGCAGTAAGAAAAGTCGTCGCCTGGTTGAGTGTTGCAGTGCTCTGTTTGTTATCGTTGGTGCTGTACCTGGTCC
>Ga0209075_1003232_pt1 | contig 13714 bp, 10 predicted proteins | sample Stecom2011_FD_187523 | JGI IMG/M metagenome (GOLD analysis project Ga0209075, IMG submission 187523) | Agricultural soil microbial communities from Utah to study Nitrogen management - Steer compost 2011 (SPAdes) (version 2) | ecosystem: Environmental > Terrestrial > Soil > Agricultural land... | reverse complement strand
CGCCTCTGGACCTGGGTTATGAGGAAATGCCCGGGCCTACCGGTGAGCAGAATCACCTGTCGTGCCACGCCCGCGGTGTTGTGTTGTGCCTGGGCCCGGATGCTGAATCTGCACGGGAGCAGGCGGGGACAGCTCTGTCGCAAGGCAATAAGGTGGTGGTTATCGCCCCGGGCGCCGAGAAAGCCCTGTCGGATGCCATCAACGCAGGCCTGCCGGTGGTTGCCTGTGACGGCATTCTGGAACCAGAGGCCCTTGGCGCGCTGGCGGGCTTTGAAGCCGTCGTCAGCGTGGCGGAAAAGCCGCTGCTGAAGCAATACCGCCAAGCCATGCTCCAGCGCGACGGAGCTCTGCTGCCAATTATCACCGAGCACAAACTGGATCAGCGCTACGTGATAGAACGGCATCTGTGCATCGACACTACCGCCGCCGGCGGCAATGCCAGCCTGATCGCCTCTGCCGAGTAAAACCGGGGTCTGACCCCGGCCTGAAATGACAAGGTCAGCCTCTTTGGGGGGCTGGCCTTGTTTGTTTGGCGCGGGGGAGTGCTTTGTCCCCGGAGGTCTTGTTCAGACAAACTGAATAAGGTCAGCTGATATCTTCTTTATGATTTCCTGCATGTTGTTCCTATAGTGTTCGAGTTCCAACCGATATTTCCGCATACAAGGAGCGATTAGAATGCCTCTCAAGCTTCAAACGATAGTTTGCAGTACCCGCCCGGGCCGTAAGGGGCCGTCTGTTGCTGAATGGTTTAACGGCCATGCCAATGATCAGGGTAGTTTCGAAAGCGAACTGGTGGATCTGGCGGATTTCGATCTGCCGGTGTTCGATGAGCCCAATCACCCGCGCATGCAGAAGTACGAGCACTCACACACCAAGGTTTGGTCTGAAAGCGTGGCAAAGGCTGATGCGTATGTATTTGTGATTCCTGAGTACAACTTCTGCCCGCCACCGTCATTCGTGAACGCACTCAACTATCTATACAACGAGTGGAACTACAAGCCCTGTGGTTTTGTTAGCTATGGCGGCGTGTCTGGCGGCCTTCGTTCGGCTCAGAGTGCGAAGCAGCTGGTAACCACCCTGAAAATGATGCCGATGGTGGAGGGTGTGATGGTGCAGATGCCCTGGGAACAGATGGATGGCGCAGGCAAGTTCCTGGCTGCCCAGCCTCATATCGAATCTGCAACCGCAATGCTGGAAGAAATGGCCAGGTGGGCTCAGGCGCTGAAGGCGATGCGGTAACAGGTTGATGTCAGAGACGTTCTGGCGGAAACAACAATGCCCGGGCCTTCGGCCCGGGCATTGTGTAGGGAATTCTGGTCGGGACGGTAGGATTTGAACCTACGACCCCTTGCACCCCATGCAAGTGCGCTACCAAGCTGCGCTACGCCCCGTTACTCGCCAGCCTTGAGAAAACAGGTTTATCTCAGTGGCTTAGCGGGAGCGAAGTCTACACCAGCCCCCGGAAAAAATAAACAGGTGGCAGGCGTTTTTCTTGGGGTCATCAACGAAGCTTGGTTTCTCGCAGTCTGAGAATGAACTCTGGTGGCTCAAAGGTGTCAGGCCGGGCGCTCTCCCAGTATTTGTCGAACACGGTCAGGCCGGTTTTGCCTTCCAGCAGGGCGCCCGGTTCCAGAAACGGGAACAGATCGAGATAGCTGTGCACCTCTGTTTTCGATACCCGGCGCACGATGTGTTCCGGCCCCAGTTCCGATGGGTGTCTGAGGCCTGATGCTTCCAGCAGGTTCTGCAGAGCTTCCAGTGTATTCTTGTGGAAGCGGTACACCCGCTCACTTTTCAGGGGAACGTCCAGCTTGTTGCCGCGGCGGGGGTCCTGGGTGGCAATGCCGGAGGGGCAGCGACCGGTATGGCAGTTGAGCGCCTGTATGCAGCCGAGAGCAAACATGTACCCACGGGCAGCGTTACACCAGTCAGCGCCGAGGGCCAGAGTCCGGGCTATGTTAAACGCCGACGTTATCTTCCCGGCCGCCCCGATGGCGATCTCTTCCCGAAGGTTGGTGCCCACCAAGGTGTTGTGAACCAGCAGAAGGGCTTCGGTCATCGGCATGCCGATTCGGTTAATGAACTCCAGGGGAGCTGCGCCGGTACCGCCCTCACCGCCATCCACCACGATGAAGTCTGGCTTCTTGCCGGTTTCGAGCATAGCTTTCACAATCGCGAACCACTCCCAGGGGTGGCCGATTGCGAGCTTGAAGCCAACGGGCTTCCCGCCTGAGAGTTCCCTCAGACGTTCAATGAACTCCAGCAGTTCAATCGGTGTTGTAAAGGCCGAGTGGCTGGACGGGGAAATGCAGTCCTCGCCAACCTGAACGCCTCGGGCCTCGGCAATTTCCCGGGTCACTTTTTCGCCGGGAAGGATACCGCCATGCCCTGGTTTTGCCCCCTGAGATAGTTTGACCTCTATCATTTTTACCTGGTCCAGGCGGGCGCTTTCTTGAAACATCTCTGCGTTAAACGAGCCATCCGGGTGCCGACAGCCAAAGTAGCCGGACCCGATTTCCCAGACGAGATCTCCGCCCGGCTGGCGGTGGTAGCGGGAAATGGAGCCTTCTCCGGTGTCATGGTAGAAGCCGCCTTTCTTTGCGCCTGCATTCAGGCTGAGGATAGCGTTTGCGGAGAGCGATCCGAAACTCATGGCGGAGATATTGAATACGCTGGCGCTGTAGGGTTTCTCGCAATTCTTGCCTACCACGATCCTGAAATCATTGGAGTTAAGTGTTGTGGGTGCGAGGGAGTGGTTAATCCACTCGAAACCCTCTTCATACATGGACAGCTGGGAGCCAAATGGGCGCTTATCGAGCACGCCTTTTGCCCGCTGGTACACCACCGTACGTTGTTCCCTTGAGAAAGGTCTTTCTTCGGTATCCGACTGGATAAAGTACTGGCGGATTTCCGGGCCTACCGATTCAAACAGGTAGCGGAAATTCGCCATAATCGGATAATTCCTGCTAACGGTATGTTTTCGTTGTAAAAGGTCCCAGGTTCCAAGGCCGGCCAGTGCGGCGAAAATGATTGGAAAGAGGTAGCCCGCGCCAAGCCACAGGGTTAACGGTAGCGAAATGACAAGACCTGCAATGCTGACTGCATAGGCGGTGTAACGGAAGGGGAAGGTCGTGGTTTTTGCCATGGATACCTCTGTGGAGCGGGCTCTGAGTTAGTTGTTCAAGTATATGCCACCGGGGCGTGAGTGGGTGAAGCTGTCGGTGCCACCGGAAAACAGGCGCTTGGTGTTCTCAGCGTAGTCTATGCTTATGGGTGTGAATGCGACATGTGGGATTTTTGATGTTTTGAGTTCAAAGTATTAAGATGACGGGCTTGTAACATTTGAAGATCGATTCATCCGATCTGCTCATCATGAAATATTCAGCCATCACACCAAAACCGGGAGGCTCGCACGTGGGCGAGGTAGTGAAAGACGAATATCAGACGGATTACGTCGCAGGCCAGGACAACATCAATCCATTGGGCCTGGATCTCCATAACTGGGTGTTCCCGGTTACCTCCATTATTGTTGTGCTGTTCGTTATTGGTACGCTCATCTTTCCGGCTGAGTCGAAAGCGATTCTGGACGGCGCCAAAAGCGGCATTATCAACAATTTTGACTGGTTCTTTATCCTGAGTGCGAACATCTTTGTGGTGTTCAGCATTTCTCTGATTTTTTTGCCGGTAGGTAAGATTCGGCTTGGCGGTCAGGATGCCAAACCGGAATTCTCAACGATGTCCTGGTTCGCCATGCTCTTTGCCGCCGGGATGGGCATTGGCTTGATGTTCTGGGCGGTTGCAGAGCCGGTCGCCTATTACACCGGGCACTGGGACCTTTCGCCATTCAATGTGACACCCGCAACGCCAGAGGCGCGTGACTTGGCTATGGGAGCGACCATGTACCATTGGGGCCTGCACCCCTGGGCGGTGTATGCGGTAGTTGCGCTTTCTCTGGCATTCTTTGCCTATAACAAGAATATGCCTTTAACGATTCGCTCGGCGTTCTTCCCGTTATTGCGTGATCGGGTTTGGGGCTGGCCCGGGCACATCATTGATGTGCTCGCCGTGGTGGCTACGATTTTCGGGTTGGCAACCTCACTTGGCTTTGGTGCGCAGCAGGCGGCCTCAGGCCTGGACTATCTGTTTGGTGTTTCCTCGGGCATTAATGTGCAAATGGCCATCATCACCGGCGTCACCTTTGTTGCTCTGATTTCAGTGCTGCGTGGCCTTGATGGTGGCGTGAAGATTCTCAGTAATTTCAATATGGTGGTCGCGGCCGTCCTCCTGTTGTTCATTATCTTCGCGGGGCCGACCATGGCCATCATTGATACGATCTGGGTCACCAGCTCTAGCTACGTGACCAACTTTGTGCCGCTCAGCAATCCGTTTGGGCGCGAAGATGAAGGCTGGATGCGTGCCTGGACAGTGTTCTACTGGGCCTGGTGGATCTCCTGGTCGCCGTTCGTCGGGATGTTTATTGCGCGCGTTTCCAAAGGCCGCACGGTTCGCGAGTTTGTCACCGCTGTGCTGATTATCCCCACGTTGATCACCATAGTCTGGATGAGCAGTTTCGGTGGCTCGGCGTTGGATCAGATGCAGAATGGTATCGGTGAGCTGGCCGCCAATGGCCTTCAGGAAGTTCCATTGGCGATGTTCCAGATGCTCGAGAACCTGCCGCTGACCGGCATTATGTCTTTCATTGGTATTGTGTTGGTGCTGGTGTTCTTTATTACGTCTTCCGACTCCGGGTCGCTGGTCATCGACAGCATCACCGCAGGTGGTAAAACCGATTCGCCGACTGCCCAGCGTGTATTCTGGGTTGTGATGGAAGGTGCCATTGCGGCCGCGCTGATCTTTGGCGGTGGTGCCGATGCTTTGGGTGCTATTCAGGCATCAGCCATCAGCGCGGGGCTGCCGTTTACAGTGATCCTGCTTGTGATGTGCTGGAGCTTGATGAAGGGGCTAACCCACGAGCGCAAACTGCTCATACAGCGAGGCGAGCTGAACTGATTCAGTGAGTTGGGTATAAAAAAACCGGGGCTGTCGCAGTCCCGGTTTTTTTTGTTCGAATCGACCGTGATTATCGTCTGCTGAAGGCGCCCATTGCGTATTGAGCTCTTTCTCGTGGGCTGAAGTGAGGCCTTTTCAATGCTTCGATGTTTTTCAGACGGGGAAGCAGCCCACAACCGTTGGCCATCTGGATGGCCAAGCCGGGGCGGGCGTTCAGTTCCAGTAGTAGCGGGCCTTCGTGGGCATCCACCACCAGATCCACGCCCATGTAACCCAGTCCTGTAGCCTCGTAGCATCGGGCGGCCATTTCCAGCATGTCTTCCCAGGCCTCGATGTGAATGTTTTCGAGTGCCAGGCCGGTATCCGGGTGGAGCGTAATCGGCCGGTTGAACTGGACGGAATTCAGGCTTTTGCCGGTGCCGATATCCAGCCCGACCCCCACGGCGCCCTGGTGGAGGTTGGCCTTGCCATCTGACGCTTTGGTTGCCAGCCTCAGCATGGCCATGACCGGGTAGCCCTGAAAGACAATGATGCGGATATCCGGAACACCCTGGAACGAATATTTCGCCAGCGCGGGGGATGACTGCACCAGGTTCTCGACAATGGCGACGTCCGGTGTTCCCGCCAGGGAGTAGAGCCCGGCCAGGATGTTAGTCAGGTGTCGTTCCAGCATGGCCACAGAGATGCGGGCGCCAGAGGCTTTAATGAAATCATCGCCATCGCGCCCGGTAATCACCGTGATGCCTTTGCCGCCGGAGCCCTTTGCGGGTTTGATGGCAAACCCGGCCAGGTCTTCGGCCATTTCTCTGAAGTGGGAGATCTCATGCTGCTGGCGCACCACCTGAAGCAGCCTGGGAGTTTTGACACCGTATTCACTGACGGCCAGCTTGGTTTTCAGCTTGTTGTCGACCAGTGGGTAAGATGAACGCTCATTGTACCGGGCAATGTAATCCACATTGCGCCGGTTCATGTTCAGCATTCCGAGCCTGGTCAGCCTGCTTGGGGAAATCCAGTCCATATCAGTCGTAGGCCTTCATCGGGGTAAACCGCCGAAGTTCGCTGAGTTTGTAGCCGGTGTATTGGCCCATCAGCAGGATCAGCCCCAGAATGACCAGGTGCAGTTCCGGAAAGTTGAAGGTCAGATGGCCCGCCAGTGGTGTGCTCATCGCCAGGTAAGCGCAGATAGCGACAAACAGACTGCCCGTGCCCTGAGACAGCACTTCCCGGGCGCCTTCTTCTTCCCACAGAATCGACATGCGTTCGATGGTCCAGGCGATGATGACCATTGGGAAAAAGGTCACGGTCATGCCCGTGTTAAAGCCCATCTGATAACCCACAATGCTCAGCCCGGCGGTGATGAAAATGACCAGAATGATGAGCGCGGAGATCCTCGACACCAGCAACAAGTTGAGGCTCGACAGGTAGCCCCTGAGCAGTAGCCCGATCGCCACGACCGAGAGAAAGGCGATTAGCCCCGGCACCAGCGTGGTCTGCACAAACGCCACCGCGATCAGCACCGGCATGAAGGTGCCGGAGGTGCGCACGCCTATGACGATACGCATGAACGCGACCATCAAGGCACCGATGGGCAGCAGCAGCAGCATCCGGAACATGCTTTGTTCCTCGATGGGCAGCTGATAGAAGCTCAGTACGCTGAGGCCATTGGAGCTGGCTTCAAGAGTTGCCAGCTGGAGTGCGGGCACCGTTTGCCGGAGCATGGAGAAGCTGACCTGGGAGTTGTCGCCGCCCAGCACATCCAGCAACGATTCCGACCCCTGGCGCCACAGAAGCAGGTTTTCAGGAACCCCCTGCTCAGCGGTGCGGGGGTCAAGCGTCAGCCAGCGTTGGCCATTGTATATTTGCAGGAAGGGCACCAGCTGCTGGCGCCGGCGGGCGTCTTCCAGTTTCAGTGCATCGGCGGTGCGAGCAGCAATACCGGCGTGGTTGAGCATTCGAACCAGTAACTGCAGATAGTTGTCGTCAGAGACCAGCAGGGTGGTGTTCTGGGTGCGGTTGTCGGGCTGCATCAACAGAATCAATTCCCGCGTGAGGCTTTCCGGCGAGCTTGAACGCTCTGTGGCCTGGCTCAGCAGTTCACGTACGGCCGTTGCCTGAGGCTCCTCCCAGAACACCACCTGTGGCCGCGGCGGTCGGGCAGGGCGCTGCTCAACAGCGGCTTCATCTGGAACGAACTGGGCTTTGAAGTAGAGGGTTTGGGGCCCGGCCACTTCACGCTTGGTCCATTCTGCCCGCCGGCTGCCGCCGCTATCCAGGATCGAGAAACCGTAACCCGGCGAAGCAGCCTGTTCTGTGAGTATGCGAAAGCCGGGGGGCTGCTGCGGAACATGCAGGCTGACCTGCGCCGGATCACCCTGGCCCTCAAAATCGACCCTGGCTTCAATCATCCAGACCGGCCTCTGTTCGCCAGTCATCCAGGGAATGCCTAATTCAATATGCCGCCAGGTGGCAAAGGAGATGCCGGCTGCAATCAGCAGAAACACTGCAACATAGAATGGAATGCGGGACCTCACGGTCATGCGTCGTCTCCCGTTGAGGGTTTCTCGAGGTACGATTTGGGCAGCTCGGTGGCAAATTCCTTGCCCACATCAATCAGCATCACATCGCGCAATACGTTGCGACCAATCAGCACTTCATAGGTCAGGTTAGTGCGGTCGGCCAGCGTAAACTCGGCAACCTGTTGGTGGTCGCCAATCGCAAACTGGAGTTCGACCACGACACGCCGTTCGGCTTCATCGGCGGCAGACTGAATAATCTTCACCCGGCGGGAGACTTCCTTCTCCATGGTTACCCATTGTTCACTTTCGGCGCCCGGCACGGGCACTTCAAAGCGCACCCAGTTGCCACCGTCGCGCTCGAATCGTTTGATGTTGCGGGCATGAATGGACGAGGTTTCCGCTCCGCTGTCGATGCGTGCGGTATACACGATTCCCGGGTCCGCAAGAAACAGCTTTTCGACTTCGCCCACCACAACCTTGCCTTTCAGCCGGTCAGCGCGGCCGGTATCTTTAGGAGGGGGAGGGCAACTTTGCCGAATCACGGGTGGGGGACAGCTGGGCTTTTCAACCTGGGTGGAAATGGCGTCCAGAATGGTTTGTGTTGCCTGCTGGTTCTGGCTCAGCAGCTGTTCCTGGCGCACGCTGGCATTGTTTTCCATCGTGACCAGCGTTGCCCGCTGCTTATTGACGGAAGATCGAATGTCTTCTACTCCGTCCTTGGGAACCATAAAATAGCGATCGGCTGCGCACCCTGACAGCGCAATCATTAGCGCTGACATCCCGGAAACCAGTAATAACCGGGGCTGCAAGAACCTGTAACCCATGAATATCCCCTGAGTGGGCTGCACTATAAACCGGCGTAGGGAATCCGGGCAGCCACTGGATGTGTTGTTGATCAGGTCGGAGAGTATACTATAAGCCGCCTGTATCGCGACTTTACAGATGATTAAGGCGGAATTCAGCTGCCCAGGAACGGACCTTTACCCAAAGGTGTTTCGGCTCGCAGATACTCCTGGATCACCGGGGAGCAGTTCAGGTAGAACAACAGCAATTCCCTCTGGATGTCCTGATCCTGAATGCGGGATGCAAAACCGATCACCTCTTTCAGAATACGGTCGTTGGTGGCGGCATTGTCGGGAGTGGTGAAGGACTGTCCGTATCGGGCGCGCAGCAGCTCCGTCAGCCGTTCCAGATGGAATTCGCCGGTATGGGTGATGTGAGGGAGCACTTTAACGCCGCTTCTGCGGCCTGATGGCGGCTCTTTCGCCCACTCGGATTCTTCCTCCGGGCCGGTGGCCTGAAGGAAATCTGCTCCGAGTTTTCTCCAGAGTTCTTTGAACATGCTCTGTTCCTGCCAGTGAGCGCTCAGTTAACGTGTTGTCAGACAGTTATACGATACGTTCATCCGTTTTAGATGAATTTTTATCGTGCGTCCATAGCACCAATGGCGCAATTGCGCTAAATGCCAAGCAGTCGATGTGGCGCCTGGGGCTTTGTTCCGTTATGAAGCAAAAGGTTCCGCCATTGGTTAGACTGTCAGGCTTTGGAAGCCTGTGTCGCTGTAAATGAAAGCAACTGTTATTCAAGGAGCCATGGCCTGTGTTAGAGCCACTCATCCAGCTAATTACCAGCCAGCCCGACGGCGCCGCAGGCGTGTTTTTGGCCCTCGCGACCGCGTGCCTGGTGTTGCTGGTGGCATGGATTCGCCAGCACCTGGCCTTGCGTGAGTTGCGCAGCCATGGCGCCATCGCCGGGCAGGCGGCAGCCGACAGCGAGGCCCGTCTGAGGGAGCTGGGCCAGGCTCAAGCGTTGCACGATCAGCAGGTAGATCACCTGGAACAGTCGCTGAGTGAGCAGAGGTTACGGGCAGAAAAGCTGGAACGCGCCGTGGAAGGCTGGCGGGACAAGGTGTCTGAACTGAAAGCGGATCTGCGGGAGCAGGAAGTCACCCTCGATAAAGAGCGCCGAAGTACAGCCGAGAAGCTGGAGTTGCTGGAAAAGAACCGGGATGCCCTCAAGCAGGAATTCGAGAACCTGGCCAATCGCATCTTCGATCAGAAAAGTGAACGCTTCAGCCAGCAATCCAAAGCAAGCCTGGACTCTCTGCTCAACCCGTTTCGGGACCAGTTGCAGGATTTCCGCAAGCGGGTTGAAGACGTGTACACCACCGAAACCCGTGATCGCCAGGCCTTGCGCAGTGAAATCAAATCCCTTCAGGATCTGAACCGGCAGATCACCGAAGAAGCCGCCAACCTCACCAAAGCCCTGAAAGGCGACAAGAAGGTTCAGGGCAACTGGGGGGAGTTGATTCTCGAGCGGGTTCTGGAACGCTCGGGTTTGCGTAAAGGCGTGGAGTACGAAACTCAGGGCAGCTACCGGGACGGTGATAACCAGCTGCTTCGCCCGGATGTGATCGTGCACCTGCCGGATCAGCGCAATCTGGTGGTGGACTCCAAGGTGTCTCTGGTGGCCTACCAGCAGTGGGTGATCGCCGAGGATGACGACGCCCGGGCAGACGCCCTGAAGCAGCATGTAGAAGCGGTACGCAACCACATCCGCACTCTGAGCGAGAAAGACTACAGCCAGCTCAGCGGCCTGCATTCGCCCGATTTTGTGTTCCTGTTCATGCCCATTGAGCCGGCTTTTGTGGCGGCATTCCAGCAGGACGAGAACCTGTTCGCAGAAGCCTTCGAACGAAAGATTATTGTGGTAACACCCACCACTTTGCTGGCTACCTTGCGCACCATAGAAAACATCTGGCGTTATGAACGCCAGAGCCAGAATGCCCGTCGCATCGCCGACCGGGCCAGTGCCGTGTATGACAAGTTGCGGGTATTTGTGGAAGCCATGGAGCGATTGGGCAGCCAGCTACACACCGCCCAGGGTACGTACGATAATGCGATGAATACCCTGACCCGGGGCCGTGGTAATCTCATTTCTCAAGCGAACCGGTTTGTTGAGTTGGGTGTTCGGGTGAAGAAGGAATTGTCCAAAAATATCGTGGACCAGGCCGAAGTGGACGCTGATGATCCCGACGATATGGATGAATCCCAACCCGCTGAGCCCCGCCGCGAGGTTGAGCCGGCAGAAGCGTTGCAAGACAGCACAGAAAGCAAGCAGGAGTAGCGGTATGTTTTTAACAAGTAAGCGGCGTGCGCCGGTAGCCCGTTCATGGCTGACCGGCATGGTGTTGTCCTCCGCCCTGGTGGTGTTTTCCGGGCATGCTCAGGCTCTGGAGCCGGAACATGAAATCCGTCGTTTGATGCTGGCCACCGAAGAGGCGGTCAGTGCCGGCCGCTGGAGCGAGGCGGGCGAATACCTGAACCGCCTGCAGACCATGGAAGGAGAAAAGCCGGCCGACTACTCCTATTACCGTGGTAGAGCCATGTTACAAGCCCAGCGCCTGAACGAGGCGCGCTCCGCCCTGGAGGCCTACGTCAGTCGCGTGGGGGCAGAAGGGCAGCATTATCAGGAATCCCTGAAGCTGATCACTGACATTGAAAAGGAAAGCAAGGCGACCGCCCGCGCGCTGGCGGAAGGCGATGGCGGGGTCAAGGAGCCTGTGGCCATCATTGAGCCTGCTGGCGGGGAAGATGTGCAAACCCTGAAACGCCTGTATCTTGCCAAATCCGACCGCGAAGCCCTGACCATTCACCTGAACGCGTTGCTGGATGCCACCGGCTGGCGAAAGGACAAAACGGTCGTGCGGCTGGACCGGCCGGCAGACATTCAGTATCGGGTCACCCTGAATGACAGTGCTCTGAACATCCAGCAGATTCGTCGGGAGATAGACGGCACCACTGTTCGAACAACCAGCTCGTTACCGGTCTATGGGGTGAACCCGCAGCCCCGATGGGACTGTGAGCCGGCAGTGGGTGCTTGCTGGATCTACGATCCCAGAGATGGCTCCCGTCTGTTCCAGTTGGCACAGAACCAGGGGCAGGTCAGTGACATTGCCCGGACCCTGGGCCGCCTCATCCGTAATTTGCAGCAGGGCAGCGGCGGCGCCTGAAGCTGATCAGTGGGCCAGATCACCCCGTTCGCCTTCCCGCCAGGCGCCCGGGGTAACACCGGTCCACTTCTTGAACGCCCGGTGGAAGGTGGATGGCTCGGTAAAACCGACCCGTTCGGCTATATCATTAATGGGCAGCTCCTGATGGCTCAGGTAGTAGATGGCCATGTCTCGCCGCAGTAAATCCTTGATCTCCTGAAACGACGTGTTCTCCTGCTTCAACCGGCGTCGCAGGGTTTGCGGGCTGGTGTGCAGCTCCTGGGCTATCCAGTCGAAATCGGGCATGGGTTTCGAAAAGTCCCGGCCAATCAATCCCCGGATACGGCCCGTCCAGGTGTTGCTTTCATCAGGGCGTGACAGTAAATCCGCCGGCGAGGTTTTCAGAAACTGCCGCATCTCCAGCTTGTCACGAATCACCGGGGCAGACAGAAAGCGCTTGCTGAAGGTGAGGGCAGTGCAATCGGATTCAAACGACAGCGGGCAGCGGAATATGTGCCGGTATTCATCGCCGTGCTCCGGCCGCGGGTAACTGAATTCCGCTTTCTCCAGCTCCACCGGCTGCCCGATCAGCCAGCTGCCCAGCCTGTGCCAGATCACCAGAATGCTCTCCTGCAGGAAATAGGCGGGGTCGCGGAGTTCGCCCTCGATGCGGGTCACCAGACGGGCGTTGGTGTCGTTGACTTCAAGCTCCATGCTGACCATCGGCTCAAATAGCCGGGAAAACCGGAACGCCTGCTGGAATACTTCTTCGAGCGTCTGGCAGTTGATTACCAGCGCACACATCGTGGCAAAGGTGCCATACCGAGCTCGCCGTGGCCCCATGCCCATAAACTCATCGTCGGTCCGGCTCCAGATAACCTGCATCAGCCGGCTGAACTGGTCACTGTTTACCCGGGCTTTTTCAATGCGCAGCAAATCCGGTGAAATGCCGGCTTCCTGCAGCAACAGGCGAACATCCAGCCCGAGACGTTCGGCACCCGACAGGGATGCCTCGACAAAATGCTTGGAAACCGTAAGGGTAGACATAACCAGAACCATCCGTAGAAACGACGTTCATCATAAGTGGCCGGTGAGACAATGCAACCATCAGAGATGTTGGTTAAATGGAAGAAACGGCCAATTGGAATGAAGGAACCGGCAGTTGGCCCCGATGGCAAAACACGTCAGCATAAACCCGGATAACGAGACCGACCCAACCGGCACCCGCCATACCTAAAGGAGACCGTCATGTCAGGCCCACTCAGTACCCTCAAGATTCTGGACTTCAGCACCCTGTTGCCCGGGCCCTACGCCACCATGATGCTGGCAGACATGGGCGCGGACGTGCTTCGGGTAGAAGCTCCAGACCGGGTAGACCTGACCAAGGTCATGCCCCCCTTTGATGGCAAGTTCAGTACCACCTATTCCTACCTTAGCCGGGGCAAGCAGACTCTGTCGCTCAACCTGAAGCAGGAAGGCAGTGTGGAGAAGGTCAAAGAGCTGGTGCTGGAGTACGACATTGTGGTGGAGCAGTTCCGTCCCGGTGTGATGGATCGTTTGGGTATCGGCTATGAGGCCCTCAAGGCGATCAACCCCAATCTCATTTATTGCGCCATCACCGGCTATGGCCAGACTGGCCCCTACAAAGACCGCGCCGGCCACGATATCAACTATCTGGCTATCTCCGGCGTTGCCAGCCACTGCGGCCGGGCAGATAGCGGCCCGCCACCCATGGGTATTCAGATCGCCGACGTGGCGGGCGGCTCCCACCACGCGGTCATGGGCATTCTTGCCGCTGTGATCCAGCGACAGCAAACCGGGCAGGGCGCTTTTATCGACATCAGCATGACCGACGCCGCCTTTGCCCTGAACACCATGGCCGGCGCCGCTGCACTGGCTGGCGGTGTGGAGCAGAAACCTGAAGGTGGCATGCTCAATGGTGGGACTTTCTACGACTACTACCAGACCAGCGATGGCCGTTGGTTGTCTGTGGGTAGCCTGGAGCCGCAGTTTTCAGCGCGGTTGTGTGACACGCTGGGACTCAGTGAGATGAAGAGCTTTGCGATGAGCCAGAATCCTGAGCATCAGCAGAAGTTGAAGACTGGCATTAAAGAGAAGATTGCCGCGAAGACCTTTGCCCAGTGGCGGGAGATTTTTACTGAGGTGGATGCCTGTGTGGAGCCGGTGCTGACGATTG
>Ga0209075_1003230_pt1 | contig 13725 bp, 8 predicted proteins | sample Stecom2011_FD_187523 | JGI IMG/M metagenome (GOLD analysis project Ga0209075, IMG submission 187523) | Agricultural soil microbial communities from Utah to study Nitrogen management - Steer compost 2011 (SPAdes) (version 2) | ecosystem: Environmental > Terrestrial > Soil > Agricultural land... | reverse complement strand
TGCGCTATCCCGTTATGGGCCGCATGCTCAGCGGCGGTAGCGGCGGTAGCCCTTGTATTGCTTATTATCGGGATACGCCTCCTGAATGATGAAGGGGGGGAGCTCCACGTGGCCGAGCAAAACCATGTGGCGAAACAAAACCACCGTGATCAGTCCGTTACCGATCCGCCGCCCGCCGTAACGGAGACATCTCCCGCCGTAAATGAACCGACACCCGCCGTAACGGAGGAAACAACGAAAATAGAACTGATAGCGGAAACAGAACCAGTCGCGAAAACAGCCCCTCCCCTTTTGGCGAGTGCAACCAAAAAAAGTAAAACAATAGCCGAGAAAGCGTCGCTCATTGGCGAGGAGCCAATGTTGCCCATTGCTGAAAAGGCGTCGCCCATGGATGAAGCTAAAGTACCTGTAACGGAGACACCGTTGGCAGAAACGGAAACGAACGGCACACCTGGATCCCAACGGACCACACTCGGCCGCAACCATCGATCCTCGAAATGGCAAACCGATCTGTACGCCTCAAACACATCATCCGGCACCACCAGTACCCACAGCGGCTACGGCAGTTTCGTGCCGTATGAATTAAACCCGGAAGAGTTCGTGCTTGCCTCGGTGGAACAATCGGAACTGCCGAGCGATATACGTGGATCGCACGAATACCAGCACGTGTACACCGACATCCGACATTCACAACCCGTTACACTGGGCGTTTCAGTACTCTATAATTTGAATGAACGGTGGAGCCTCACGAGCGGGCTCACCTACACCTTGCTTTCATCGGAATTGTACTCCGGCTCTAAAACCGACAACCATTACCATCATAGCCGGCAATCGCTCCATTACGTGGGGGTGCCGCTGAACGTGAATTACACCGTGTGGAGGAACCCTAAAATCTCAACATACGTATCGGGTGGTGGACTCGTGGAAAAAAACCTGTGGGGTAAACTGACCACCGATTTTGTGATCGGCGATCAGCTCGAGACCCGGAATCGGCAAGATATCCGCGTCAAACCGTTGCAATGGTCGGTCAACTCTGCCATCGGCATCCAATACCAAGCGACACCACATATCGGATTATATGCTGAACCGGGCGTCACCTATCATTTTAAAAACAGCAGCGAAGTGGAGACCATTTACAAAGAGAGGCCCTTCAATTTCAACTTCCGGCTCGGGTTGCGTTTTTCGTTCAATGAGTAATAAACGCGCTCGCGTGCCCAGACCTCAATCTCAATCAGTCCCTAACACCCGATCGATACGCTCCAGTTCTTCCGTGCTGAAAGAGATGTTTTTTAGCGCGTTCAGGTTTTTCTGTAGTTGTGCTACCGAGCTCGTCCCCACGATCACCGAAGTCACCTTGTCCCCTCTCAGCAACCAAGCCAGTGCCATCTCCGCCAAGCTTTGTCCCCGTTCTCCCGCGATTTCCGACAACCGATTCAGCTGCTTCAGTCGCTCGTCGGTCAACGCGGTCCGGCGTAAAAATTGGCCCAGCGACATCCGTGAACCCTTCTCCACGTTCCCGCTCAGGTACCGGTCCGATAACAGCCCTTGCGCTAACGGTGAAAAGGCGACAAACCCCGCGCCCGCTTCCTTGGCTTGATCGATGATGCCCTCCTTCTCCACCTCTCTGTTCAGCAGGTTATACCTACCTTGGTACAACAAGCAGGGTACATCCCGCTCCCGTAGATAGTTATACGCGAACGCGGCAGCTTTGGGCGGGTACTTCGATATGCCCACGTAGAGCGTTTTCCCTTGTTTCACCAAATCGACCAAGGCTTGCATGGTCTCTTCCAGTGGTGTATTGGGATCGTACCGGTGCGTGTAAAAAATATCCACGTAGTCGAGGTTCATCCGCTTCAAACTCTGATCGAGGCTATTCATCAAGCTCTTCCTCGAACCCCAATCGCCATACGGCCCGGGCCACATTTCGTGCCCCGCCTTGGTGGCAATAAACAGCTCGGAACGATAAGGAGAAAATGAACTTTTCATCACCTTCCCGAAGGTCTCTTCCGCCGAGCCGTTAGGCGGCCCGTAGTTATTGGCCAAGTCGAATTGGGTAATTCCTTTGTCAAAAGCGGTGTGCAACATCTGCTTGCTGTTCTCAAAATCGTTTTCTGCCCCGAAATTGTGCCAGAGTCCCAGCGACAATTCGCTCAGTAAAATTCCGCTCCTACCGGCCCTCCGGTATTTCATCGTGCCGTCGTAACGTTTTTCATCGGCTTCATACATTGTACTCATTCTTTCTACAGTTTTATTTATACTTTTCGTGCGAGCTCTTTGTCGGGTACTCCTTGTTTAAAATTTCCACCTACTCTGAGTAAAACAAACTTAACGGCATTTTTGCTAGATAGATGGACGCTTTGTTTGATTCATGGGAAGAATAATAACATACCCATATCTGATCATCTTCCACGATCAGCCCGGGATAACTTGTATCACCGCCGGAAGGCAGCACGTAAACTTCCTGAAATCTTTCGGTTCCATTTCCAGCCAAAACAACCGTTTTCGGGAAAGAGGTGTAATGCGAACGAGTACCCATCACGATTAAACTATCATTAAGGTGTACAAAATCGGGGCCACCCAGCCGGAAATCCATCTCTTTCCACGTCCACTCTGTATACGGCGCGCTACTTTTTCCCCAATATCCCTTTTGGTTTCCTCTTTCTCTTCGAACCATCATGTACATGTCTCCATGGGAATCAAATCTGGCGGTCGCCTCATTCGGAAAATCGGGAATATCAAACTTGGTTACAAGGTTATAATGAATGCCGTCGCTCGTTGAAAGCAGACTGAGTTTTGTTTCACCATCGTCGTTCAAAGAGTACAACGTACCATATCCCAGGCCATTATTCCATGTAACCCTCCATATCCAGTCCTTTCCATTGCCGGCAAAATCGCTTATAGTGACAGGGACGGGATCAGAAAAACGACGTCCATCCTCACTGAAAGAAACATGAGGAACCATCCCGGTTAGTTTTCTATCTTTATAAATAGATCCCCCAATAATCATCATCAGCCTTCCTGTAGGGGTGATCGACAATTTTGGATCTCGAAGGTCAATGCCATTCATCCCCAGTAAAGCAACGCTTTCCCAATTTTTACCATCGGACGATTTTATCACCCTCACTTTTCCCTCTGCATTCCCATCTTTATCAAAAACGTGCGACGCACCCTCTCGGAAAGAACAGTAGTACTCATCGTTAAATTTAATCAACGAAGTAAAGGCCGAATGGGTGTCAACATCCCATATTTTATCCACTTCCACACAAATAGTCTGCCCGATCACAGTAGAAACAACGATCGAAAGAAATAGAATTAAAACCTGCTTTTTCATAGAATTGCTTGTTATTGTTTATTTTCGAATGCTCGTTAGTATCCAGTTTTAAATGTCAAGTTATCAACAAAGATAGTAAACATTTCGAGGTTACATTAAAGGTTTTGAGATAGCCGCCTAGGATAGGAACTTCCTTCCCGCGAAAGCCGTTATATGCGATCGCAAGGCACATGCCTCCCGAGAGGGAGTCGACCAGCCTGTCGCCGTTCGCTACTGCTTCCGGAATTTTCAAATCGGTAATCTCGCCGGTATCCGTGAACTACCGGTGGTACCGTTCCGCACCGATTCATTCGAGAAATAATCAATACCTTGAAAAATATATCCTTCTCCTCAATTTTATGAATATAAAACAGGATGTATTGAAAGCAATTATTTGATGAATAATTAGTTTAAAACATTTGGAAGTTTTTAAACGATTGTTTAACTTTGTGTGGAGCGTCCGTGATCCCGCTCCAAAATGCTTGAAGTGATGGATATCGGTTATCTAAAGAGGGGGACTCGTCGTTCGAACAATAAAAAAATATGACAAAGTCGCAACCGTCGGGTGTAAAAGATAGAATATTAAAAGCCGCCAAAGAGCTGTTCATTTCGAAAGGCTTCGCGGGCACGAGCATACGCGATATCGCGTCGGCCTCCGATTCAAACGTGGCGCACGTGAAGTATTACTTCCAGTCGAAAGCAAACCTTTTCGAGATTATTTTCGACGAGGCATTTGACATCCTGATAAATCGGGTAAGTGCCACCATCACTTCGGATCTACCATTCGAGGAGATGATCGAAAGGTGGATCACCACCTATTTCGAGCTTTTGCCCCACTACCCGCAGATACCGATGTTTGTCCTTAGCGAGATCAATCATAGCCCTGACGCTTTGGTCAATAAAATCGCTCGAAAGAACCCCGAAAAGATATTTAATCGGCTTTCCGAGAGGATGGAGGAAGAGATAAAAAAAGGTACAATCCGTCCCGTCCCTGTATTCGATTTAGGCTTGAATATTTTGTCGCTCTGCATGTTCCCCTTCATGTTCAGTGGATTTGCCACACGCACCGTGGGCATCTCCCGAAGCGAATACAATGCCTTGGTGGCAAATCACAAACAACACGTGGTCGACTTTGTACTGCGAGCATTGAAGCCATAATTTTTTTGCCTTTGATTTAAACAATCGTTTAAGTCGAAAATATGAAGCATTCCCCTATACCCTCGATCATCCGGAAGCGTGCGATTGATGATTAAATTAAGAGAAAGATAAACGATAGGGTTTTGAAGAATGAAGATACAGAAGAGCACGTGGAGAGAAAAATAACGATGAAAACAAAATACAACATAGGAATCGATATCGGTTCCACCACTTTAAAAATTGTAGTACTGGATCGCTTTGGCGAGGTAAAACACAAGGTGTACCGGCGCCACAAAGCCGACTTTAACCAAGTGCTTTTGCAAGAGTTACAACAGGTGCGTTCGTTTTTCCAAAAGGAGGGTTCAACCCAATTCACCATCGGGGTGACCGGTTCCGCCGGGATGGGCGTTTCGGAGCGCACGGGCATCTCGTTCGTGCAAGAGGTGGTCTCCTCGATCCGGGTGGTACAAGAGCGGTATAGCAACGCCCGCACGCTAATCGACCTGGGGGGCGAAGATGCCAAGATCGTCTTCTTCGATGAAGGAAAGCAACCCGATATCCGGATGAACGGCAGTTGCGCCGGGGGAACCGGTTCGTTTATCGACCAGATGGCGGACCTGATGAATATTCAGGTGGAACAACTTGCCGATGAAGCACTTGAATACAAAAAGGTTTTCCCGGTGGCTTCCCGTTGCGGGGTGTTCGCCAAGACCGATGTGCAGAATCTTATCTCTCGGAACATTCCTCGCCCGGACATCTCGATGTCGGTACTTCACGCCGTGGCACTTCAGAGCATCACCACGCTCGCCCGCGGCCGCGATATCGACTCCACAACGATCTGCATCGGCGGCCCGTTGACCTTCATTCCCGCGTTAAGGCAAGCCTTCGCGGAGATACTCGGGATCGACGAGTCGGACTTGATCCTGCCCGAGAATAGCGAGTACTTCCCGGCCATGGGCGTGGCCATGGAGCTTGCCTCGGGAGATGGGTTCGAAGACTTAAGCCCGCTTATCGAAAAACTAAAAACGAACGAGAGCCACACCGAAGATCATATGCCACCGTTGTTCGAGAGCGAGGAGACGTACCATGAATGGAAAAAATCACGAAAGATTAAACGATTGAAACGAGTCGGACTGGGAGAAAAAAGCCCCATCGACTGCTTCTTGGGAATCGATTCCGGCTCTACCACTTCAAAGATCGTGGTAATTGACGAATCGGACAATATCATCTTCTCGTTCTACGACTCCAACAGGGGCAATCCCCTGAAAAAGGTAGTGGAGGGACTTCAGCAGTTCGCCGACGAGGCAAAAGAGAAAGGGGTGACCATCAACGTACTATCCACGGCCGTCACCGGCTACGGGGAAGATATGGTGAAGTCGGCCCTCAATATCGATCACGGCATCGTGGAGACCATGGCCCACCTTTCCGGCGCGCAGTACGTGGAACCCAACGTCTCCTTCGTGCTGGATATCGGGGGACAAGATATGAAGTCGATCTTCATCAAGGAGGGCGTGATTTCGAACATCGAGTTGAACGAAGCCTGCTCCTCCGGATGCGGGTCGTTCCTACAAAACTCCGCCTCGTCGATGAACCTGAGCCTGCAGGAGTTCACCGAGGCAGCCTGCCTCGCCAAGTACCCGGGCGACCTGGGTTCGCGGTGCACGGTCTTCATGAACTCGAAAGTAAAACAGCTGTTGCGTCAGAACGCCACGCTGGGCGATATTGCCGCGGGCCTCTCCTACTCCGTCGTCAAGAATTGCCTCTTTAAGGTGCTTAAGATATCCAATCTCAACACGTTGGGCGACCACATCGTGGTGCAGGGCGGCACCTTCCGCAACGACGCGGTGTACCGTGCCTTGGAACTGCTATCCAAGAAGTCGGTCAGCTCCACCGACTACCCGGAACTGATGGGCTCGCTGGGAGCGGCCCTTTACGCGCGGGAGGAGTGGCAGGTGAACAAAACGAAAACGACGTTCGCCGGGCTCTACTCGCTGCCCGACGTGGACCATATCAATACCCGGGAGTTGCAATGCAAGGGGTGCACCAACACCTGTTCCATTCTTCGTTTCACATTCGATAACGGGAACATCTGCTACGCCGGGAACAAGTGCGAAAAGGTATTCTATAACAAGGCCACGGCACCCAAGAAGGGATACAACGCGTTCGACGATAAGAACCGGATTTTATTTGATCGCCCCGCGAGGAAACCGATCGGTGGTATTCCCCATACTGCCGGCACAAACGGATCAAAAAAAATCACATATGCATCAGAGATAACCGCAGACAGGCAAGGAAAAATCACGAATGGAAGAGGGAAAGCCACGAACGGAATGGAGAAAGTCGCAAACGGAACAGAGAAAATCGTGAACGGATCAGAGAAAATCACGAACGGATCAGACAAAATTACACGAGAAACAGAAAAAACCATCAGCGGGGCAGAAAAACCACTGAGAATCGGCATTCCCAGGGTATTGAACCTATTCGAGCATTACCCTTTCTGGCACAGCCTGTTCACGGAGTGCGGCTTCGAAGTGGTGCTCTCGCCCGAATCAAACACCTCCCTCTATCAAAAAGGGGTCGGTTGCATTATGTCGGACAACATCTGCTTCCCCGCCAAGCTGGTGCACGGCCATATCCTCGCGCTCGTGGATCAGGGAGTCGACCGTATATTCTACCCGATGATCATCAAGGACAAGAAAGAGTTCCAGTCGGCCTCCAACTCCTACAACTGTCCCGTTATTTGCGGGTACCCGGACGTGGTGCGCAGTTCCATGGAGCCGGCTGAAAAATACGGAGTTCCCTACGATAAGCCCGTGTTCACATTCAGCAACGAAAAACATCTTGAGAACAGATGCTTCAACTACCTATCGTCGTTGGGAATAACCAAGCCTGTATTCGATAAGGCTTTTAAGCGAGCCAAGGAGGAGAGCAACCGCACGCACGACCAGCTGATTCACTCCCAAAAAGAGCGGTTCGACCAAGCGGTACGCGAAAACAAGCTGGTATTTGTCGTGGCCGGTCGCCCCTATCACGCCGACCCCTTGGTGCAACAGAAAGTGGGGCAAATACTTACCGATATGGGTGCGCACGTGTTCACGGACGACCTGTTCCGGGGGACCGACAACAAAGAGCTTACCGAGCTGAACATCGTCACCCAATGGCCCTACCCCAACAGGGTGGTCAAAGCCGCGCTGGAAGTAGCAAGGCTCCCCATGAACGTGCAACTCATTCAACTCAACTCGTTCGGTTGCGGACCCGACTCCTTCTTTATGGACGAGATAGGGACGATATTGGAACGAGCCGGAAAAAACCACACCATCCTCCGCATCGACGAGATAGCCAGTCCCGGCTCCGTCCGATTACGGATGCGCTCGCTGATCGAGTCGCTGAAGGTACGGAAGACGAATCAACCCGTCGAAATCAAACCGTTCGAGAAGTACCCGGCCAGCTACACGAAGGAAGACCGAAGGAAAACAATCCTGGCTCCTTGGCTGGCCGATCACCTCTCCCCCTACCTCCCCGCGCTGGGGGAATTAGCGGGCTACCAAATTGTCAACCTTCCCCGCACCAACAAAACCTCAGCGGAAGCGGGACTGGTGTACGGGCACAATGAAGTGTGCTACCCCTCCACCCTTGTCCTGGGAGACATCATCACGGCATTGCAATCGGGAGATTACGATCTCGACGATGTGGTGGTAGCCATCACGCAGACAGGAGGACAGTGCAGGGCGACGAACTACTTGGCACAAATTAAGTACGGGATGGAGAGCGCGGGATTCTCGCACATCCCCATATTGGTGTTTTCAACAGGAAAAGTCTTTCAAAACGATCAATCGGGGTTTAAAATCCCGATACTGAAAATCCTGAACATCACCATCTACACGATTCTTTACGCCGACGCGCTTTACGAGATGTACAACAGCACCGTCTCACGGGAAACAAAGAAGGGAGCCACGCGAAAACTATTCGACTTTTACGTGGAACGGGGAACCGAAGCCATCCGGACAAACGACTGCAAGATGATGCTTTCGTTTTTGGAGCAGGCAGTGGCCGACTTCAACCTCGTACCGGTTCATCACCGCGAGGTCCCCAAGGTGGGAATCATCGGCGAAATCTACGTGAGACTGAACAGCTACGGCCAAGCCAACACGGCAGAATGGCTCCGTTCGCAAGGCATGGAGGTGGTCACCCCTCCCATCCTCGATTTCTGCATGCAGTACTTCGTCAACTCGGAGATCAACAGCAACAACGGTGTGCGACGAGGCAGCGTGCTGAAGAACAAGTTGAATCCCGTCGCCTTGAAATACATGAACCACCGCATCGAGAAAGTAGAAGCCATCAAGAAGGAGTACCGTTTCTACACCCGCCCCGCGTCCGTTTTCACCCAAGCGGAGTACGCGTCGGAAGTCCTCGACTTGGCCAACCAATATGGCGAGGGCTGGAACATCGCCGCGGAAGTAGCCTGCTTCTCACGGTCGGGCATCAACCGAGTGGTCTGCCTCCAGCCCTTTGGTTGTATCGCGAACCACATCATCGCGAAAGGAATCGAGAAGCGATTAAAGAAGCTCTACCCCGACGTGAACCTACTTTACTTGGATATCGACGGCGGAATGGCGGAAGTACACCTGCAAAACCGGTTGCACTTCCTGATTGATTAAGTAGTAAGGCACACTGCAAGCGCACCCATGGCTCCTTTTTTAAAAGTCTCTGTGCTGTGTCATTTTTTTGTCTGTTGATTATATAGAGACCTTACATGCTACTGGAAGATGATCGGAGGGATACCGATCATCATTATAAACATCCGAGTAAACTTCGTAATCAAATACGCTAATCAGCGGACTTACAAAAACGTAATCGATTCGATCACCGGGAACTCCTTGGAATACTCCTCCGGGGAATCCTGTACCTTCCACCCCTTTACGGCCATTTTCTGAAACCTCGTATGAATCGGAAAGCAGTGATTTTATCGCTTTTATCTGCTCTGTCTCGGCAATTGAATTGAAATCGCCCGTACAAATCACTGGCAAATCGCCCGCAATCGATTTTATCTTTTGAATCAGTAGCGGCCCAGACTCTCTCTTTGCTTCTTGTAGACGCCAGTAAAAATGAGTATTGAAAAAGTAAAAAGATTTCTTTGTCTGCTTATGTTGCATCTTGGCCCACTGACAGATTCGTCTGTCGGTTGCATCCCACCCAACACTTGGTTCATCGGGAGTTTCACTCAACCAAAAGACACCAGAATCTATGATCTCGAATAGATCCTTTTTATAAAGAATAGCACACGTGTGCAAATCACCGGCACTACCTCCATAAGGATACGCTATGTAAGCAAAGCCGGGCAGCAGGTCGTTCAGCTCCTCCATCTGCACACTATCTCCTTCTTGCGTTCCCACAATATCGAATTGATGCTTAAGGATCAATTCAGCGAGTGGATCTTTACGAATGTCCCATCCGTTTCCGCTGTTATCATCAGCCTTCGAGTTATAACGAATATTGTATGAACACACTTTAAATATTGCCTCGGAAACATTATTAGAGCTCCTTATGGCGCATGATGCGATAAAAAAGAGTATCGCTGCCCCTAAGGCAAAGTAAGTTAGTTTGTAGATATGATTGAATGATTTTTTGTCCATATTGATTTGATGCATTTTCTCAGCCCGTCTTTTCGTTCGTCATACATATAATCACGGTTTCAACGCTTGGATCAACTCCAGCGTATAGCCCGTATCTTCCAGCTCGAAGATTTCTGCTCGCTCCTCTCCCCCCGGAGAATTAGGGCGATGAAAGGTGATGCACAACCGGTTGTCGAACGTCCGAAAGATCATGCCATGTCCCCCGTTGCTCGTGAAGATCGGCTTTTCCTGTTGTCTCCAAGGACCGGCTACTTTTCCGGTGACTGATTCCGCGATACCGATCGCGTACTCCCCGTTCATGAAGCTGGACCAGATCATCAACAATTTACCCGTCTTCGTGCGATAGAGAAAACAACCATCGGTGACATACGACCGGATGCCAAGTTCGTCGTGCAAGGAGCCGGTCGACCATTCGGCCGCGGAAGCATGAAAGAGCGTCAGCCTCTCTCCCACCGGGGCCGATAAATCGGGCGTAAGCTCCACCAGAACCATGCTCCCATCCACGATCTCCACCCACTCTTGACAATAGATCATGTAGGGACGGCCCTCCTCTACCCAAAGCGTTCCGTCGAGTGCCATCTGATCCATCGGGGTATGTGGAACCTTATCAAAGGGCTGGAAGGGCCCTTCGGGTGTATCGGCCACGAATACCTGCGTACCTCGAAAAGTATATTTCGGCCATCCTTCCTGCCTTTTTTTCCACTCGATATCCGAGTTCAGCGTGGCAAACAGGTAGTATTTACCATTGTAAGCATGCACCTCGGGTGCCCAAACGGGACCGGTTATCCAGTTATCATCCGGCACGGTAAACACCTGTACCGGCCCCTCCCACTCCGAGAGGTTCTTGCTTTTGTACACCTCCACACCGCCCAGTACCTTTCCATCGCGGTGCACCGATGCGGATTTATACATGTAGTAATACCCGCTTTCCTCGTGTGGCATGATATAGGGATCACGGATATTGATATCCGATAAATTTTTCACGGTTTGTCCACTCGACGAGCATATAGCTGTACAGAGAAAAGATAGAAATAACCACACCTTCAATCTAAAATTCATATTCATGCATCCTATTTTAATTAACCAATAATTTCCATGTAATTCTCCCGGGCTAAACAGCATCCTCTCGCCTACTAACGCAGCCCACCAGGTGATCGTTGACAAATCCGGTGGCTTGCAGGTGCGCGTAACAGATGGTAGAGCCAAAAAACTTGAAGCCCCTCTTCTTTATATCCCGGCTCATTTGGTCCGACTCCGGGGAGGTGGCCGGTACCTCGCCCAGCGATTTAAAATGATTCACGATGGGTTGCCTGTTCGGGAAGAACGAAGCCGTGTAGTCGTAAAAGCTGCCAAATTCCTCTTGAATCCGGATAAATAATTTCGCGTTGCTGATGGCCGACTTAATCTTCAGACGGTTCCTGATGATTCCATCAAACAACATCAGTCGCTCCACGTCTGCCTCGGTCATCCGGGCTACTTTCTTCACGTCGAAACCGTGGAACGCCTCGCGATACCCCTCTCTTTTTCTCAAGATCGTGATCCAGCTAAGCCCAGCCTGCGCCCCCTCCAAGATCAGAAACTCGAACAAGGTCTTATCATCGGTCACCAGCCTGCCCCACTCCTCGTCGTGATACCGCACGTATAGTTCATCGGTTCCACACCAGCCGCACCGGCCATTTATGATGTCTTCCATACTCCTGTTTTTCTAAGAAAGTGAACTCGAGTTCTACCTCAAGTATAAGTGCAAAGTTAGCAGAAAGAAGTGTTTTCCCATGAAATAGTTGGAAGGTTCTGTTCAAAACACCTATCTTTGTCCTTGAATTAAAAAACAGTCCAATGAGAATAAACAATTAATAGTTTGTCGGTTCCCTTAAACCGATGATTTTATAAGAACCACGTCTTTATAAAGTAACTTTATTAGAGTCGTAGTCTTAGAGTCGCTTCTTTTCGGTTTAACCCGATTCCTCCCTGGAATCCCTATTAATTGTTACAATGAGTATTACAGCGAGCGATATTTCCTATCGCTATTTCAATCAACCTATATTATTTGAATCGGTCAATTTTTCTGTCCCTCATGGCCAGAAAGTATCCCTTATTGGCAACAACGGGGTGGGAAAATCCACTCTCTTGCAGCTCCTATCGGGTACCCTTCAACCCACTTCAGGCAGCATCGTTACCTCATCCCCACCCTATTACATTCCACAGCGGATAGACAAAAACAATCAAACCATCGCGGAAGCACTTGGCGCGGTGAACAAGATCGGCGCTCTCCACGCGATTCTTGGAGGGTCGGTCGACCCGGTGCATTACGACCTCCTGAACGACGATTGGGACATCGAACAGCGGTGCTATTCGGCGTTAAGAGATTGGGAATTGCGCGATACAACTCTCGATACTCCCTTATCCGAGTTGAGCGGGGGAGAAAAAACAAAAGTCCTGCTGGCCGGAATAACGTTACATGACCCCGGTATCGTGCTGCTGGATGAGCCGACCAATCACCTCGATCTCGATGCACGTGAAAAGCTGTGCCACCATATCTCCCACACGAGAGCAACGTTGGTAATCGTTAGTCACGACATCACGCTCCTCAACCTATTGGACATCACCTACGAACTGACTCCCCGTGGGATTACGTTGTACGGCGGGAACTATGACTTTTACCGGGAACAAAAAGAGATCGAAGATCAAGCCCTCGAACAGCGAATCGACGCGGAACAGGCAGCATTGCGAGCGGCACGGAAAAAGGCACAAGAGGTGCGCGAGCGACAAGAGAAAAGAGCATCGCGCGGCGAAAAGAGCAAGCAAAAAGGAGGTGCCGCTCGCATCGTGTTGAACGCGCGGGGCAACCTTGCAGAGAACAGCTCCGCGAAATTGAAAGATAAGCACGCGGGCATCATCGACAGCTCTCGACAGCGGTTGTCGGAGCTAAGAGTAAAGCAAGCGAAGGACAACGAGCTGAAAGTCGATTTTGAAGACGCGCGGTTGCACGATGGGAAGATCTTGATCACGGCCAAAGGGGTGAATTTTGGGTACAATGAAGGCCCTCTGCTATGGGGTAACCCAGTGGATATAGAAATCCGAAGCGGAGAAAGAATACACGTGCAGGGGAATAACGGGAGCGGCAAGACCACGCTGATCAAACTTCTGCTTGGCGAGCTGGCCCCTACACGTGGTACCGTGGTTCAGTCGGATTTCTCGTACGTATACTTGGATCAGGAGTACAAGCAGGTAAACCAACCTGTGACTGTATTGGAGTTGGCAGAACAGCACAACGTGAACAACTTGGCGGATCACGAGATAAAGTTGCGCCTCAACCGCGCGCTCTTTCCCCACGAGAGCTGGGATAAAAGTTGCCAAGCGTTGAGCGGCGGGGAGCGCATGCGCCTTTACTTGTGCTGCCTGATGATCTCCAACCAAGCGCCGGATATTTTCGTGTTGGACGAGCCGACGAACAACTTGGATATATCCAACCTCTCCATCCTGACTCGCGCAATCAAGGACTACCAAGGCACCGTGCTGGTCATCTCGCACGATATGCATTTTATCCGTGAAATAGGGACCACGAGGAGCGTCCGAACCCGTTATACTAACTCTTTCTAAAGCGGAAAACTTAAACCACAACTACAATACATCTTAATCACGATG
>Ga0209075_1003229_pt1 | contig 13726 bp, 11 predicted proteins | sample Stecom2011_FD_187523 | JGI IMG/M metagenome (GOLD analysis project Ga0209075, IMG submission 187523) | Agricultural soil microbial communities from Utah to study Nitrogen management - Steer compost 2011 (SPAdes) (version 2) | ecosystem: Environmental > Terrestrial > Soil > Agricultural land... | reverse complement strand
CTGGATTTTCGCACCGGGCTTTGCGTGGTTCCTGTTGCCGGCTATGTTATATTTGACCCTGTCAACAACAAGACCATTCCGGCCTGACCGAGGAGATTTCTGATGAGCAGCAACGATCGCGTCATCATTTTTGACACTACATTGCGTGACGGCGAGCAAAGCCCGGGTGCATCCATGACCAAGGACGAAAAGCTGCGCATTGCCAAGGCTCTGGAGCGTATGAAGGTAGATGTAATCGAGGCCGGTTTCGCCATTGCCAGCCCGGGTGATTTTGATGCGGTCAAGACCATTGCCGATACCATCAAGGACAGCACTGTCTGCAGTTTGTCCCGGGCGCTGGATGCAGATATCGAGCGTGCCGGTGAAGCACTGGCCGGTGCCAACTCGGGCCGCATCCATACTTTCATCGCCACCAGCCCGATCCACATGGAATACAAGCTGCGCATGCAGCCGGACCAGGTGGTCGAGCAGGCGGTGCGTGCGGTCAAGAAGGCTCGCAGCCTCTGTGATGATGTCGAATTCTCCTGCGAGGACGCTGGCCGCTCCGAACTGGACTTCTTGTGTCGCATTGTCGAAGCCGCGATTGATGCCGGTGCCCGCACCATCAACATTCCTGATACCGTGGGTTATGCCATTCCGCACCAGTATGCCGAGCTGATCCGTCAACTGATTGAGCGTGTACCCAACTCCGACAAGGCGATTTTCTCCGTGCACTGTCACAACGACCTGGGTCTGGCCGTGGCCAACTCGCTGGCCGCTGTGGTCGCCGGAGCCCGTCAGGTCGAGTGCACCATCAACGGTCTGGGCGAGCGTGCCGGTAATGCCGCGCTGGAAGAGATCGTCATGGCAATCAAGACCCGTGAGGACTTGCTCGGCGTGCATACCGGCATCGATACCACGCAAATTCTCAGCACCTCGCGCATGGTTTCCGGCATTACCGGTTTTCCGGTACAGCCGAACAAGGCAATTGTCGGTGCCAACGCCTTTGCCCACGAGTCCGGCATTCACCAGGACGGTGTGCTCAAGCATCGTGAAACTTACGAGATCATGAAGGCGGAGGATGTCGGCTGGAACGCCAACAAAATGGTGCTTGGCAAACATTCCGGCCGCAATGCCTTCCGCAGCCGTCTGCAGGAGCTGGGCATCGAGCTGGCCAGCGAAAGCGAGCTGAACGCCGCCTTTGCCCGCTTCAAGGATCTGGCCGACAAAAAACACGAAATTTTCGACGAAGACCTGCAGGCACTGGTCACCGACACCCAGAACGAGGAGGTGACCGAACATTACAAGCTGGTCAGCCTGGAAGTGGCTAGCAAGACAGGTGAGGTGCCACAGGCCGAGCTGGTACTGTTGATGGGGGGCGAGGAATTGCGCGCCAATGAGCAGGGTTCCGGCCCGGTTGATGCGGCCTTCAAGGCTATCGAGTCTGTTGTCGAGTCCGGCGCCACCCTGCAACTGTATTCGGTTAACGCCATTACACAGGGCACTGACTCCCAGGGGGAGGTTACAGTACGCCTGGAGCGTGCTGGCCGTATCGTCAACGGCAATGGTGCTGATACCGATATCGTGGTGGCATCGGTGAAAGCCTATCTGCATGCGTTGAATCTTATGCAGTCGGGTGTGGCCAGGGCGCATCCGCAAGTCAGCGGCATCTGATCGATGGAGCAGTCTGTGCTGGAGCAGGAGGTGCGTCGCCAGGCGATGCTGCAGGTCATGGGGCTGGAGGTCTGGCTGCCACGCCAGGAACTGCCCCACGCTGCACCAGCTGCTGACTGGCTGCTGAACTGGCAACCACCTGCGGCTGCCGAGACCCCGGCACCGCCGACTGTAGTCCGTACAGTCCAGAAAAAGCCGGACAGGCAGGGTCCGGCTGCAGAAGCATCCAGCCAGGTTCGCACCAGTTTGCAACAGGTACGTGACTCGTTGCAGCCAGCTGGCCGTTCAGCCGGATCTGCAACGGAGCCGGTGGTCAGCGAGGCAGCAGGGCAGGTGGCCAAACCACAGCAGCCGGCTGCCGGAATTCCCCGTTTCAGTTTACAGCTGTTACGCAGTGGTCCCTGCCTGCTGCTTGCCGATTTGCCGCTTGGAGAGCCTTTTCAGTCCAGTGATCCTGACTTTCAGCTGTTGCAGGACATTCTGCGCGCTGCCTGTTTGCCACAGCCTGCCTTGCTGCGTCAGGGTGAGCCGATCCGCTGGCCGTTACTTACAGCCGGCCAGCTGGCTGGCGCTCAGGACGCTGAAGCAGCGCGAACATGCGTGCGCGATCTGCTGGAACTGGAATGCAGTCAACAGTCAGCAAGCTTTGTCTGGTTGCTGGGGCCACAGGCCATGCAGTTTGCCAATACTGCTTATGATGCCGATGCGGACCTGTTTTCACTGAGTGCTTTCAGGGAGCAGGTGCGGTTTTGGAATCTGCCTTCGCTTGAGCAACTGATGCATGAGCGGACACTCAAGCCACAGCTTTGGCAACACCTGCAAAAGCTGATGCGACACTGGGTGCAGGATGCCTGAGTTGCTATCCATCCGGCCCATGGTGAGGGATGACCTGGAGGCTGTAGTGGCCATTGAGCGGCGCGCATTCAGCCATCCATGGTCGCGCAAACTGTACGAGGACGCGCTGAGCAGTTACCAGTGCCATGTGCTGGAGCAACAGGGCCGGCACCTGGGGCATGTGGTGATGCAGTATATTTTTGACGAAGCCCACTTGTTAAACATAGTGGTTGCCGTGGAGCAGCAAGGGCGCGGGTTGGGGCGCCGCTTGCTGGAGTTTGCCCTGGAGCAGGCACGGCAACGCAGCTCTGTCAGTTGTTTTCTGGAAGTGCGCGAGTCGAACCGGGCAGCCTACGCACTGTATGAGCGCTATGGTTTTAACGAAATTGACCGGCGCCGTAATTATTACCCGACGACAGAGGGTCATGAAGATGCCCTGGTAATGGTTTGTACCTTGGCTGACGAGTGGATGTTGATACAGGGCTGAAAGCCAGGTGGCTAACCGCTGTGACTGGGTGGAGCCCGGGAAAATCATGAGCATGCTTAAGTTTTCGCAATGACGGGGCGTTTGGCAAAGTGCTGATGGTTGTAACCGCTGTGGCAGGTCTGGAGTGGCGGGGCCAGTCAAATTATCATTGTGTGCTGTGACCCGAAGTGGGTTGGGCGGGTCATAGATAGGAAAGTTTACGTTCGGCCGTGTTGCAGTGTTTCGCAGCTTGCGGGGCGCCTTGGGGGCTGGGCAGTGGTTGTAATTGATGGGGAATTCCATGCCTGAATTGCATGAGCTGTTTGAAAATAATATTCGTTGGGCCAAATCCATCAAGGAGGAAGATCCGGAGTTTTTTGAGAAGCTGGCGAAACAGCAAGAGCCGGAATATTTGTGGATTGGCTGTTCGGACGCCCGGGTGCCAGCCAACGAAATTGTTGGCATGCTGCCCGGTGATCTGTTTGTGCACCGTAATGTGGGTAACGTGGTATTGCACACAGATCTCAATTGTCTGTCGTCCATCCAGTACGCGGTGGATGTGCTCAAGGTCAAGCATATTTTGGTCACCGGCCACTATGGCTGCGGTGGTGTGAAGGCGGCGATGAGCGACAAGCAGGTGGGTATTACCGATGCGTGGATCCGAACCATTCGTGACTTGTATTTTCAAAACTATGACGAGCTGGCGCAGTTGCCTTCCGAAGAGCAGCGGGTGGATCGTCTGTGTGAGCTCAACGTGATTGAGCAAGTCGGCAATGTCAGCCATACCGCCATTGTGCAGAATGCATGGCACCGCGGCCAGAAACTGTCGATATATGGCTGTATTTATGGGATCAAGGATGGGCTATGGAAAAACCTGAATGTCACCATTCGTGGTGTGGAGCAGGTGCCAAAGCAGTATCGGCTACAGCCATTGACGTGAGCGGTGCGGTAATGCCGCCAGCAGCAGGAACCCACCGAAGCGACTCAGGGGCGGCTCAATGCCGCGCCTGAGCGCCGTAGGAATCTCCGGCCTTTAGGCCGGGGAGGATGTCAAAAATCAGACAAACCCCGCATCAGGCGGGGTTTGTTGTGTGTGGCATGAGCAATAGCGGTCAGCTGTCGCTGGCAATCATGTCAGCGATTTTTGCTTTCCATACCTGTGGTCCGGTGATGTGTACCGACTCACCTTTGGTATCTACAGCAACAGTGACAGGCATGTCCTTGACCTCAAACTCGTAGATTGCCTCCATGCCCAGATCCTCAAAGGCCACCACGCGGGCTTTTTTCACTGCCTGGGATACCAGGTAGGCGGCACCACCCACGGCCATCAGGTACACCGCCTTGTTGTCCTTGATTGCTTCAATGGCAACCGGGCCACGCTCGGACTTGCCAATCATGCCCAAAAGGCCGGTTTGTTCCAGAATTTGGCGGGTAAATTTGTCCATGCGGGTTGCAGTGGTGGGGCCAGCCGGGCCTACTGCTTCATCGCGCACCGGATCCACTGGGCCGACGTAGTAGATTACCCTGCCCTTGAGGTCTACTGGCAGCTCTTCACCGTTGTTCAGCATGTCGACCATGCGTTTGTGCGCTGCATCACGACCGGTCAGCATCTTGCCGTTAAGCAGCAGGGTCTCACCTGGTTTCCAGTCCTGTATGTCTTCCGGCGTAATGCTGTCCAGATCGACGCGGCGCGCGGAAGGGCCTGCTTCCCAGACGATATCCGGATAGGCATCCAGGTTGGGCTGATCCAGTACGGCAGGGCCGGAGCCGTCCAGCACAAAGTGGGCGTGACGGGTGGCGGCGCAGTTGGGGATGATGCACACCGGCAGCGAAGCAGCGTGGGTTGGGTAATCCTTAATCTTGATGTCCAGCACCGTGGTCAGGCCGCCCAGGCCCTGGGCGCCGATACCCAGCTGGTTCACCTTGTCGAAGATTTCCAGACGCAGCTCTTCGACACGGTTTTGTGGGCCGCGCTCGCGCAGCTCGTGGATGTCGATTGGATCCATCAGGGACTCTTTGGCCAGTACCGCAGCCTTTTCGGCGGTACCGCCAATGCCGATGCCAAGCATGCCGGGCGGGCACCAGCCGGCACCCATCTGCGGTACTACGCTCAGCACCCAGTCAACGATGGAGTCGGACGGGTTGAGCATCGCCATCATGGTCTTGTTTTCCGAGCCGCCGCCCTTGGCTGCTACTTCGATTTCCAGCGTGTCACCGGGCACAATGCTGTAGTGGATCACCGCCGGAGTGTTGTCTTGGGTGTTTTTGCGCGCGCCGGCAGGATCAGCCAGCACGGAGGCGCGCAGTTTGTTGTCCGGGTGCAAATAGGCGCGGCGCACGCCTTCGTTGATCATGTCGTCCAGGCTCATGTCGCCATCCCACTTGACGTTCATGCCAACGCGGGCAAACACGGTGACAATACCGGTGTCCTGGCACAGTGGACGGTGGCCGGTGGCGCTCATGCGCGAGTTGATCAGGATTTGCGCCATGGCATCTTTGGCTGCAGGAGATTCTTCTTTTTCGTAGGCCTCGTGCATGGCCTGAATGAAGTCCAGCGGATGGTAGTAGGAAATGTATTGCAGGGCGTCAGCAACGCTTTGAATGACATCGTCTTGCTTGATTACAGCCATGAAATGCTCCTCGACTCGGACACAGGTAAAAAGTGCGCAGCATTATAGCGGCAAAGTGCTGGTTGCGCATTGCCGCTAAGGGGTAGGGGTGGGTGGCTGTATGGTTTTGCCAGGGGCAACGGCTTTTCAAGAGCAAGCCCCTTTGCACAGGGTAACAAAGAGGATGACGCGGGGCAGGGCCGGTAGCGTAGCAGCATACAGGGAGACCCTGCTGGCGTGGCTTCAGGCAGGCTGGCGCGTCAGGCAGTCTGTGCTGAGCTGCTCCAGCAGCTGGTCTTTTTCCTGCCACAGCTGATTGACCCAGGCCTGGAAGGCATTGCGATAGGCTTCGTCGTTGCTGTAGTCCTTGCCAACAAACTCGCGCGGGATGGGCAGGATGTCGATGTGCATCACGATCCGTCTGACGTTGCCACACATCAGGCTCCAGAGAGATGGCACCCCTTCGGGGTAGAGCAGGCTGACGTTAACGAGTTTTTGCAGTTGCTCGCCCATGGCATCCAGCACATAGGCGATGCCGCCGGCCCGGGGCTTGAGCAGGTGGCGGTAAGGTGATTGTTGTTCGTCATGTTTGGCCTGGGTGAAGCGCGTGCCTTCCAGAAAATTGAATACTGCCACCGGATTGGTTTTGTAGCGTTCACAGGCTTTGCGGGTGGTGGCCAGATCCTGACCGCGTTTTTCCGGATGTTTTTCCAGGTATTGGCTGCTGTAGCGCTTCATAAATGGAAACTCCAGCGCCCACCAGCATAGGCCTATAACAGGGACCCAGATCAGCTCTTGCTTGAGAAAAAACTTCAGTAATGGCAGGCGATTATTGAGCTGATATTGCAGCACCAAAATGTCCACCCAGCTTTGGTGGTTGCTGGTGACCAGCCAGGAGTGGCTTTTGTCCAGCGGCTCCAGCCCCTGCACGTCCCATTCGATAGTCTGCGCAAGGTCGATCCAGAACGAGTTGATGCTGATCCAGCTTTCGGCGATCCAGTGCATGCCGTAACGCAGTGCCCGCTGGGCGGGGGTGAACGGCAGGAGCAGCTTCAACAGTGCCAGGGTAAACAGTGGCCAGCACCAGAACAGGGTGCTCAAGCCAAGAATCAGGGCGGAAACTACACCACGCAGGGGGGCGGGCAAAAACTTGAACATGCAGGGATTCCACAAAACGAGAGGCACAATGGTTAGTCTTTTGTCGAAAAAGTGCAAGTGCTGGCAAAGACTGCCGGCGGTGTTATTGATTCCTGCCGGTTGCCGTCTGGTTAGCGGATCCCGATGCCTGGTGCGCATATCAAATGACGGTGCGGTAATGCCGCCAGCAGCAGGAACCCACCGAAGCGACTCAGGGGCGGCTCAATGCCGCGCCTGAGCGCCGTAGGAATCTCCCGCCTTCAGGCCGGGGAGGGTGTCAAACAGTCTTGCTTGAGGAAAGACTGTGTCATTGGCTGCTTTGATTGCTTAGCGCATTTGGAACAGTTCCTGGTGAAAGCGCTCAGGCTGCAAACCCAGGGCCGTCATTTGCTGCTTCAGGCTGTCGGAAAAGGTGTTGGGGCCACAGAACCAGACACTGGTACTTTTGTCTGCGTCGGTAAAAATCTGCTCTGCAGTCAAGGTGCCGTCATGCTGGCTCAGGTGAATGTGCAGCCGGATGCTGGGTAGCTGCTTGCAAAGCTGTTGCAGACGTTCGGCAAACACTGCTTCCTGCTCGTTATTGGCGCAATAGTACAGGCTGGCCTCGGGAGCTGCGTCCGGATTATCCTGTAACCCCTCTAGCCAGGCGATGAACGGGGTGACGCCAATGCCTGCCGCAATCCATACTTGTCGCCCGGCGGTGTCAGCCGCTGGGGTATTGAAGCAGCCGTAAGGACCTTCAATCGTGACCTGTTGGCCGATCGTGATGCTGCGAGCCAGCTTGTTGGTGTAGTCACCAAGCGCTTTGATGGCGAAGCGGATCTGGCCGTCGCCCTGGTCGGCGCTGGCAATGGTGAAAGGGTGGGGCCCTTCAAGGCGGTCAAACGTGAGAAAGGCAAACTGGCCGGGCTGGTGCCGCCACTGTTTGCCAAGCTGGCAAACCACTTCAAAAGTATTTTGACTCAGTTCGCGTACCGCCAATACGGTGCCGTGATGGCTGCTGGCCTGGCCGATGCGGCCGCCCAGGGAAATGAATGCACAGTAGGTGCCCAGTACTGATGCGGCTGCGATCAGTAAGCCGGCAGGCTGTAACCACCACTCTGCCGGGGTCAGCACTATGCCGTGATAGACGATGACCAGATACATGACGCCAAGGGCTTTGTGGGTATAGCGCCAGACGTGATAAGGGAATCGGTGCCACAAAGCGAGCAGGATCATTGCAGCAAACAGCCAGACTGACCATTCGCCAAGGTCTTTGGCCGAGCTGCGGAAAATCTCCAGAAAGGTTTTGGTGCGCTGACCCTTGACTGCTTCGTCAAACACCCAGAGCATGGGACCCTTGGCCAGCTTCAGGCCGTAGTGGGTAACGGCCAGGCCAACTGCGCTGATGCCAGCCCACTTGTGCAGGTGGTACATTTTATCCAGTCCGCCCAATGGTTTTTCCAGCCAGCGCGGCCGAATGGCCAGCAGCATGACCAGTGTCATCAGGAGGAACGAAGCAAGGCCGCTCCAGTAGATCAGCTGCTTGCGCCAGACCCAGACATCCCACTGGGGTACCAGGGCAAATACTGGCAGTAACCAGGCTAGCAGAGAAAGGGCAACGAGCCCGTAAATGGTTTTTTTCATGGAACACCTCCAATGTTGTGGTGCCATGATAGGTGGCCATGCTTAAACCAAACTTAATAGCATATGGGCAGGAGAGTGCATGGGCAGCACCGACAGGATTTATGCAGGCTGTCAAGCAGATCCGTGTGGTATCAGCTGGCGTTGAGCAGGCTGTTGGCCGGGTCGGCCACGCCGCTGATCCGGTTTTTGTCGATATTGAAGCTGATGCTCTTGCGTTGTGGATCAGCCAGCGACGGGCCCAGCAGTTGCGCTTCGGCAGAGGTAAGGACGTGCTGAACAAATCGAGTCCCGATGCTTAGCGTCACTGCAACCCATTGATTTTTTCGAGGACGCTCTGCTTGCAGACGTATTTGTTCAGCGTCTCCTTATAGTCGCGAACAAAGGGGCGGCCACAATACAGGTCGCCACTGAAGTGGGTCGTACGGGGCGGGCGTTGGGGCGGGGCTTAGGGTGCGCGGTGTCTTTGCAGCGCCCACTCCACGTGCTCGCGCACCAGTTCGCTGGGGTGGTCACGGCGGGCTTGCAGGGCTTCCAGCACCGGGATGGTCGAGGGCGCATTGCCCAGGCCGATGGCCAGGTTGCGCAGCCAGCCCTCGTAGCCGGCGCGGCGAATTGGCGAGCCCTCGGTGCGCTGCAAAAACTCCTCTTCCGTCCATAAAAACAGCTCCGCCAGACTGGCGTTATCCAGCCCGTGCCGTGGCTGAAAATCCTGCTCGGCGGTGGGCCTGGCAAAACGGTTCCACGGGCAGACCAGCTGGCAATCATCACAACCAAACACCCGGTTGCCCATCAGTGCGCGCAGCTCCGGGTCAATGCTGCCCTTGTATTCAATGGTCAGATAAGAAATGCAGCGCCGTGCATCCAGCACATTGGCACTGACAAAAGCGCGGGTTGGACACAAGTCCAGGCAGGCGGTACAGCTGCCGCAATGATTGCGTGCCAGCTCGCTGTTGGCCGGCAGCGGAAAATCCACCAGAATCTCCCCCAGAAAGAAAAAACTGCCCGCCTTGCGGTTCAGGATCAGCGTATTCTTGCCGACCCAGCCCAGCCCGGCATTGCGCGCCAGGGCTTTTTCCAGCAGCGGCGCGCTATCGACAAACACGCGATAGCCAAAGGGGCCGATGGCCTCGGCGATGCGTCCGGCCAGTTTTTGCAGGCGCTTGCGCATCATCTTGTGGTAATCACGGCCCAGTGCATAGCGGGAAATATAGGCGGCCTCACGATCGGCCAGCCGCTGCACGGCAGCCGTGTCCGCCGGCAGGTAATCCATGCGCAGGCTGATCACGCTGAGCGTGCCCGGGACCAGCTCATCCGGGCGGGCACGCAGCATGCCGTGCCTTTCCAGATACTCCATATCGCCGTGATAGCCGGCATCCAGCCATTTTTGCAAGTAGTCTTCTTCGGCCGATAGATCAACGCTGCTGACACCGCACTGGGCAAAGCCCAGCTCTTGTGCCCAACTGGCGATGGCGTCCAGCAGCGAATGAGGTTCCATATTTTTCAATGACATGGCAGAGAAGGGCGGAAAATGCAGGTATAATGCTTGTTCTTGTGTGAAGCCATGCAGGACAACCGGCCAAAAACAACAGGAGGGGTGGCATTGGCAGCAATTGAGCTATTTCTGGCTGACGAAGCCGCTACTCTAGCCCTGGGCGCGCAACTGGGTCAACAAACTGCCGGCCATGGTGTGATTTATCTGGAAGGCGACCTTGGCGCCGGCAAAACTACACTGACCCGTGGTCTGCTCAGGAGCCTGGGGCATCAGGGGGCAGTAAAAAGCCCAACTTTTACCCTGGTTGAGCCTTACGAAATCAACGGGCTGTGTGTGTGGCACTTTGACCTGTATCGCCTGGCCGATCCTGAAGAGCTGGAGTTTCTTGGCATCCGCGACTATTTTGCCGCCGATGACCTGTGCATCATCGAGTGGCCGCAGCAGGGGCAGGGGGTTTTGCCAGTGCCGGATCTACGTATTACCATGAGACCCGAGCGGGATGGCCGGCGTGTCCAGCTGGAACCTTGTACCCCGCGCGGTGCCCAATGGTGCCGGGAGCTCAAGGCCTGACATCTGTAGGAGCGGCTTTAGCCGCGACCGGTGGTTGCCCGGGGTATAGAATGGTCGCCACTAAAGTGGCTCGTATAAGGGAAGTGGCTCCTGCACGGACGAAGGCGGGGCAATTATTATCAATAACTACCGGCAACGAGGTGAACATGCGACTGCGGTACTGGCTAACCTGTCTGGCGATTTGCCTGTTTGTACCCGTGCAGGCCTGGGCGGCAGCGCAGATCAAGAGCGCCCGCATCTGGCGTGCGCCCGACAATACCCGCCTGGTATTCGACCTGACCGGCCCGGTTGAGCATAATGTCTTCAGCCTCGACAACCCTGATCGTATCGTCATCGACGTCAAGTCCGCCGTGTTGCAGACCGACCTGAAGAACATCCTGCAAACCAGCTCACCGCTGCAGGATGTGCGTGTCGGAAAAAAAGACAACGAGCTGCGCATCGTGCTCGACATGAAGGCCCGTGTGCACCCGAAAAGCTTCACCCTCACGCCCAACCAGCAGTATGGCCACCGGCTGGTAGTGGACCTGTTCGATAACGTCCAGGACCCGATTGCCGCCATCATCAAGCAGCAGCCGGCTGGCAAACCGGTCGCCACCGTCACACCGCCGATAAAGAAAACCCCGGTTAGTGGTGGCCAGCGTGATGTGATAATTGCCATCGATGCCGGTCACGGCGGTGAAGACCCCGGCGCTATCGGTCCCGGCGGGCTGAAAGAAAAAGACGTGGTATTGGCCATCGCCCGTGAGCTGCAACGGCAGATCAACGCCGAAAAAGGCTTCCGCGCCGAGCTGGTCCGCACCGGCGACTACTTTATTCCACTGCGCCGCCGCACTGAAATTGCCCGGCAAAAAGGGGCTGACCTGTTCGTCTCCGTCCACGCCGATGCTGCGCCGCGCTCCACCGCCTACGGTGCGTCCGTATATGCGCTGTCTGACCGTGGCGCCACCTCGGAAACCGCACGCTGGCTGGCCGATAGCGAAAACCGCTCCGACCTGATCGGCGGTACGGGCAACGTCACGCTGGGTGACAAGGACAAGGTACTGGCCGGCGTTTTGCTCGATCTGTCGATGACCGCTTCGCTGTCTTCCAGCCTTGATGTCGGGCAAAAAGTCCTCAACAACATGGGCAAAATCACCAAACTGCACAAATCCCGTGTTGAACAGGCCGCTTTTATGGTGCTCAAGTCGCCGGATATCCCCTCTATTCTGGTCGAGACCGGCTTTATCAGTAATCCGGCCGAGTCGCGCAAGCTGAACACCAGATCGCACCAGCTTAGCATTGCCCGTTCCATCAGTGCCGGCGTAAAGCAGTTCTTCCAGGTGAACCCGCCCCCCGGTACCTGGCTGGCGGCCCAGCGTGATGCCGGCAAAACCGTGGTCGGCCCGCAGGAGCACGTGGTGCGTGCCGGTGAAAGCCTGTCCATGCTGGCGGCCCGTTATCAGGTCTCCCTGGCCGAAATCCGCCAGGCCAACAAACTGAAAAGCGACGTGATCAGGGTAGGCCAGAAAATCCAGATTCCCGCACGCACTTTGGCAGGCCAGTGATGAGCGAGCCGCGCAACATTCATCTGCTCAGCCCGCGACTGGCCAACCAGATTGCCGCTGGCGAAGTGGTCGAGCGGCCCGCCTCGGTGGCCAAGGAACTGCTGGAAAACGCCCTGGATGCTGGAGCCACCCGCATCGAGCTGGACGTGGAGGAGGGCGGCGTCAAGCTGCTGCGCATCCGTGACGACGGCCACGGCATCGCACAGGACCAGCTGCCGCTGGCACTGGCCCGCCACGCCACCAGCAAAATCCACGAACTGGCCGACCTGGAAGGCGTACAAAGCCTGGGTTTTCGCGGCGAGGCGCTGGCCTCCATCAGCTCGGTGGCCCGTCTATGCCTGACCTCGCGCACCGCCAGTGCCAGCGAAGCCTGGCAGGTCGAAGCCGAAGGCCGCGACATGCAGCCGAGCGTGCAACCGGCGGCGCACCCGGTGGGTACCACGGTGCAGGTGCGTGACCTGTTCTACAACACCCCGGCGCGGCGCAAATTTCTGCGCACGGAAAAAACCGAATTTGACCACCTGCAAGAAGTGGTGCGGCGCATGGCGCTGGCCCGGTTCGATGTGGCCTTTCACCTGCGCCACAATGGCCGGCAGGTGTTTGCCCTGCACCATGCTGCCGATGACAGCGCCCGTGCCCGCCGCATCGGCCAGCTGCTGGGCGAGGGCTTTCTGGAACAGGCACTGCCCATCGAAGTCGAGCGCAACGGCCTGCGACTGCATGGCTGGGTCGGCTTGCCGACCTTTTCCCGCAGCCAGGCCGACATGCAGTATTTTTACGTCAACGGCCGCATTGTGCGTGACAAACTGGTCGGCCATGCAGTACGTCAGGCGTATCGTGATGTGCTCTACGGTGGCCGCCACCCGGCGTTTGTGCTCTACCTTGAGCTAGACCCGAATCTGGTTGACGTCAACGTCCACCCGACCAAGCACGAAGTGCGCTTTCGTGACGGCCGCACAGTACACGACTTCCTCTATTCCACCCTCAACCGCAGCCTGGCCGACGTGCGCCCCGGTGACGAGCTGGCGGCCCCGGCGGCCACAGACTCGCTGGAGCTGCCCAGGGCTACGGGCCTGGCCGGTGGCGAATTTGCCGGCCAGTCCGGGCTGGACCTGCGCGACCCGACCCTGACACAAACCGCGCCCTTTGCCGGTGGTGCAGGAGCAGGTACAGGCAACGCTGGAAATTTCTTCAGAAGCTTCCAGCGCCCGCAGCAAGCCGGTTTCAGCGGCCAGCGTGCCGAGGCGTATCAGGAATTCACCGCGCCACTAGGTGCACCTGCCGAAGTTGGCGAAGACGAGCAGATTCCGCCATTGGGCTATGCACTGGCGCAGCTCAAGGGCATCTACATTCTGGCCGAAAACAGGCACGGGCTGGTGCTGGTGGACATGCACGCCGCCCACGAGCGCGTGATGTACGAACGGCTGAAAACCGCCATGGCAATGGAGGGCTTAAAAGGCCAGCCGTTGCTGGTGCCGCAAAGCATGGCCCTGAGTGAGCGTGAAGTTGACTGCGCCGAAGAGCATGCCGAGTGGTTTGCCAAACTGGGTTTTGAACTGCAACGCATGGGCAGCGAGAGCCTGGCCATCCGCCAGATACCCGCGTTGCTGAAACAGGCACAGGCCGAGCATCTGGTGCGCGATGTGCTGGCCGACCTGATGGAATACGGCACCAGCGACCGCATCCAGGCCCACATCAACGAACTGCTGGCCACCATGTCCTGCCACGGCGCCGTGCGCGCCAACCGCCAGCTGACCCTGCCGGAAATGAACGCCCTGCTGCGCGACATGGAAAT
>Ga0209075_1003227_pt1 | contig 13727 bp, 13 predicted proteins | sample Stecom2011_FD_187523 | JGI IMG/M metagenome (GOLD analysis project Ga0209075, IMG submission 187523) | Agricultural soil microbial communities from Utah to study Nitrogen management - Steer compost 2011 (SPAdes) (version 2) | ecosystem: Environmental > Terrestrial > Soil > Agricultural land... | reverse complement strand
TCCAGTGCTGAGCAGCAGGCGCGAGAACTCAGGCGTTTTTCACGTAAAAAAATATTACGTGAAACGGTGATTTTTGATCGTACCACCGGTGGTAATATCGGCCGTTTAATGAATATCAGTGAAGACGGCTTTAAATTGTTTACCCGTCAGCCAATTGAAGAAAGTGCCCGCTTTTCCTTGAGCATGGTGCTGCCCGAGCAGCTTCAGGGTGTGGCCACGCTAAGTTTTGATGGCCGCTGTGCCTGGTGTCAGCCACAGGAGCGCGATGACGAGTACCACGCGGGCTTTCAGATTACCGAAATGAACGATCTGCATCGCAGCGTTCTCCAAATGATGTTGGAGAAGTACTAACGTGACCATGGAACAGGCAGTGTTTAGCGAGCAAGGGCTCGGCGAGCAATCAGTGGCTGAGGATGACATTCATGTTGCTGAAGGGGAGCTGTTGCTGCCTTACGCCTTCGCGCGCCGTCACGGCATTGTCTTAAAGCCGCTAGAAAACGGCGTCGAAGTGTTTTGCCGGCAGCCTCTGGCAGTGCATAGCTTTGCGGAAGTATGCCGCCGTTTTGGCCCAATGCCGGTGCCGCAGCCATTAGACGAAGCGCATTTTGATGCCACTATGGCGCTGGTTTATGAGCAGCAACGTGGTGCCGCTGCTGTGGCTGCCGATAATCTAGATGGCCTGGATCTCACCAGCTTGGTCGATGCGCTACCACAAACCGCCGACCTGCTAGAGCAGGAAGACGACGCACCGATCATTCGCTTGATTAACGCATTGCTACAGGAAGCCATTCGTGAGAATGCTTCCGATATTCATATCGAAACCTTTGAGCGGCGCTTGTCAGTACGCATGCGTATTGATGGTGTGCTGCGCACCGTATTAACTCCGCGGCGCGAGTTGGCACCATTATTAGTCTCACGCATTAAGGTGATGGCGCGGCTAGACATTGCCGAGAAACGAGTGCCGCAGGATGGCCGTATCTCGCTACGTTTAGGTGGCCGCGATGTCGACGTGCGGGTGTCGACCATGCCTTCCAGTAATGGCGAGCGGGTGGTATTGCGATTGCTGGATAAGCAGGCTGGCCGCTTGCAGCTGAGCCACTTGGGCATGGGCGACCAGTGCTATCAATTAATGAACGAGCTAATCCACAAGCCACACGGCATTATTCTTGTGACTGGCCCCACCGGCTCGGGTAAAACCACCACGCTCTATGCCTCACTAAGCGGCCTTAATGATCACAGCCGCAACATTCTTACCGTCGAAGATCCGATTGAATACCAGCTTGAAGGCATCGGCCAGACTCAGGTCAGCAACAAAGTGGATATGACCTTTGCTCGGGGCTTGCGCGCTATTTTGCGACAAGATCCGGATGTGGTGATGATCGGTGAAATTCGTGACTTAGAAACCGCAGACATTGCCGTACAAGCATCGCTAACCGGTCACTTGGTACTGTCTACCTTGCATACCAACACCGCGGTAGGGGCGGTGACCCGCTTGCAGGATATGGGTATTGAGCCGTTTCTCTTGGCCTCCAGTTTGCTCGGTGTAATGGCGCAGCGACTGGTGCGTATTCTTTGTGTGCACTGCAAAGAAGAGCACACCCTCACCGAGGCAGAACGCAACATGCTGAACATCACTAATGGTGATGGCAGCAAAGTCTTCCGGCCGCAGGGCTGCGATCAGTGCAACCACACCGGTTACCGTGGTCGTACTGGTATTTATGAGCTAGTGGTCATCGACGAGTCGATGCGCAGCATGATCCATGATCGTGCCGCCGAGGCGGTGATGGAGCGCCATGCCCGTCAGTTTACGCCGAGCATTCGTACCGACGGCTGGCGTAAGGTGTTGGCCGGTGATACCAGTATTGAGGAGGTGCTGCGTGTCACTAGGGAAAACTGATAGGCTGCTGCCCCTTATGGAGCACGCTGAAGGCGACTGCTGATGTCTGCGTTTGAATATCGTTGCTTGGATGACAAAGGCAAGGTCCGTAAGGGCATGCTTGAGGCTGACAGTGCCCGGCAAGTACGTCAGCAGCTGCGCGATAAAGGCTGGGTGGCGCTGGAAGTCAGTCAGACGGCAGACAAACCTAGCAGTGGCAGTTTGTTTTTTGCCACTTCCGGTTCCGGCCGCTTAAATGGCGCCGAACAGGCACTGATCACACGCCAATTGGCTACTCTGATTCGCTCAGGCATGCCGATTGAGCAATCTCTTACCGCAGTGGCACGACAAGCCGGCAAGCCACGGGTTGAACGTATTATCTTGGCAGTACGCGCACGGGTGGTAGAAGGCCACAGTTTGGCCGGTAGCTTGGCGGAGTTTCCACGCGCCTTTCCGGAAATGTATCGCGCCACGGTGGCTGCTGGTGAGCAAAGTGGCCACTTAGAGCAGGTCCTCGATCAGCTGGCAGAGTATTTAGAAACCCGTGCTGACACCGGTCGTTCGGTGACTCAGGCGATGATTTATCCTGCCTTTATCATGGTGTTCTCCAGTCTGGTTATCACCATGTTGATGATGTTTGTGGTGCCGCGCATGGTTGAGGTGTTTATCAATCAGGGCAAGGCGCTGCCGTTTCTTACCCGTATGATGATCGCCATCAGTGACTTCTTTCGTGACTGGTTATGGTTGGCGGTGGCAGTGATGGTGATCGGTGGCATCGCGTTTGTTCGCGCCATGCGCGAGCCGGCGTTTCGTTTGCGCGTCCATCGTCGTTTAGTCGCCACGCCGGTGATTGGTGCCGTGCTACGCTCAGCTGACAGCGCGCGTTTGGCCAGCACCCTGGGTATCCTTGGTCGTGCCGGCGTACCGTTGGTAGAGGCGCTGGCAATCTCTGCTCAAGTAGTGGTGAACTTAGCGATTCGCAAAGCCGTCACAGAGGCGGCCGCGCGGGTGCGAGAAGGTGGCAACTTAAGCCGCGCACTGGACAAAAGCGGTTACTTCCCACCGATGATGGTGCAGATGATTGCCAGCGGTGAAGCCAGCGGCGAGCTTGACCAAATGCTGACACGAGCGGCGGTCTATCAAGAGCGAGACTTGAACAGCACAGTACAAACGGCAGTCGGTCTGCTCGGCCCGCTGATGCTGTTAGTGATGGCGGGGTTTGTGGTGTTGGTAGTGTTGTCAGTGATACTACCAATGCTGGAGATGAATGCTTTTATCGGACGTTAAAAGCAGGCAAAACAACACAGCAAGACAACGAAATGGACGGGTAGAATGAATAGCGAGACTTCTATGGCTCACACAACTGTGGTTCACACAACGAAAGCTAAAACAGTGCCGACGAAAGCTACGTTACAGCGTGGTTTTACCCTCATTGAAATTCTGGTGGTGGTGGCACTGATCGGCCTACTGGCTGCTTTTATTGTGCCTAACGTGATTGGGCAAAGTGAAAAGGCACGAGTCGATTTAGCGCGCGCCAACATGAATGCCATCTCCACGCAGCTGGAAATGTACCGCATGCACAACGGCCGTTATCCGAGCAGCGAAGAAGGGCTGCGGGCCTTGGTGGAAAAGCCCGCCAACGCACGTAATTGGACCACCCCTTACTTGAGCAAGATGCCAGAAGATCCGTGGAACAACCCCTACGTTTATCTGAGCCCAGGCATCAATGGCCCTTATGATCTGATCTCTCTTGGCGCTGACGCCCGCGAGGGTGGTGAGGGTTTCGATGCGGATATCAGCTTCCACGATACCCAGGACTAATCGTATCCACTCGACAGCACCATTAAAGCCATCGCACCAGTCGGGTTTTACTCTGCTGGAAGTGCTGGTGGTGGTGGTGCTGATGGTGATGATTTCCACTTTATTGATATCGGCGGCGCTGCGCGGCAGCAATGCGGACCCTGCCGCCACTGCCGCCGAGCGGTTTGTCGATACCGTGACACTGATGTCGGAGAACAGTTTGTTTCGCGGTGAGTTGCTGGCATTACGGCTTACTGAGAGCGGTTGGCAGCCACTGGGCTTTCATGTCGGGGAGGCGGAGTTCGTGCCGTTGGCTAAGCCCCTTACCGAAACCAAACTCGAAAACGATGTTCGTTTGGAATGGCTTGTTGAGCAAACGGAACGCGCCGGTGAGCGAGTGCAGATCGCTGATGTTGGTGCCAATTTAATCAGTGATGAACTGATGGCAGGCGAGAAGCAAACCGTGCCACAAGTGTTTTTCTTTCCCAGTGGTGAGGTCACACCGATCACGGTGTGGCTTGAGCATATCGGCACAGACATCAGTCATCAGCTAGAGATCGACTCGCTCGGCCATGTCACGCTGGTGGGAGAGCAACCGTGAAGCGGCGGCAAGCGGGTTTCACTTTAGTGGAAATCTTAGTCGCCGTTATCGTGCTGGCCTTTGCCACTATTTTATTAGCAGACACTATCGGTGCGGGCGCGGTGGCTCATGGTCGCTTAAATGACACCACCCGTGCTTGGGGTGTGGCGTCAGACAAGTTAGTAGAGATGCAGGTGTTTCAGCGTTGGCCGGCCACCGGTACGCAAGATGAAATTGTTGAGCGCCACGATGAACGCTGGTTGGTACGTACTAAAATTAGTGCCGGCCCTTACAACAATACCCGTCGCGTGGATATTGAAGTGGGGCCAGAGCCAGAGTCTGCCAAAGAGAGACTGGTGACGTGGTCAGTGTTTAGCTTGCTTGGCAAACCCTTCGATGCTTCCGCTGGACAGGAAGCATTAACGCAATGACCCTCTCACTAAAAAAATCATCATTAACATTAAGCAAAGCCGCGCGCGGCTTTACCCTGCTTGAAGTGGTGGTTGCCATCGCCATTTTAGCGGGGCTATTTGTTGTCGCTTTAGAAACCTTTCGCGCGGCCAGCGATGGGCGTGAGCGTTTGGCACAGGAAGCCACCCGTTTAGAAGCACGGCAACGGGCACTGACTTTTCTTACGTTGGACTTTGAGCAGCTGATTGCCCGCCCGGTGCGTGATGGTTTGGGAGATTTTCAGCCGGCGTTAATGTCGCTAGATAACGGTGTGGCACTGACCCGTTTAGGTTGGGCCAATCCGTTTGATTTGCGCAACCGCAGCTTGATGCAGCGGGTGGAATATTTACTCATAGAGGATCAGCTGATCCGTCGTTATTGGCCGGTGTTGGATGTGATGGCCGGTACCGAACCGCAACAATCGGTGTTGTTAGAGGAGGTGGAGAGTTTACAAGTGCGCTATCTCTTCCAGCCTTTAGGGGGCGATATGACGTGGCGAGAACAGTGGCCGGATACCTCTCTTGAAGGCACTAATCCATTGCAGATGCCGTTACCAAAAAGTGTCGAGCTAGAGATTGCTTTTGCCGATGGCAGTTTCATTCATCGTTACTTCCGCACGGTGACAAATATATGGCAATGAAGTATCTGGCAATGAAGTCGCGCCAACAGGGCGCTGCACTGATTATTGTGCTGTTGCTGTTTGCCGTATTGGTCACCTTGGCCGTGGAGGTGATGTATCGGCTTGATCATTTTCGCACCCGTACCGCCAACCTGTTGAGCTGGGATCAGCGTTATCAATACGCCATTGCGGCAGAAACATTGGCCATCCAAGCATTGATTGATGATCTGGAAAATGATCGTAGTAACAACGCGCTTACGGATGACTGCGTGAAGGACCGTTGGGGCGTGAAGTTTCCACCGATGCCCTACGAACAAGCCATGCTGACTGCCGCGGTGCAAGACTTACAAGGACGCTTCAATATCAACTGGCTGGTGCAGGTGGGTACCAATACCGACTTACCCCCTGAATACATTCGTAACCCGGACGCCATCGCTCAGCTTGAGCAACTGCTGGCCGTGATTTTGGCCGAGCCACAGCGCGCCAGTGTGCTGGCACTGGAGATGGCAGACTGGATCGATAGCAATAACTTAGTCGATGACGTGGATGGCGCCGAAGATGGTGAATACCGGGATCGGCGCACGGCCAATTTACCCGCAGCGCACGAGTCTGAACTGCGGGCGCTACGCTCTTTTGCCGTTGAGGATGCCAGTAAAGAAGGCTTTTGGAGTTATCTGACGGCCTTGCCGGTCACCAGCAAACTGAATGTGAATACCGCATCACTGCCAGTGTTGGATGCGGTGCTCAGTAGCACGGTGGGCAATGCCGGCAGCCAACTGATTCTGCAGCAGCGCGAGGAGGGGCCAATCGAATCTATCGGCACCTTGCTGCAAATGGCGCCGTTCAGTGAACTGACGCCGGATCAGCGCACGTTGCTGGAATCGTTTTTAGCAGTTAACTCAGAACACTTTCAGGTGATGGTGGATGTGAGTACCGACAGTGGCGTGAGTCGCTTGGTGACACGGATCCATCGTCCCGATGATGCAGAAACCGTGGTGTTTAGTCGGCAGTTGGCACCAATTCTTACTGCACTCGAAGCGCCGTGTAATACCCTCTAGAATCTGTTGCCGAGGGGTAGGTTATTATCAGGTTAAGCATTGAGGACCAATCGTCATGCAGTTGCTCAGCGCCATGGCTAAACTTAATCAAGTAGAACACAGGAGTGTGCATGGCTGAGCCAACCCTAATCTGGCTAGCAGCGGGCAGTCTGTCAGCCAGTACGGCAGACGATATGGTGGTGCGCTGGCAAGACAGCAGCGCCACTGTGCAGATCGCCAGTCTCAGTGCCGCGGCCACACAGCTGGCCACCACAGAGTGTCGTTTGGTGCTATCCGTGGCGGATGTGCTATTCACGGATGTGGCGCTTAACCGTAAGCAGGCACGCCATCTACAACGGTTATTGCCTTGGTTGCTCGAAGAGCAGTTGGTCGACGCGCCCGATAAGCTTTACTTCGCCAGTGGCAAGCCGATTGCCGGCCGTTATCCGGTGGTGGCCTATGCCCGTGAAGGACTGCATGCGCTGATGCATACCTGCAGCGAGCTGGGCCTAGAGGTTCAAGGCGTGAGCGTGGATGCGCAGCTGCTGGCCGCGCTAAGCCCTGCCTTGATTGCACTGGATGAACAGTTATTGGTGCTGGCAGACAATCATCATGGCGTGATGATTGCCGCTGCAGACCGCGCCGCCATGTTGCCCCTGTTAGGGCTGTCCGAGCTGACCGAGCAGACACTGTCACAGGCAGAGCTATTCCAGGTGATGACGGTGGCCGTGCGAACGGGGCAGCAACTGGAGTTACTGCAAGGTGAGCTGCGCCCAGCAGAGCAGCGTCGTGGTATGCAGTTGTCGCAACCTTGGCAACGAGTGTTGATTATTGCCGCTGCCTGTGTGGCGTTAGTGGCGCTGATGCTAATGGCACAAACATGGCGTTATAGCGCAGCTGCAGAGCAGCAGTGGCAGCAGGCGGCCTCATTGTATAACCAGCTATTTCCAAGCGATAAAGCGCAAGCTTTGCTGGAAAGTCAGTTTCGTAGTCGCTTAAGTAAATTGGGCAGCCAAAGTCAGGGTGGCTTTATGGCCTTGATGGTACCGCTGGGTGAGTCTCTCGCCAGTCACAGCAAAGCCATTACAGCCAAACGCATACAGTATGACGAGCGTGACAATACTCTGACGGTAGATATTGAAGCGGCCAGTTATGATGGCCTTGAAGCATTGCGCAACAAGGTCAGCGAAGGCGGCTTAAGTGCAGAAATTGCCAACTACCGCAGTCAGGGTGAAAGCGTCACAGCCCGCCTGCGAGTCACCACGGGAAGCTGATGAAAGCATTCGATAATATTACCGCTCCCTTGCGTGCTCGGTTGGCTCCACTACAGCTGTGGCTGAACCAGCGTGAACCACGCGAGCAACTGGCTTTGCGCGTACTGGCGATCGCTTTTGGTTTGACCTTATTGGTCTTGCTAGTGTGGCAGCCGTTATTGGCTAGCCACGCAGATGCTAAGGCGCAGTTTGCTAGAAACAGTCGTCTGCATGCTTGGATCGAAGATAACAGTGCGGCTGTCCGTGGCGCCGCGCAGCGCACGCCGGCAACACGCACTGCCAATGGTGATTGGATCGCCCAGCTGAGTCGTAGTGCCGCTGCGGCCGGGCTCGAGCTGCGTGGCTTTAGCCCAGAAGGCGAGCAGGCCGTACGTATTCAGCTTGAAGCTCAGCCCTTTGCCGAGATGGTTGGCTGGCTACAACAGCTAGAGAACGAACAGGGCATTCGCGTGACTCAGGCAGAGTTTTCCTCAACCAATGCGAGTGGTTTAGTTAACCTACGCGCCACCTTAAAACGTTAGCTTATGAATTATTTAAAAGTGTTGCTGTTGTTGTTTGCAGCGGCTTTATACAGCAGTCAAGCTCAGGCCCAAATGGCAAAAAGACCTTCAGTGGAAAACACAAAACAGACGCTCGACCAGGAAGAACGCGCTGCGCTGGAACATACCGTTGTCACGCTCACGCCGATGGAGCTGCCAGAGATCCAAGGGCAGCCTATTGATGATTTGTCGGTGATGGTTTGGAATGGAGAGCACTTTATTCCCATTCCATTCCAGATTGATGAAATGGATAGTTTTGATCTGGTTTGGTTTGTTGAAAACAATTTTGATCGGCAGGGCAAAGAAGGGCTGTTTGATGGTGCAGATCAGCTGCTGGTAATGCTACGCGACGGCGGCACAGCTGCCCCTGTAGAGCAGCAACCCGCGCAAGGTCAGATCATTGCAGTAGTAACTTTAGCGACACCGCAACAAACCGATCACACCTTTTATTTGGTCAGTGGCAATAGCCAGCGCGACGGCTATCACTATGTTAGTCACGATCCTCGTACTGGGGTGACACGCACCGAGCGTTACATCCTTGCCACCGACCCTGGCAACGAACTGAACTGGCGCCACTTGGGCTATACCGACTATCGCGGCAGAGCCGATGCGTCGTTAATTAACTCGTTAAAAATGAACATGTCCGGAGGTGTTTTTTTTCGCTTTCCGCGTATGTCTCTAGACAACAATAACCTGCGCCCTACCATGACAGGGTTCCATATCGGCCCGATTCGCTCCGTCATGCACTTGGAAACGAGGGTTGTCTTTGCCGGCCTGCCGATGATGAAGTTACATGTGCAAGCACACCGCTACGCCAACCATTTTGAAGCACACACCTATGCAAAAATTCCCGGGCTATATCGTTCCGCACTAAAGCGCCCACAGGTTGCTGTTTCCATCGACGGTAATAACTTACTCGGCTCCGTGGTGCGCACGGCTCGTTCGAAAGAGTTAGCAGCCAAAGTGGATGGCAAAATCAGCGCCGATGAAAAAGAGCTGATACGCCGCGGCTTGAGCAGTGATGAAAGCTGGATCTTATTCGATAGCTTAAAAGGTTTTGCTCTGCTGACGGAGTTAGACGTGCCACCGCAGTTGCGCGGTATTCCGCTGGAGCTGATTTATGAAGACCAGCGTGACGCCAAGATACCGCCGGAGCAGCTTTCAGGTCAGCTGCCGACATTGGGTTATGAGCTGAATGGCTGGCCGGAACAGGATGAACTACGTTTTGCCGTACGCTTACTGTTCGACCAGCATTTGGGTGGATTAGCCCCGCCGGATTACGTCGCCCTGCGCACGGGCAGGGCGCTGCAGATTAGTGTGTCTTATCCTGCGGCTGCTCAATAATTGGTAGTTTTATTGAGCCGCTGACTTTGGCCATTTTCCATAGCCAGGATGACTGGCGAAAGTTCTTCAAAGAGTAGCCATAGACGACTAAGCCAACCCGATCACCAGTCTTTAAGGGTGTGGAAAGTGCTGGCAGCTCTTGGTTGAAGTGTCCCTTTTTTGACAAGGCAGTGAGCTGTTTGCCGGCTACTCGGACGCGCATTTTCCCTGCACGCTGCACACCAACACCGACAAAGACGCGGGTGCTGAGTTTGCTCGCGGTGCTGACTAAGTAGAGGTCGATCTCTGGAATTCCGGACAGCATTTCATTTTCGCCGGCGATATGTACAGGAATAAACAACGGCCGGACATTACCGCCGCTGGGCTTTAAAAGGCGCAGGTCGGCCCCTGGCCACAATCCTAAAAACACATCAGCGAAACTGGTCAGCGGAATGGCCAGCCATTCACCAGCGCCCGCATAGGGAATATGAACATGCGCGGTGGAGATCTGAAACTCTTCTTTTATCTGAGGAAAAGCGTCACTCTCTAGACTGTCGTTAGGCAAACTGTTGGCAGCATTTTCAGGTGTGGGTGGTAGTTTATTGGTGGCGCAGCCGGCAACAGTAAAAGCCAGCAAAAAAGCCAGTACGACTCGCATCGACATGGAATCCCTCGTTATTATTCGTACACTTTATTCTTATGGATGTCTCTGATGTCTCCACAAACATCCCCTAGGAGCTCAGAGAGGGCCTCATTATGAACAAGCACTCCCGTCAAGGCCATGCGAAAAATGCGCTGCAGTGGTTTGTTTGCGCCAGTTTGTCCTTTTATTTGGCGTTAGCGGCAAGCTGGTGGGTCAACTCACAGGTCGACTACAGCTACTCACTTTGGTATCAGGTGCTGGCTATTGATGAGCACATCAGTCGCTATGCACCGAAACATCCTAGCAAAAGAGATTTTGCCCAGCTTAGTGCAGCGCAGCATGCACAGGCATTTGCTCAAATTGTCAGTGCTGTCCATGGGCGTGGCGAGATACTGGAACAAATTGACTATCACGCTCCCGGCCAGCCCGCACAGAAGCTGTTGGATGAGCTTGAGGTGCGCCATTTATATGACGTGGCCCGCTTGCTGCGTATGGGTGGCTGGGCCACACTGGCGGCACTTTTGCTCTGGCTTGGGTTACTGAAGCAACAACACTTAAGAACGTTGCCAAGCTACCGACAGCGCCTACTAACGCTGTTGTCGATGGTGGCAATGAGTACCGCAGTGCTGGTGTTGGTGGGGCCTAAAGCGGTGTTTTATCAGCTACATGTGTGGTTGTTTCCAGTAGAAAACCCGTGGTTCTTTTATTGGGAAGAGTCCTTGATGAGTACGCTGATGAAAGCACCGGTGTTGTTTGCTGCTATTGCGGCGCAGATCCTGCTATTGGCCTTGATTCTGGTGTTGCCGATTCAGTTGGTTGGTCGTTGGTTTATTGCTTTGTTGTCCCGGAGGTAAGGTTGGCGTCGATTTTTACTGTAGTAGAGCTGGCCACTGACGGCCTTACTCGGCCACCCAGTTGGCAGGTTCACCGGGATCAGTTTGTCAGTCTTGATGTGCCTGAACGCACCGCGTTATTGGCGCAGCTGGAGCAAGGCCAAGCGGGCTACTGGGTGCTGCATCAAGGTGCTATGACGGCCGGCTCCCAGCGTCAGCTATTGGCCAACCTAGATAGTGCGGTGTCATTGCAAGCCGCTCTGGCGCAACACTTTAACCAGTCCAATCCACCATCCTCTTTAGTGATTCAACGCTTGCCGCCACAGTCCGGTGCGGGGGTGCTATTTAGCCGTCATCCGCGGCGCCCAGACTTGGACCATATCGTCGTTGAGCTCAGTGTCGAGCAAGCTGGCACAGGGGAAAAGGGCAGTGCTACCGGCCGTTTAATTTTACATGCTGACGGTCAGTTGGCCTGGTCTAGCGAGAGCGACACAGAGCAGGTGGAGGAAAATTTGGTCAGTGCGCTGGCTGAGTTAGCACACCGCTTGAAGCGAGTTTATCAGCAGCCCAGCGCGGTGGAGTGGGTGTGGGATGGCACCCAGCTATGGGTAATTCAAGTGCTGTCGATTGGCAGCTTACCGGTGCCACAGGAGGCGTGGACACGCCACAGCCCCGCCATCGGCGTGCAGGTAATCAGCCCACTTTGGTACACCTTATTTGGCCGTTGGCTAAAAGCGGGGTTTTGGCGCCCCTTAGGCGTGCGGGCAGGCTGGACGGGGCTGGCCAATATTGAGCCGTTTCGTCGCCAGCACAGCCATCTCTATTTAAATAGCCAGTTTGTTGCTGCATTGCAGGGTTGGCGTGGGCGTAGCCGCTTGGATGCGGGCTTGCCGCCGGCTTGGCGAGTGGCAAACTTGCCGACAGGCAAACCCTTGTCGGCCTTGCAGCAGCTGTGGTTGCGTTGGCGCTTGGCTTGGCTCAAGCGGCGTTTGAGTCAATTAACGGAAGAGCCAGTGAAGCAGACGGACTTATGGCTACAGCTGATGGCACTGGATCAACTCGGCGAGCGCTTTGCCAGACTGTATGGACAGGTTCACATTCAGCTGCTGCCTGAGCAGGTGGGCTTTCACCCCAGCCTGACCGTGGCGCAATGTCAGTTACTTGCTGCATTGGCGCAGCTATCTGCCGCTGAGCAGCAAGGGACCGGCGTTGCTGATCTGGCCAAACAGTTTGCTGACTTGGCGCCAGGCAATGACCCTGCGTGGCCACGTTGGTCTGAGTCGCCCAGCGATATGCAGCAGCTGGTGTTGCTCTGGCAGGCCCTGCCCGAGAGTCGGCGGGAACGTATTGCTGCGCTGCAAGAAGATAACAATCCGCTGACCCAGCTGCGCGCGGGGGTGGATCAGCTGCTTAACCAAATCGGTGGTGCTCTTCGTCGCGTACTACGGCAGATGGCAGTGCAGCTGCATGCTAAAGGGCACCTAAATCACCCGGATGATGTTTTCTTTCTCTATTTTGATGAGCTCTGGCAATGCTGGCGTGGCCAGCCGCGCGCCGGATTAGCGGCTAAGCTAGCGGAGCGCAAGGTACGTTATCTCACGGACGGCCACAGCGGGCCGCCGGACTGGGTGATCGATCAGGTTGGCTACGGCACCTCCGCCTTCGCTCAAGAGAACCGTCAACCACTGCTGCGAGGCTACCCGTTAGTGGCAGGTAGACTTACTGGCACAGTCCGCCGGCTGGAAAGTGGTTGGCAGCTTAATCAGATTAATGCCGGTGACATTTTGATACTGGATCGTTGTGACGCTGGCTGGCTACCATGGCTGTGCTTGGCTGGCGCTGTCGTACTGACCCATCGGGACTGGCAAGATCCACTCGTAGCCTTGGTACAGCAGCTACAAATTCCTGCTATCTGGGGAGTGGACGATGCGATGCACTGTGTCGTCGATGGCGATGTTATGACAGTGGATGGAGATCAAGGCGTACTAAGCTGATTGGCGTTGGCCCGCCTTACTGCTCAGGAGAATACAGATGGAGCCTTCTATGGAAGATGAACTGCCGCTAGCGGCACCTTGCCATCAGTTGGATTATCGGGCGCCGCTGCAATGGCTACGGTTGGGCTGGGCCGACCTTAAGCAAGCGCCGCGACAGAGCATTGGCTACGGCCTCATCATGGTGCTGATTAGCTATTTGATTTCTTTTCTAACCTGGCGCTTTGGCAACCTCGGACTTTATCTTGGCCTAGTCTCAGGCTTTGTTTTTGTTGGCCCGTGGTTGGCGTTAACACTTTACGCTATCAGTATTCGTATTGAGCGGGGAGAGCGAGTCAGTCTGCGCGCCAGTATTGATGATGTACGTCAGCAAATTGGTGGCGCCATGGTGTTTGCTGTGGCACTCACTGTTGTCTTTTTACTGTGGGCACGGTCGGCCACGGTAGTGCATGTGTTTTTTCCAGAAACGGGTGATCCGTTGCTACAAGACCTCGCGCTTTTTCTTCTGGTGGGGTCGGCGGTAGGCTCAGTTTTTTGCGCCATTATTTTTTCAGTGAGCGCTTTTTCATTGCCCATGTTGATGGATCGCAGTGTCGATACAATCACGGCCATTGTTACCAGCGTCAATGCGGTACTACGTAATAAACCGGCCATGCTGGTGTGGGCGATAATTATTGGGCTGTGCATTGTCATTGGTATGTTGACGGCCTGGCTGGCTTTCGCCGTGTTGCTGCCGTTGCTGGGGCATGCCACCTGGCATGG
>Ga0209075_1003226_pt1 | contig 13727 bp, 16 predicted proteins | sample Stecom2011_FD_187523 | JGI IMG/M metagenome (GOLD analysis project Ga0209075, IMG submission 187523) | Agricultural soil microbial communities from Utah to study Nitrogen management - Steer compost 2011 (SPAdes) (version 2) | ecosystem: Environmental > Terrestrial > Soil > Agricultural land... | reverse complement strand
CTTAAGAAGTATAATTTAATTTATTATGCAATTATTTTAACACTTATAAATATGTTAATACTTATTATTAATAATCTAAATGTAGTTATAATTATTAGTATTATATCTACAATGTTATTTAGTTTGGTTCCAATTATTATTACTAAGAAGGTAGGACTTGTTTATAATGTAAAAAGTAAACTTAACTATCTTATACCAACTATTATTTTCTTAATATTAAATGTGTCTTTATTATTTTCAAGAAGTTCATTTATATTTAATTTTCAATATATAGTAATGAGTTTACCAATATATATCTTTTATGCAAGTTTTATAAATCAAGAAATAAATAATTAAAAAAAAGTCCTGTTCAAATGAACGGGACTTTTTCAATCAATTAAAATTTATCGAAGAAAATATTTTCTTCCTTCATGCCTTTGCTCTTTAAAACTCTAATACAAGCATCAATCATACCTGGAGAACCACAAAGATAAGCTTCATGACTAGATAAATCGTCTGAAAATCTAGCGACAACATCAGTAATTAATCCCTTTTCACCTTTCCAATCAAGATCATCTTCAGCATGAGATAAAGCTGGAACATAAGTGAAATTTTTATGTTTGCTACTTAAATCCATAAAGTAATCGGTTAAATATAAATCCTTTTGGGTTCGTGCTCCAAAGAAGTAGGTGGACTCTCTTGGAAATCCTTGATCAATTAAACGATAAATAATCGATCTAATTGGTGCTTTACCTGACCCACCAGCAATCATAACAATTGGTTTTGTTGATTTTTCTTGTAAGAAGAAATCTCCAAATGGACCAGTTAATTTAACTGTATCACCAACTTCTAATGCTTTCATTACAAAAGTAGAAGCAACGCCCTTATAAACTTGTCTGATAATAAATTCAATTTCATCTGGATAGTTTGCGTCTGAGGCAATCGAATAAGCTCTAACTTCTTCATATCCAGGCACTTCAATTTGAGCGTATTGTCCTGGTTTGAAATTCATTGGTTCATCAAGTTTAAATGTAACTAACTTAATATCATAAGTCATTTGTTCAATTTTAATAACCTTACCCTTAAATGATTTAGCATCTAATAATCCAACAGGAAGAGAAATTCTTAAGTCAGTTGAAACTCTTGTTTGACAAGAAAGTCTTACACCACTTTTAATTTCTTCCTCATTTAAAAAAGGTGTTTCAGTTGGTTTTGGTGGTTCATCATAATCCATTAATCTAAACTTACACGTACCACAAGTACCTTTACCACCACAGGCACTTGGTAAGAAAATCTTATTTTCATTTAATGAATTTAAAGCAGTTCCCCCCCCAACAACTGGAACAAGTGTGTCATCATTAATGGTAATAGTTCGCTCCCCACCAGCTCCTACAATTTTTTCAAATAATAAAATTAAACCGGTAATAATCAATAATACACCGATTAAAATAATAAATGTCCACATAATATAACCTCCTATGCGCTTCCGATACCAGTAAAGGCGAAGAATGATAAAGCTAGTATTCCTAAAATAATAAATGCAATAGCTCTTCCTCTTAATCCCTTAGGTATATTAGATATCTCTTTCATTTTAACTCTAACACCAGCTAGTAAGACGATTGCTAGTAGCCAGCCAATTCCAGAACCAAATGAATAAACAGCTGTTTCAGCAAAAGTATAATCTCTATTCATAAAGAATAATGAAATAGCTAAAACAACACAGTTAACAGTAATTAAAGGTAAGAATATTCCAAAAGAGTTATAAAGTTTTGGTAAATATTTCTCAATTGCCATTTCTAATATTTGAACTGTTGCAGCAATTGTAATCATAAAAATTAATAATGCTAAATTAGTTGTGTTTGTTCTAATTAATAACTGATAAATTGGCCAGTTAATAATTGCTGTTAATGTAACAACTAATACAACAGCAACACCCATATTGAATGCATTTTTAATTGATGTAGAAACTGCAATTAAAGAACACATTCCTAAAATAAAAATTAAAGCGATATTTTGTGACAATATCGAAGCTAAAAATAATTCCCATAATCTTTGCATAATATCACCTATTCTTCATATTGACGAGTAAGAACTCTTACTCCCCAAGCTAGTAGTCCGATTACAAAGAATCCACCGGGTGCGATTGAAAAGACTACCCAATTAATCCATGAACCAGGCATAACTCTCATGCCAAGGAATGTTCCGAAGCCTAAAATTTCTCGAATGCTTGCTACAACGATTAAAACTAGAGAATAACCCATACCATTAGCAAATCCATCTATTAAAGTATATTTAACGGGATTTTTAATTGCATAAGCCTCGGCTCTACCCATAACAATACAATTAGTAATAATTAAACCAACATAGGCACTTAAGTTTTTAGCAATTACTGGAAAGAACCCTTCTAAAAACATCTGAACTACAATTACATATGTCGATATTATAACCATATAAGCAACCATTCTAATTTTTGAAGGAATAAAGTTTCTAAGTAATGAAACAGTTCCACTTGAAGCCATAACAACAAATGTTACACCAAGACCCATCGCAATCGCATTTTCAACTTGATTGGTAACTGCAAGAGCACTACAGATACCTAAAACAGAAATAACAATTGGGTTTTGAGTAGAAATACCATTTTTTAAAGTTTGATACCATTTGGTATATCTCATTCTAATCCATTTCATTGTAATAGACCTCCCATTTTTTCTTGATAAAATGTATTTAACATATCAATTAAGTTTCTTGATGTAGTAGTAGCTCTTGCAATACCATCTATTTCATTATTATCGCTAGCCGTTCCTTCATCAACATCTATTAAAAGTGGATCAAACATTTTACCAAGATATCGATCTAAGTAATCACGGCCTTGAATTATTCTACCGCGATTTTCAGATTGATTTAAAATTGATAATATTTTTATTGTCTTCATATTATCTTCTAGTGTAATAACACCATCAATCTTGCTTGGAATACTATTTTCTTCCATTTTGAAACCTAAACCTTCAAAATAATAACTATAAGTATTTAAATCTTTATGACGATAGACATCATCAAGTTCGTTACTACTATTTAATACTTTTACAAAATTATCATTGAATAAATTATTATAATTACTATCATCATAACTAATTTCATGATGATCTAAAATCTTTGTTTTAAAGAATTTTAATGCTATATCACCAAAATCCACACCTAAGACATTAGCCATTTTTTCTTGATAGACTTCATTTAAAATATTAATGAATCTATTAGAAGTACCGGTAGCACCAGTAATTTGATCAACTACTGAATCTTCATCTAAACCATCAACTAAAACGAGTGATAATCTTGGATTAAACTGTTTACCTACATAATTATTTAAATATTCTCTAGTCGCAACTATAGCACCAAGGCCAGGAGTCTCATCATTATTTAAAACAGTTATTTTTCTAACTGTAATACCATCATCTTCTAAAGTAACAATACCATTAATCTCGCCCCAAATTCCACCGCCAAAGAAATAATAACTATAGGTATTTAATGAATTGTGAATATAAACTGCATCACGGTCATTTTCATTTTCAGCATCATCGAAAGGATCAAATGTTTCTTCAAAAATGGTTGCGTGGTTTGTAAGTGTAAAACTAATGTCGTGATGATCTAAAATCGCCGATTTCCATTCAAAATTTGCATTATCTTCAATTCTTTGTGCAGTAAGTAAATCCATTCCATTAATTAAACCGGCGGTAATACTTCCCATTATTAAAACAAAGAAAACTAACTTTAAAGTATTCTTCATGTTAAAACCTCCTCGCTTGCTTCAGGTTTAACTAAGTATGCATCAACAAAACTATCAATTTGTGGTGCAAGCGCGTTAATTAACAAAATTGCATAAATTGCTGCAAACTCTGTATTAGATGATTGAGTGTTAATTAACCAAACTAATAATGCTAAAACAAGACCATAAATCACTTGGCCTATTTTATGTTTTGCTCCACTAGACTTTTCTGTACCCATAAAAACACCAACAAAGACCATATGAGTATTAAACAAAATAAAGTTTATACTTGGATTAGTAGAGTTAATTAAATTAAATACCCCATAAATTCCAACTAAACTTAACAAATATGTTAATAACATATAAGGAGATAAAACTTTGAATGTCATTAATAATAAAGCAAGGGCAAGCGTTACATACACAAAAAGTTCACCCGATGCATTACCTGTATTAGTATTTAATAAATAAGTAGGAAAAGATAACAACATGAATATTATCCCCAAAGCCACCGGATTAAAGATGTTTTTATCTTGTCCTCCAAATAATGATTTAGCAAAAAATATTCCAAAAGCAATGCCTAGTCCAATCATCCAAACATGATCATATACATGGTGTGTAATTATTAATGAAATTACTAAAGGTGAAATAAAGTATGATGTAAAATCGTATTTTTCCTTCCTTAGTTTTGTAGCAAGTAGTTCAACAGTTAATGATGCAGCAATTGCAACACCAGTAATTAATAACATCTTAAATCCAAACTGGTAAATCGATACACCGTGTAAGATTAATAATGCACCAATAATAGTTAATCTACGCTTTTGATTAAGCTCCATTTATTTATCCTCCCGTTTGATTTTGTTTTGATTTTACCATGCTAGCGCTTACATGCACAAGTAATTCTATAAAAAATACCACAAAAAACGATGATATTTATAGAATTACTTGCAAGTTCAAACTATTTTGTCTAAAATTGATAATAAACCAATGTTTTATTATTTTATAACTAAATACAATGACTCATATAATTTATTAACTAAAAAGTAATAAATCAAAATCTAAACCCAAGAGGTGTGTAGATATGAAGAGCAAATATATTAACATAAAGTTTATATATATTAAAATGCTTATTTCATATGCAACACACTTTTTTTCTTATAAAAATGAAAGGAGAATAATTAAATGTCAACCTTGAAACAAATAATTGAAGCAGAAAAAAACAGTCAAAAATTAGTTGATGAAGCAATTGCAAATCAACAATTAAAACTTGCAGAGACAAAAGATTTTATTAAAGAAGAAGAAAAAAGACTTGTTAGCAAATATCAACTTGAAATAAAAGAAATAGAAAAACAGTTAACCGAAACAATTAATAACTTGAAAAAAGAACATGAAAAAGAACTAACAACGATAAAAGAAAACTTAGAAAATCAAGTTAAATCTAAAAGAAAAATAATTGTTGATAAACTATTTAAGGAGATTGCAAAAGTATGATAATACCAGCAAAAAAAATTAGAATTATAACTAATAAAGAAAATGAAGAAGACTTTATTAATAAAATTCAATTAAGTGGAAAATTAATGTTGTTAGATGATAGTGAAGAGCAAGTTTTAAGTAGTGAACAACAACACTTAAAAGAAATAGAAAATGCAATCAGAGTTTTAGAAAAATATCAAAAAAGAAAATTCTTTGAATATCATGAAGTTACCGTTAGCGAATTTAATGATGTTAAAGATGAAGCTTCAACGATATTAAGAGAAGTTGATTACTTTTTAAGTAATAAAGAAAGTAATTCAACCTTGTTGAAAGAAAAAGAAAATTTAATTAAGTTATTAAAACCATATGAAAATTTAGAAGTTAGTTTAAATGATTTAAATTATTTAACTAAAAGCAAAGTGGTTTTTGGGTCAATTAATTTAAATAAGAAAGAAGAGTTATTAAAGATAATAAACAAGAATTATTCAATCATTGAATCACAATCAATAATTGATGATTATGAATATTTATCAATTATTATTATGAATATGAACGTTAATGAAGTTTATCAATCATTAAATGCTTTAGGATTTAATGAAGATAAACTACCTTTAATTGATGATTTCCCCAAAAATATTATTGATAACTTAATTAGAGAAGTAAGCGAAATAAATATAGAATTAAAAGACAATGAAAAAAACATTGTACTAACTAGTAATAAATTAAATATACTTAAGACATATTATGATTACGCTTATAATAAATTACTAGAAAAAAATGTAAAATTATCAAGAACAGAAAAGACTATATATATTGAAGGATGGTTAGCTGAAGATAAAGTTTTAGATTTTACAAACGAAATAAACGAATACATAACTTGTGATGTTGAAATATTAGATATCACTGATGATGATAATACACCTACAATAACTAGAAATAATAAATTCGTTACACAGTTTGAAACAATAACCAATATGTTTTCTCCACCAAATAAAGATGAAATTGATCCAAATCCTGTTATGTCAATTTGGTATTGGCTAATCTTTGGAATAATGATGGGTGATATTGGCTATGGATTAGTTTTAATAATAGTCTTCACATTATTTAGTAAACTAGTTAAACCTAAAGGCGATTTAAAGAGTCTTTCAAATGTTTTCGCATTATCAGGAATATCAGCAGTTATATTTGGAATTCTATTTGGTAGTTTATTTGGATTTAGTTTTGATTTGTTAAAGGAAATAGGTAGTTTGTTTGGTAATCCAAACTTAACATCTGTAGTCTTAGATCCAATCAATAATCCAATTCCAATGTTAATAGTATCATTAATAATTGGTGTCTTTCATATTATGTCAGGACTAATTATTAAATTAGTTTTAGAACTAAGAAGAAAGAACTATGTAGTTGCGTTAGTTGATGCAGTTAGTTGGATATTAATTTTAATAGGAATTGGAATGTTTATCTTAGTTAAGCCAATATATATTGGGATTAGTTTAGTAGTAATTGGTGCTCTATTAATTTTAGTACTAACTGGCCATGAACAAAAAGGAGTTATTAGTAAAACTATTAGTGGACTAGGTGGCCTTTATAATGCATCTGGATATTTAAGTGATATTTTAAGTTATTCAAGAATTTTAGCACTTAGTTTATCAACAGCAGTAATCGCATTTACAATGAACATGTTAGCTAATATGGTTGCAGGTGGAATAATTGGCTATTTCTTTGCAGGAATAATTTATATTATCGGTCATGCGTTCAATTTTGCGATGGGATTACTATCAACATATGTACATGACGGAAGGTTACAATATTTAGAGTTTTATGGCAAGTTTTATGAGGGTGAAGGAACGCTATTTAAACCCTTCCAATATGAATTAAAATATATAAATAAAATAACAAAGGAGAGAAAATAAATATGACGTTTGGATTAGTATTAGCTTTAATTGGCGCAGCACTAAGTGCAGGCCTAGCAGGTGCAGGATCAGCGATTGGAGTAACCCATGCTGGTAAATCAGGATCAGGTGTTTTATCAGAAAAGCCGGAACTTTTTGGTCGAGTTTTAATTTTACAAGCCTTACCTGGGACACAAGGAATTTATGGGTTTTTATTAGCAGTTTTAATTTTAGTTAAAGTTGGAATGCTTGGAGGTGCACCTTTAGAACTTACAACAAACGAAGGATGGTCATTACTGGCAGCAGCTCTACCAAATGCTATAGTTGGGCTTTTATCAGGAATAAATCAAGGTAAAATGGCAGCAAGCGCAATAGCAATGACTGCTAAAAAGCCAAATATGTCAGCACGTGGTATTACAATGACCGCTTTAGTTGAAACATATGCAATTTTAGGGTTATTAATTAGTATTTTAATGTACAGCGCTGTAACAATAGGTGGTTAATTGGAGGTGACGAAATGCAAGAAAAAAACCTTGCGAGTCAAATAATTAATGAAGCTAATAATGAAGTAAAGTTAATTAATGATGAAACAAATAGACTTAATAAGGAATTATTAAATAATGAACTTTCAAAAATAAAAGGACACTTAAAATCGTTAAAACTAAATCAAAATAATCTCGCAACCTCAACTATTAATACACTTAAAAACAAGTTAGATAAAGAAGTTATTGCATATGATAGAAAAGTGAAATTTGAAATAGTTCAAACTATTTATGATGATGTATTTAATAAGATAAGAAAATTAGAAGAAAAAGAGTTGCTAAACTTAATAAAAACTATAATTGATCATGATGAAATAATTGGAACCGAAACAATTATAGTTTCTAAAGATAATTATAATAAATATTTAAAGGCTTTTTCTTCAAAGAGTGATCCTAACAATTTGGATTTAATTAACAACATAAATAATAAATATAACTTTCAATTAAGATCAGCAAAATTAAATTTTAAAGATGGGTTTATATTAGAAAATAATGAATTTGATTTAATCTTTAATTTTAATAATATTGTTAATAATCATCATAAAGAAAATCAAAAAAGATTATATAAAGAGTTGTTTGACAATGACTGATAAATATCTGCTAGGTCTTATTAGTGCAAAAACTACTAAATTATTTTCTATAAGTGATTATGAAATGTTAAAAGAATTTAATAAAGATGAGATTATAGAATATTTATATAATTCAAATTTTATTGATAGTAAACTTAAGTCTTTCGAAGATAATACATTAACTATATTTCATAATTTAAAAGATGAAATTGAAAAATATTTAACAGATGAACACTTAATTTATAAATATTTCTTTGACAATGATAATAATTTAGATAAAACAAATGAAATTTATAGTGAAATTAATAATAAAGGTTATAATTTGGAGTTTTATAGTAAATTTCATATAGTAAAAAACATTGTTACAATGTTTAGGTTAAATGAATTAAATTTAAATGTTGAAGATTTAAATAGAAATTTATTAGATCAAAACGAAATCTCTAATGAATTATTAAAAAAATCATTTAATTTAGGTAAAAATGAAATAATTAAAATAACTAAAGAACTATTAAATATTACAGTTGATTATAATTTAAATATAGTTGATATAGAAAAACTACTCAATAATTATTTTTATGATTATGCTAAAAAATATTCATATAGTAGTGAGTTAAGTGATTTGATTGCATATTATATTTATAGAAATATTAAACAAATAGAAATGATTAAATCAATTTATTATTTAGGAGAACTGTAAAATGAGCCAATTAATTTTTATAAGTAAAAAAAGTGAAGCTAAAGTTTTTAATGCAATCGGATTTGAAGTTCATGTTATCAAAGAAAATCATGAAATAAATGATATACTTACAAACTTAAATAACAAAGTAGTAGTTGTTGGTTATAGTAGTGAAATTAAACATTTAATTAATACTTTTAAACAACAAAAACAAAGTTTTTTTCCATTGTTGCTAGAAATACCTTTAACAGAAGATAATAAAGACGAAAAAATAATGGAAATAAAGGAAAGTATAAAGAAATCAATTGGAATTGATTTACTTTAAGAAAGGTAAATTTATGAGTGTAATTAAAGGGAAAATAGTAAAAATATCTGGGCCTTTAGTTGTTGCAGATGGTATGCGAAAAGCACAAGTTTATGATGTGGTTCATGTTGGTGATAAACATATTATTGGTGAAATTATTGAACTTAGAGATGATCTTGCAAGCATTCAGGTTTATGAAGAAACTGCTGGAATTGGACCAGGTGAACCCGTCTATTTAACAAATGAACCACTATCAATTGAACTAGGTCCTGGGTTAATTGAAGGAATTTTTGATGGAATTCAAAGACCACTTAATAACATATATAGTGAACATGGTGATTTCATTCCAGTTGGAATTAATGTTCCAAAATTAAGCCGTACTAAATTATGGCCGTTTAAACCGTTGTTACAAATAGGTGATAAAGTTAATGGAGGAGATATTCTAGGAACGGTAAGAGAAACATCCTCAGTGAACCATAAAATAATGGTTCCACCAGGAATTAGTGGAGAAATAATTAAAATTAATGAAGGTGAATATAGAGTTGACGAAACAGTTGTTGTTTTAAAAAATGATGATGGTGATGAGGTGGAATTATCAATGATGCAAGCTTGGCCGGTTAGAAAGAAAAGACCATTTAAAGAAAAAATTGCTCCAAAAGAGCCAATGGTAACTGGTCAAAGAATTATTGATATGTTATTTCCAATCGCAAGAGGTGGAATAGCTGCTATACCTGGCCCTTTTGGAAGTGGGAAAACTGTTGTTCAACATCAATTAGCAAAATGGGCAGATGCTGATATTATAATATTTGTTGGTTGTGGTGAAAGAGGAAATGAAATGACGGATGTATTAAATGAGTTTCCAGAATTAATTGATCCTAAAACAGGTATGTCATTAATGAATAGAACTGTATTAATTGCTAATACTTCAAACATGCCAGTTGCTGCACGTGAAGCATCAATGTATACGGGTATAACTATAGCAGAGTATTTTAGAGATATGGGATATAATGTTGCAATTATGGCAGACTCAACTTCAAGATGGGCTGAAGCTCTAAGAGAAATGAGCTCAAGACTTGAAGAAATGCCAGGCGAAGAAGGCTATCCAGCGTATTTATCAAGTAGACTATCAGATTTTTATGAAAGAGCAGGAATAGTTATAAATTTAGGAAGTGATGAAAGGATTGGTTCAGTTACCGCAATTGGCGCAGTATCTCCGCCAGGTGGAGATACATCAGAACCCGTTAGTCAAGCAACTTTAAGAATAGTTAAAGTCTTTTGGGTACTAAGTGCATCGCTTGCTTATAAAAGACATTTCCCAGCTATCGATTGGCTAAAAAGTTATTCACTTTACGATAATGAAGTCCAAAACTTTCATTATAAAAAATATCCAAATTGGCCAACTTTAGTTAAAAGAGTTAAAACACTTCTTCAAGAAGAAACGCAATTATTAGAAATTGTAAGACTAGTTGGAATTGATGCGCTAAGTAATAATGAACGAATTAAATTACATGTTGCTCAAATGATTAGAGAAGATTTTCTTCATCAAAACGCATTTGATGAAGTGGATACTTATGCATCACTAGATAAACAATATCATATGTTAAGTGTGATTTTTAAATGGTATGACTTAGCGAATGAAAATATTGATAAAATTTATAATTTTAATACTTTAGAAAAGTTATTAGTTAATGAGCGAATTGGTCATTTTAAATATGTTAAAGAAGAAGATGTATTAAAAGAAAGTGAAGAAATTACTAAACTAATTACAGATGAATTTCAATCACTAAAAAAGGAGGTCAATTATTTATGATTAAAGCTTATAAGACTTTAAGAGAAGTAGTTGGTCCTTTATTAGTAGTTGAAAAAGTTAAAGGAATTAAATTTGATGAATTAGTAAGAATTGTTCAAGAAAATGGAGAAGAACGATTTGGCAAAGTTTTAGAAATAAATCGCGATAAAGCAATAGTACAATTATTTGAAAGTTCACAAGGTCTTCAAATCGATACATCGAAAGCAATCTTTACAGGTTCTAGTTTGAAATTTGGGGTATCACCATATATTTTAGGTCGTAAATTCGATGGATTAGGTCGACCTACTGATAATAAAGGTCATATTATTTTTGATAAAGAAGTAGATATAAATGGTATACCAATTAATCCGGTTGCTAGAAATTTCCCTAATGAATTTATACAAACAGGAATATCAGCGATTGATGGATTAAACACTTTAGTAAGAGGTCAAAAATTACCGATATTTTCAGTATCTGGACTAAATCATAATATCCTAGCAGCTCAAATAGCCAAACAAGCAACTGTATTAGCTCAAAGCGATAAATTTGCAGTTGTCTTTGCGGCAATTGGAATAACCTTTGAAGAATCAAAATATTTTAATGAAGTATTTGAAGAATCAAACGCAATCGATCGAACAGTTATATTTATTAATCTTGCTAATGATCCAGCAATCGAAAGAATAGCAACCCCAAGAATGGCTTTAACTGCTGCCGAATATTTAGCTTATGAACTAAATATGCATGTTTTAGTTATTATGACAGATATGACTAACTATGCTGAAGCGTTAAGAGAGATTAGTGCAGCAAGAAAAGAAGTTCCTGGAAGACGAGGTTACCCTGGTTATATGTATACTGATTTAGCTTCAATTTATGAAAGAGCTGGAAGAATTAAAAACCGTGAAGGATCAATTACCCAAATTCCGATTTTAACTATGCCTGAAGAAGATAAAACCCATCCAATTCCAGACTTAACTGGCTATATTACAGAAGGTCAAATAATATTATCTAGAAATCTTTCAATGCGCGGCATTAATCCTGCAATCGATGTCCTTCCTTCTTTATCAAGACTAAAAGATAAAGGAATCGGCAAAGGTAAAACAAGAGAAGATCATGCTGGAGTTGCAAATCAACTCTTCTCAGCATATGCAAGAGGTAAAGATGCTAAAGAACTAGCGCTTGTTTTAGGTGAATCAGCATTATCAGAATTAGATCAATTATATGCAACATTTGCAGATTCCTTTGAAAAAGAATATATCTCACAAGGCTTTGATACTAATAGAACGATTGAAGAAACATTAAATATAAGTTGGAAACTACTAAGTATGCTTCCAAAAACTGAATTAAAAAGAATAAATCCCAAACTCGTTTCGAAGTATTACGAAGGAGAAGATTAAAATGCGTGAAACATTAAGTCCATCAAGAATGGAACTTATTAGATTACGCGAACAACTAAATACGACAAAACGAGGTCATAAATTGTTAAAGGACAAACAAGATGAATTTATTCATAGATTTGTTAAAATTATTAAAAAGTATAAAGAATTAAGAATTGATGTTGAAAATAAAGTACTAAACTTAATTAAATACTATCAAATGACTTTAACAAAAATGCCAGAAGATACAATTAATAACTATTTAAAAGAATTAAAGCCTACTACAAACTTAAAAGTTTCAGTTACAAAACTAATGGGAGTGGAACTTCCATTAGTAGACATTGATTTTAAATCGGATAATAATTATGATTATAACTTTTTAGAAACATCAGCTTCTTTTGATTTGTTACTAAATTTCAGTAATAACTTATTAGAATTCTTATTAAATTTAGCGGAACTAGAAACTAAAGTTGAAAAGATGATTATTGAAATAGAAAAATCTAAAAGAAGAGTTAACGCAATTGAAAATATCGTTATTAAAGAAATAGAAGAACAAATAAGAGTTATTAGAATGAAATTAAGTGATCTTGAACGTAGTAATACAATTAGAATGATGAAAAGCAAAGAAATTATTACCTCAAAAGAATAATTTGCACATAATATTACAAAAAAACAACATTTTATTACATTTGATAAATTGTTGTTTTTTTATTATGTATAGTTAAATCATGACTCAAAGGAGGTTTTAACATGACATTTATTAAAGTATTTTTAATAGCTTTAATCATATTTTTGATTCTAGATTTTATTTGGTTAGGTTTAGTTGCTAAAAACCTATATCAAAATGAAATTGGAACACTCTTAAAAACAAAATTCAATTTTGTTGCTGCTTTTATCTTCTACATAATATTTATTATAGCACTAACTATTTTTGTAATAATTCCTGCGATTAATAATAATTCACTAAAAGAAGTAATTCTCTTAGGTGCATTATTTGGTCTTGTAACATATGCGACCTACGATTTAACAAATTTTGCAACCCTCGAAGGCTTTACAATAAAAATTGTAATAATTGATCTACTTTGGGGAACAACACTTGGAACTCTTACATCAACACTAACATATTTAATTTATAAGGGGGTATTTACATGATTAACAATATAATATATAAAAACAGTCTTTATAACGCAATTATTAATGGCGCTAAAGCAGTTATAAATCAGGAAAGATATTTAAATGAAATAAATGTCTTTCCAGTTAAAGATGCTGATACCGGAAGTAATATGACTTCATTAATGAAATCAATATTAGATAGATCTAAAATAGAAGAAACTCTAAAAGATACACTTGAATCGATTAGTAATGCTGCATTAATC
>Ga0209075_1003225_pt1 | contig 13728 bp, 9 predicted proteins | sample Stecom2011_FD_187523 | JGI IMG/M metagenome (GOLD analysis project Ga0209075, IMG submission 187523) | Agricultural soil microbial communities from Utah to study Nitrogen management - Steer compost 2011 (SPAdes) (version 2) | ecosystem: Environmental > Terrestrial > Soil > Agricultural land... | reverse complement strand
CTTGCCCATGCAAAAGTAGCTTTTCGGTGACGGTGGTTTTACCAGCGTCTGGGTGCGAGATAATTGCGAAGGTTCTACGCTTTTGAATTTCGGAAAGTAAATTATCGGCCATTAAAAGATTCTTTTAGTTTGTACACGGATTTGTACACACTTTTGGAAGTACTCTCTTTTCAGTTCTTCGCTTGTCAAATCCGTCGTGTTAATCGTAATTGGCCGCTATTCTCGCTGATCTTGACTTTATAAACAATCAATGGTCACCTAATTGGTTACCATTTACTCTCAGCGTGCGCCAACGCTCAGTTGTAGCTGTTTGTAATCGTTGCTTCTCCAGCTCATGAACAACTGTGGCTAAACCACAAATTCCTTCACTACCAGAAATCGATGATAGCTTGTCGTACTACACCGATGATGGTGCAGTTGCCGTTGTTCGGTATTGCAGGATATTGCGGGTTCAAAGGTTTTAGGGACTTCTGTTCACCATCAATAACTAACTGCTTAAAGGTTGCTTCTTTCGAATCATCCAAACGCGCAACAACCAATGAACCTGAAGAGTAAGGTAACTCAGGATCAACAACGATCACTGCCCCTCAGATATGGATTTTTTTCCGCTTGGATTTTCCATACTGTCGCCTTTTACGCAAAGTGCGAAACAACCCTCATGTGCTTTCCCAGTGACTTCACGCCACTCCTCAGCATCTTCATGGGCAAATCCCTCCGCTATTTCAGTCCAATCACCGGCCTGAACCCAGTTAATGAGAGGAATTCTTCCCTTAATATCAGGCCCGACTTCTAAATTACCGACCCCCAAGCCAATCTCGCCATCACCTGTGGCGAGCAAATGAGCATTCACGCGAAGCGCCTTCGCAATCTGCATGGTGTAACGAGACCTAGCCGATTTACCAGAACAAATCTGGCTAATCGACTGCTGTTTGATACCAATGCGACGAGCTAACTCAGACTGAGTCACCCCGGTAAGCTACAAGGCATGGTTTAGTCGTTCGGATAAAGTTTTCATAAGCCCGTATTCTACAAATAAAACTGTAACACTCGATCTTGTAACAGGGACGGTATGGAAGTGTTCAACACGACACAAAAGCATCTCCGCCGTGTCATTGACTTGGTCGGCGGGCAATCAGCATTAGCACGTGCCATCAACTCAAAACAGCAAAACGTCTGGTTTTGGTTGAATAAATCAGGGCGTGTTCCCGCTGAATTCGTTTTACCCATCGAACAAGCTACGCAAGGACAGGCCCCAGCACCGTAGATTTAACGGTATAATAACACTGCTTGCGAATGGTCTGAATCACCTGATTAAAATGCGCCAGCAATTCTTGCTCTGAGCCGTATCTTCTCTGTAACGCAGTGTACTCCTCATTGATTTGGCGACGTGCACGTTCGAGGTCTTCAGTTAACAACTTCGCATAGGCATGATCTTCCACACCAGAGGTGCTTCTAGTTGCATTGAGCATGTCTTCAACCAATGCCCAAGCCATCTCAACAGCAATAAATGGTGCTGCTCGTGAAGCAAACGACCCAGCGGCCCCTTCATTTAATGCAGAAAGTGTTCGAATCATGCCGCCAGTGCTCGCGGTAGCCGAGGTCATAAAAGCCTTTTCGGTGGTGCTAGCAGTACTTGTATTTCGAGCAAATTTAAAAATAATGCCGTTACTAGAACCTGTACCAAGAAGTAAATTTTCTACCTGAGTTGATAACCCGGTAAGAGTCACGTTAGTGATTGTTGGGTTAAGACAACCGTCTTGCGTAACTGTGTCATATCGGTACATAGCGACGTTACCGCCATGAATTAGATGCTCAATAGTCACTTTATTGCCATTCAGCTTGGTCAGTTTTGGGGCTTTACCTTGGCCAATGGGAGTAATGACGTTAGGCGTGTCAACTAAGAACACGGCAGGGACAGTCGTAACGGACAATGATTGAGCTTGTCCTGAATCGACTTTGTAATTAGGAAACTCTCCACCCGGTAAAGGCAAGCCATCGACAGCAATAGCAAACACCTCGAAACCGTAGTTCAAGGCCATTGACTCGATAATTGGCGCTTGAGCATGGCAGTAAGGGCAATCCGAACGATAGAAAAAGAACAAACCAGCCCGTTTTGCTACTTCACCTAAAGCCACATCACGCTGAGCGCCAGCTTCTCGATCCATCCGATTGGCAGCATAGGTCGCCAAGAGCCTGCGACTGATTTCATCCAAAACAGGTTCGCCCATGACCACCTGCTGACTAACATCAGCAAATAGTGTGCCCTTATCTATCATAACGCACTGGAGGTACAGATAGGCTCTGACGTTCTCGGTGCTCGGCTCATCAATTGCCTTGTCCATAAACGACTGCATGTGCCCACGGAACCATGCCGCACTGAAGGGTTTTAGCTCGTTCTTAGTGGGCTCCACGACACTAGATTTCGGCTTTATAGGCTCTTCATCCTCCGCTGGCTCAGGAATAACCTGATACCAAAACCAGCCTTCCTGACCACGCTGATAGAATGGCCCATCACTAGCATGGGCGGGCAAGATGAATAGAAAGAAAATAATGATTGGGATGGTCACCCATAAGATAAACCAAGGTAACAAAGGGGTTTTCATTGTCAGCTCCAGAAAATTTCATAGAGCTAACATGCTAAAGATCCCCGTTAGAGCGATTAGCCAGATAGATGAAGGAATCGTGTGTGTTTCTGACTACTTGGTATGTTCAGACAAATGGCTAAAAGCTTCAAAGTTATTTATTTTGAATCGAGGAAGAAATTGATTTCATATGTTGCAAGAAACAAGTGAGGAATTGAGCGCCTTTCAACTGATTAGGCCATAAGCTCATCAATTGCAAGACGCCAAAACGGTAAAACTCAGGTCGATTCTACCAAATATCATTTCCTTGCATTGGACAATGACACCTTTTGTCGCTGGTGTGTGTGGCTGCCAACAGCCATTTTGGTTACCCGATGCGAGCCATGCTAGTATACTTCGTTACTGATTTTAGAGTCTAGTTCCTTAGCAAAATTAAAGTCTTTCCATTTCGTGAACCAAAAGGTGTTAACTTCTACTATTTTTTTAACACTAGAAGTTGGTATCCCATATTTACTCATCAGTGATTTTTTATAGTTAATATCTAGGAAAGGGCACGCTATCAAATCTAATGTCAAATGAACCATTTCTGAATCAGAAATCAGTGCGTCTGCTCTATCTGAATAAAGCTCATGAATGTATGCAAGCAAGCCTTCCTTGATCGCCTTATAGCGCTTTTTATCGCATATATAAAATAACAAAGTCGTTATCGAAAAATAGTTCAAATCGCTTTGGAACTTAATGCTACCTTCATTACTTGAAATATTGAAATATTTGGTCAGCATTGCTTCGTCCAACCAATAATACTTGCCAAGCTGTCTTAGCAAGACTAGAAGATAAAGAGTCTCTATAGGTGTAAATTTGTTAATAGAATATTTACTCAATATCGAGCAAGTGTTATCAAAAATGCATTTAAAAACAATGTGTTGAAATTCAATTCCTAACTTTTGATCTTTAATAAACAAAATTATTTGCTGAATAATCCTACAAAGTTTTATCGTACTATTTACTTTAGGAGCCACTGAATAGATAAAGTAAGTAAAATTAATCACCGAAACCAATGCGTTGATTAACTTACGTGCAGAAGAGTCGCTTTCCCTAATTGTTTTGTAATCAATAAGGATCTTTTTAGTCTTTCTTTCTACTACAGCTAGTGAATAGTTCAGTATGTCAGAATAAGTTACGCCGGAGTCAGCCAGGATTGATTTGAAATCTGTGGACAGGCTACTCTGGTTAACATAAATACTGCCTTCTTTGTATTCTTCTTCATTCTCATCAATCTTATTATCAATTTTGTATTCGAGCTTTTCAGATATAAGATTCGCGATTTTTTTCTTGGCTATCGTTATTGGCGTTATTATTGGCCGCGAGTAAGTCTCTTCTTTATGTTTATTTAAAGAAAGCTTAAAAGCCTTTAGCTTTACCTGAATAATTCCTCTTATTTTTTCAAAGACACCTTCATCATTATAAAAAATAAAATAATCATCTACATAACGATATATTTGATAATCCTTTCCAAGAAATAAGCCATATTTTTCAGCTCCAAGTTCTTCAACAACTTCCCGATCTGTCGCCTGCATTATTATCTCTGCAAAGATTCGTGAAAGCTCAGGCCCTATTATTATTCCATTGGTTTCGTTGTAATTTATTCTCTGCATTAGCTGATCAAACTTATGTGCAAAAGTATTCTTTGTTGTATATAGATGCTGTTTTGCATAACTTTTTTTGAATACTGCCCATGCCATAGAGTGCGTATAAATTGAATCGAAACAATGTGTTACATCAAGTTTTGAGAGGTAATTAAACCGCTTCTCACACCAATGGTGATCTTGGGATTCATAGAATTCATAAATATTCTTGTATTTTTTATAGACGAAGAAAGATCGCAAATTCTCATAATCTTGCCCCTCTACTTCAATCTGCGAGTCGTCTTTGTCAAAACTTTCCATAAGTGATTTTGAATCAATGTAAGTACATCCAGCTACTCTTTTTGCTGCGCGCAAACTCAAAGGGCTAAGATCAGAGTAATACGTAATCAAGTCTTTGTATTTATCATAAAAGTCTACCGCAAGTATCTGTCCCTTAGGATGTATGACAGACAAATATCGAAATTCGTTATGCTTGTGTGAGATTGGAAAAGTAAATGCGATAGAAGGTAACTTGCCATGTTCAATATCAGTCTTCACATATTCAGTTCCACTTTCCTCAAAATTATTGAGTGAAGTCGTTTGCTCTAGACCCAAAAGTAATAATATTAATTGATCCAAAGATTGATCTTTTCTTCTCCAAGAAAAGTTTTTACCATCATGCTTTACTTTGTGCTCAACTAAAAAATTGTAAAAATGTCGATTCGAAAAGGTTATAGGAACTTCAAATGGAGCAAAATCTGACAACACAGCTCTTTCGATAGGAAAATTTATAGAAAGTGCTTTTTTACCCATTATTCCATCCCTTTGAAACTAAACTTAATTCTTTCATATCGAACTTTCTAAAGATCTTATTTTCAAATCCCTGAACAAATGACATTTTCTTAATCCGATTTCTGTGTTTGGAATTAGGAAGTGAGTTTAATTTATGCTCTAAAAAATTATCTAAAGCTACTAAATCTGAAGTGTCATTAATAAATTTATTACTAAAATAAATACCAACAAAAGCGTTGGACTTGCTATTCAGAAGCCTAGTGTTTCCAGTAAGAAGTCGAATTCTGAGAAGCAAATTTCTAAAAGCAGCTCTGGGAGTACCTTTGTGTTCTTTATGAAAATAGTTAAAAGATTGATTTATCCTTTCCTTAAGTTTATCTTTTTTCTTGCGACTCAATTTTATCGTGCATGAACCATTTTCAACCCTGAAATGATATCCTAGATATTCAAAGTTATTCGATCTTTGGTTAAAGAGATCCAGTTCTTTCGTCTTATCATTGAGCTGAAGCTTTTTTTTGCTAATTATTCTACCAATACTTGGCAAATAATCAGCTAAATGTTCATTTCTGGTAGGAGAGAATATGGCAATTAGATCGTCTACATAACGCTCATAGTAAGTAACGTCTGGCAGTGAATTAATTTCTTCGTCTACATTACCCATATACACTTCCGATAAGTAAGCGCTAATTCCAACCCCTCTTGGTAAGCCTTTAGACTTGTCCGATATTTTTGCATAAACCCTAATTAGTTGAGTTAGTATCCTTCTAGGTGTTACCGATAATTTCGGAGAGGAGTGTAAAATATCCAGCAAGTCTTTGTGATCTATCGATTCGTAAAAACTTTCAACATCTGCTCGAATAATATATTTAGGACTTGAATCCTTTACAATAGTGCTGAGTCGGCTAATTATCATATCTCTATTGTTTATTTTCACTTTATACAATGAACTTAGAACCATTTGGACATGTCGAGAAACGAATATAGTTTCAATATCTTTACCTATTGAGAAAACCTCTTTTCCACGAATTAACTGATCAGACTTTGTTAAAGGAAGGGAGTATCCTTTAGCACTGACAGTTTTAACAACATCAGTAAGGATCTTGTTGACCTCATTGTTTAAAACTTCCTTTCTCAATTCAATTAACTTATTCGCTCGCTCTCTACGAATTTCGAAATACTCTTTTGATACTAATTTTTTTTTGTAACGGAAGCCGAGATTTTTAACTATTTTTTTTAAATTACGAATTTTAAGACGTTGTTGAAATGCGACTGGAAAGTAATCTTTTTCAATGCGCCCATTATTTTTTCTATCTAACTCATAGATTATCCTAAAGTTTTTAACTGATAAAGACTGATCAAACATAATAATCTCTTACTGGTAGCTAAAACTGAATCCTATTAGCAAAAACAATTCAATAAATTGGCAACTTGTACAATGTAACCAGTGCTTTTATCGAACCACTTGACACAAAAACAAAGTGAATCTTGCTATCATCATATTGCCAAAATTCGGCTTTTTTAGCATGTTTTTTCTTTGCTATCAGCAACCTTTTCAGGTAACCGCACTTTTGTCAATCTTGTACTAATTAGCATTGCAATCAAAGCCTTCCAAGGATGTTTGGGCACACCGTCAGAAAACCGTTCAACAAACCTTTCCAGTGCATGACTAGTCACCACGACTCACTCAATGACATGACACCATTTGAGTACCGAAATGCGGCGTAAATTCTCTACGAGATGACTGTGTTATAAATGGGATATTTACAGGGTAGAACCCCAACGCACTGCTGGCCTCTGGGAGCCACGCCAAAGATTCAGACAGATTCAATGCTTCTGCATCGTGCTAGTTTGCGTTATTTGAGATAGCGCCTTCATATGAATTGTTAGGCTTTTCGCATTCATCATCCGGAATATTTGCAGTTGCCTGGGGGGGTTATTAACATCACTAGCAAGATGAGGTTCATCATCTTGTTCGGACGAGTTTGTCGATGGTGACTCATCCGAGTTTCTATGTTCGATTGATGATGACTCTTCAGGCAAGCCTGAATGCTCACTGGTGCGACTCTGAGGCTCTGCTTGTATTTGCTGTGTTGCTTCCCACTCAGATTTGCTTAACAGTGTCACACCACTTGGTACATTCGAGCTGAACAATAAATCGGCCTCAACTATATGCAGCATGGCTTGCAAAATTTCAGGGCCCGGCTGGGTTAACCAGGCGAGCAACTCAGCTGTCATCGCCCGGTTTAATACCAAATTGAAAATTGCTCGTGCCGCTTGCACCGCCCGTCGCGCCAGCGAATGAAATAGCGTTCAATGCTGTTATTTGTGGTCCACTGGGATAAGGTTTCTAAAAACTTGGTTCCAGCTCTTTTTTCTCAACTGGAGTGCCACTGGCAACAAAGATGATCCCTTCAGCTGCTTGTGCCGCCCAGAAAGCAACTTCCAAGGAATGACGTAATAAACCACCAGCACCACTGTGATGATGATACTCAGAAGCTGGCAACAAATGAACATAAGCAGCCAGATGATCAATGCAGGGTTGAATCAGCCTTTGAAAGTCACGCTGATTAAAGCCAAGTACCTAGCGAAGTTTGGCAATTAGCTCGTCTTGTGTGGACTGCAAATCCTCGGGTGAGGCAGCTGGCAACCCCTTCAGGAATGGCGGGTAGTGCGGAATTTCTGCATCCAGTTGCGATGACAGTTCTGGTAGTGCTTTGGCTTGAAAAAATAGGTTTTTGAACATAGTGAACCTCCGACACGATAGTGTGAAGGCTCAACCACGGTTGTTCAGTTCGATAGATTCAAGAATATTGCATTAAACTATCTCGCCTATTTCAGGCCATTTAGTAGCTCGAGCTCGATTGTTAATATTTTGTTGGTTATATTGATACTTACGTATTGTGCATAAAAGAGGAAGAAACTATCATACATAGTAGAAGGGCTTAAGGTGTACTTCAGTTTGGCCCTTTCAACAGTTACTAAACTCTACTTCCCGCTTCTCTATATTTATAACGCTCATTATTAAAAACTCAAATCTCATGTCAATAATGGCTGGGTAAAGCAGATCGAAACTCAATGTAAACCTAGTTTAGTTATACGCGCAAATTAACAAGTCAGCGCTCGACATGTAGATCACTTTGCGACTTTCGTTCCGTACACAGTTCTCAGATCGGCTTTATGTTCTTCCTGTACAGTGTACACAACAGTGGACCGCGTACCGCTGCAATTTGTAATTCACCAATCAGCAGGCTCTATCAACGAAGTAATTAAAAAGATACCTAAATCGACAAACAACACTTTATATCGACGTGAGACTCTATCAATATGCAGTTCAATGTCTATGCAGCACCGATTGCTATCAAACTTAAACAATGTTGACTGGTCGAAATCAAGATACCGTTTCACTCTCGGAAATACGGCCTTAAACAAGGTTTCCTTGGCCGAAAATCCTATAGTAAAACTTTCAACCTTGCTTAACCCATTCTGAGCTAATAAAGTCAATTCTTTGTTACTGAGTATGTTTGATAGCGATTCCGATTGCTCGGAAGCTATCTGATGCTCAATATCCATTCCTACAAGCAGATTATTATTCCGTAACACCAATACGCCAATTATGTTCTTAGAATGGGTGATGCTGCCAACAAAACCTGATGGCCACAAGGGTTCACGATGGATCCCTATCGACACATCGGTATGAAAACTTCCAAGCTCCTCTAGTGCCCGTTTCGCCAACAATCGGCCGGCAAAAAACTCAATCTGACGACTACGTACCGCATTATCAATGTTTTTCGGAAACAGGATGTCTTTGTGCTCTTGGCGAATGTAGTCAAACCCCTTATCGTTAGTTCGCATCATTAAACAAATTGCTCCGTAACGTTCACAAACCGGCAGGCGCTCAATTCGCCAAGGGCAACTTAACATGACTTATAATATCTCAACCAACTGTGCCCTCCCTTGTTCAATGTCGGTGAGTTCCACAAAGTTTGCGCATTGCCAGATTTTAGATCGCTTAGCCTGCTCTGCCATCGGTACAGTCCAAGGCGCGTAAACCCGAAACGCGCGCTTACCCCCTTCTAATTTCTTAGAGAAAATGTCCTTTTTTACCAACTGTTGACGCTGGAAAACAAACACACCAAAGCGTGGATGTTCATCTGCGAATATGATCACCCTGTCAATTCCATCGCCGCAGTCAAACGGCGCAATTTCGCTGGACGGTGTCGGACGTTTCCAGAGAGTAACAAACTGACCGATTTTTTTTGGGGTATGTTTAGCCTGACGATACAAGCATGTCTGTCCATCCATCTCAAAACGGATCGCCCCATACTCAGCACTTTCTTGTTCTCGCTCAATGTTAATGGCTGTTTTGCCTAACGGTTTTAAGAACTGTTCCTGAAACAGTCCAAATGAATTGGGCACGCCACCCAGCGACGGATCTGTCTGCCAAGGTATGTCTTTGTTATCCAACAGCGCCATTCTAATCTCCTTAAAGTTAAATTAATTCTAGTTGTAACAAGCCGGACCAAGTACGTTCATTAGGATAACCAAATGCGTTGTTAACGTATTTAATTCCTTGATGAATTGTTTTCGTGTTGACGTGACTGTGTCCATAAATGTGTATATCTGGTCGTAACCGCTCAACTTGTTCTCCCAACGTAGTGGAACCCAATACAGGCCATAAATAGGCAAGCCGCTTTGGTATGTAGTCCGGCAGCAATTCAATCCGCGGCATAAAATGTGAGACACTAATGCGCCATTTGCATTCTACCATCTCACACAAGGTAATCTCATTCATATTATGAAAATGTGCGGCTAGATCTATCACTGACATTGGCCAATTGCACAGTCTAAAGTCAGACCAAGACTCTTCAAGCTGCTCATTGAGTGGTGCGAATGAGTAATCGTACCAGCTGTATAAAGGAACGACATCTATACCATTTAGTGTTACTCGTTCCGTTATCACCCCCAACTCATCAGCGGCCTTCAACACCCAGTAAAACTTCTCCAGTGAATTACTAAACCGACTACGATGCACCCATGCCTCATGATTACCAGGAACAAATACCACCCACTGAAATTTATGTGTCAGTGTGGTCAATATTTCGGTCAACAAACGTTCATCATCGGTTAAATCACCAGCGACGATCAACAAATCGTGCTGGTAATCGAAGTCGCTCAACTGTCGAACCCATTGCCGATTGGGGCCGAAGTCCACATGAACATCCGAGACTGTAAATACTCTCATACGCCGTACGCAATCTTATACCGATCGCCCATCATCAACAGCTCGTCTACTTTACTAGACAAGCTGCTATTGAGCGGCGGGTAGACGTGCTGACCTGGGTGGTGGTATGCAATCAGATTGGTGAATGAACGAGCAAACTTAGGTGCTGCTTCAATGAAAACCGGCATGTCGTTATCGCCGACGATCTGCAATACCGGAAGATCTAAACTGAGTCCCTCATCAAACAACCCGTCTTTTACAAACAGCGGAGGTTGCCACGGTGAAATCGCAAGAAAGAACTGGATGTCCTTCAAGCCATAGTCTGCGCCCATCGCTTCCAAGTGCAAAGCGGTGGTTAAGATCGCAGCCCCTTCGCAGAAGCCTGCCACGCCGTCAAATGGACCGTATTTATCCAGAAGCGTATGCAGATAGCCGAGTGAATAATTCCAATTTTTCCTAACTTTAATTGGCTCTGCAGGATCTGAGTTGCCATGAAACTCTGCCCACAATGTTTCGAAACCAGCACGCCATTCTCGATAGGTCGCAGTACGGTCATAAACCCCCAGTGATACCAACCCATCGAGTCCTACTTGTCGTAGCTGCTCTTCATTGGTGAAGGCTGGCAACTCAAATGGTGCATCTGGTACGGTAAATTCCAAATCAGTTCGAGCCAGCCAGCCAGTTCGCTCCAAAAGTGAACGAGCCAGACGTCCATTTGTTCCCTGTCCAGGTAAAAACAGAACGCGTTTCTTACGTGGCGTAAATACTGAAAATTGGCCGAACTTTTCCGATTGCGTTCGCTGTTCCAAAGGGGAACTAGGCAGACGACGCGCCAGAATGCTGTGCACTGGCCGCAACAGCGACCACATTGATGAGGATGACAATCCCAACAGTTCACTGTACTGCTGCCATTCACGCTCACGTTCAACAATAAAGCGATCAAATGGTAGTAACTCCTGCGTACGCTGCGCTGTTAGCTTTTTCGCAGGTTCGATGAAGTCCCACAGTTCCATGAAAATCCGCTCGGCGACGGTTTTGCCCTGTTGATCGTTACCAATGCGACGCAGTGCCGACTTAAACAAATCGGGATGACGTCGAAAATGGATGTAGGCTTTGGCAAAAACTTGGACAAAAAAAGCATAACTGGAACACAGCAGGGTTTTCACCTGACGAGGTACTTGTGCGCCATCATTATAGGTAAACAGATTGGCGTCACCGTTAATCCACAACCCCCGAACATCTGCGTCCTCTCCAAACAACTGATTGATTCTTGGCTCAGTAGAAAAGCCCAGACATTTGAGCAAGATGTCCGCCGACAACTGCTGACCTTGCTTTGTCGTAACACCGCGCGAATTAACGGACTCGATTTCATCCACCACTACAGACACTTTTCCCGCCATCTGCGCCAGGAAAAAAAGATCTGAACCAGGTGGTACAGTGGTCTGATCAAGTACCCTCTCCCCGGCGTCATCGAAGGTGAATGACGGCAAGTCATCAATGTTGATGCCAGTGGCACGATAAAACGGTCGCATGACTTCCATAACATCGCTCACCGACATGACCCCAGGAGCACTGTTCAATAACCAGTTACAGAAGGTGGACATAACCAGATTACGTCTTCGACATAGGATCGTGACGTGGTTTGCCCCGTTTTCCAGTGCAGTGCGCATATTCTCCAGCGCAAAAGCACCGTGCCCGACGATAACGACGTTGGCACCGTTGAATTTTTCTCGGGAGAGGTCGTTACCTATGCCATAAGCTATCGCCCCCAGAAATGAGGCCTCCTGCGGGAATTCGTGCCGCTTCGGCGTATGTAAACCGCCGGTCATAGAGACCACCCCGGAATAGCGTTTCTCCGAGGTTACGTCGTTGCTTAAGAACCTGACCTGATATTCTTGCTCTCCTGTTTTCTCAATTGCGGTAACTTCGGTTTGATATCTAACAGGTTGATTCAGCTCTTGCGCAATACGATTACTATCTTCGTGGATTTTCGGTTGCGCAGGGAAGGCAACCTGCCATCGATGGTCGGTATCGAGCGGTAATTGAGTGCTGTCAAAATCGTAAGCGGGCGAATCGATCTGCAGTTTCGAATCCACATTGGCGTGCAGGTTCCAAACTCCACCAGCAGCACGCTGTTTATCAACAACTTCGACCTGCAATCCCGCCAGCTCCAGCTGTCGAGCAAAACTCAACCCCCCGATCCCTGCACCAATCACCAATACCGGCAATTCGCTGTCCTCGACGGCAGCTGACGTCGCGCCTACTTCCGCAGTGCCAGTCAACCCTACCACATGACGTACCATGCTGTTGATATCCGGGCACTCCACCACGAAGGCAGAAGGTAACGTGACATTCAGGCTCATCGCGATCTGATTGCGCAGCGACATACTGCCAAGCGAATTCAGGCCGTTTTCCATCAATGGCTGATCATCGTCGATGATCTCCCCCAACGCCTCATAAACCGCTTCTCGGATTAACTTACGGATCGTACTGTCCTGAACGGGCGCGTGTGACGCAGGTGGTGCTTGGTCACCATTGACAAACGCATCCAAAAACGGTGTACGCAAAGAAATTTTTGACCAATCAAACGGTGACACGATCACTGAAGCCTGAGACGGAGAATTTGCCAGAACCGCTTGCAGAGCGTTCCCGCCCATCTCTGCATCAATCGATCCCAGGCCCAGTTGTTCGGCCCGTTGCACAGCCCCCGTCCGCACAGCCATGCCACCGCTGGACCAAGTCCCCCAGTTGATGGCCACAGCAGCGAAGTCAGTCTGTTGCCACTGCGCCATGAGCACATTCAAAGCAGCGTTCGCCGCTGCGTAACTGGCCTGTCCTGGTGAACCCAATTCACCTGCGAGTGAACCGTACCCGATAAAGAAGTCACTTGGTTGTAATGCTGATCGCAGATTGATGGCTCCGTTCACCTTAATGTCGAAACTGGTTTGGAACTGTTCGGGTGTCTGTGTCTCCAACACACAGTCGGTGAGCACACCCGCGGTATGGATCACGCCTGCGACCGGTGGCAGCCCATGCTGAAACAAATCACGGAATGTCCGGGTTAAGCGAAAACCATCGGCAATATCACAAGCCACCAGCGTCAGCTTGGCGTTGATTTGCAAACCCTTTAATGCGGATGATGCAGACTGAGAGTGGTCCGAACGGTTGATCAGTACCAAATGGCGAGCGCCCAGATCGACCAGTCGTTGTGCTGCGGCTAAACCGAGGTCGCCAGCGCCACCACTGATCACATAGGATTTCTCGGCTGAGAGCGTAATCGATGTGTCATTAAGGGTCACTCGCGACAATTTGGGCACTTTGAGTTGACCTTGATCATCGATCAACAAATCCTGTTCGGCATCGTTCAGACAGACGACAGGCCAAAGACTGTCCAAGTGTTCCCCCACCGTGACACAATTGAGAGACAAGGTCGGGCGCTCATGCCGTGCCGTACGCGCGAGCCCATACAAGCCTGCGTCGGATGCGTGCGCCTGTCGGCGTAAAAAGG
>Ga0209075_1003224_pt1 | contig 13730 bp, 14 predicted proteins | sample Stecom2011_FD_187523 | JGI IMG/M metagenome (GOLD analysis project Ga0209075, IMG submission 187523) | Agricultural soil microbial communities from Utah to study Nitrogen management - Steer compost 2011 (SPAdes) (version 2) | ecosystem: Environmental > Terrestrial > Soil > Agricultural land... | reverse complement strand
AATCTTTCATTGGGAAAATGTTATTTTCTAAAATTCCAAAATCATTGGCGGCACTAATATTTGAAGAAACTGCAACAAAATGCTTTTCAATATCTTTTTCTGAAGCTTTATCTAAAAACCACCTTTTTATAACCGTAGCATTTGTTAGTGTTTCTTGAGTTGTAAAGCTTTTGGAAACTACAACAAATAGGGTGGTTTCAGGATTAAGTGTTTTTAATGTTTCTGCAACATCATCACCATCTATATTTGCTATAAAATGAACATTCAAATGATTCCGATAGTATTGAAGAGCTTCGGTAACCATTTCAAGCCCTAGATGACTTCCTCCAATTCCAACATTTACAATATCAGTGATAGATTTTCCAGTATACCCTTTGTGACTACCAGATATAACTCCATTAGAAAACACTTCCATTTTTGAAAGCACTTCTTTGACTTCAGACTTCGTATTATTGAAATCTCTAAGGGCAGTGTGAAGTACAGCACGCTTTTCTGTATCGTTGATTTTCTCCCCAGAAAAATATTGCTCAATAGCTTTACTTAGATTGACTTCTTTTGCAAGGTTTAAAAGAAGAGGCAATGTTTCGTCTGTCATCCGATTCTTAGAATAATCGAAATAAATATCCTGCCATTCAACCTTCATCTTATTTGCACGCTCTTTATCCATTGCAAAAACATCTTGCATTTGGATAGATTGCACCTTTTGAAAGTGTTTTTCAAGAGCTTTCCAAGAGCTCGTTTTTGTAGGATTTATGGTAGGTAATGGCATAGTTTTATATTAGTTTCTCTTATTCACTATTAAAAAGCGGGGAAATTAAAATGATAATTCTATGTTTTATTGAAATTGAATCTCTCAACAACAGCATTAGAGATTAGCTAAATACTTTCAATGATACAATATTAAATTTTTCTTCGGTAATATTCAATTAAACCATCAATAGGTCGCTGAATAATGTTTCCTAATTTTAGATTCTTTTCCAAAAAACACTCTGCTATAATTTCTTTTGAAAAATGTGCTACGGAACCTACAAAGTGGATAGGTAAATCATGTGCGTTCTCAAAACTTAAAATTCTATAGTTTATAAACTTAGAAATTCCTTCCTTAAGAAGTTGATGAAAGTATGGTTCTTTAACTCCTTTGGGAGAAGTAAAAATAAACTGTGTAAAAGATGCTAAATAAGCATTTGGATGGGGTTTCTGAAAGATATTTGATTTAATCTCATCAGCGTCTAGATTGTAAGTTTTTGAAAATTGTAGAGATAAATCTGCAGGCATTATTTTATAATAGTAATCTCTTATTAATTGTCTGCCAAAGTAACTACCACTGGCTTCATCCATTATTATGTAACCTAAAGACGCAATAGGCATAGAAACATTTTTTCCGTCAAAATAACAGCTATTACTACCTGTGCCTAGAATACAAACAATTCCAGGACTATTGGTTGTTGCATACACTGCAGCTAATGTATCTTCATAAATATTTACTTCTGCTGAAGTGAAAATACTAGAGAGTACGTCCTTAAACAGCGCGGCTGGAATTGGTGTGCCGCATCCTGCTCCATAGAAGTCAACCTTTTTAATTTCATTGAAAACTTGCCCAAGAGTTTGATTTTCCTTTATTCTTTTAGACAGTTCAGCTTTTGGAAGTACTGCTGGGTTTAGTCCTTTTGTAGTAGTCTTAAATTGAGTATTGCCCGAAGAATCGAGCAATACCCAGTCACATTTGGTGGATCCACCATCAGCAATTAATATCATAAATTTATATTGTAGAAGCGTAGGCAGCTAAATCTACTAGTTTTGCCGAGTATCCGTATTCGTTATCGTACCAACCGACTAACTTAAAGAAATTTTCATTAAGTGCTATTCCTGCGCTAGCATCAAATGTGCAAATGTATGGATCAGAAACGAAATCTTGTGAAACGACAGCATCTTCTGTATACTTTATAAATCCTTTGTATTCACCCTCAGAAGCTTCTTTAAACATTGCCTTAATTTGATCGTAAGTAGCAGACTTTTTAGTTCTAACGGTTAAATCTACAACAGAAACATTGGCAGTAGGTACTCTAAATGCCATTCCAGTTAGTTTACCTTTTAACTCAGGAATAACTTTTGTTACCGCTACTGCTGCACCCGTTGTTGTTGGAATTATATTGTTTAATGCAGATCTTCCTAAGCGGTAGTTCTTACGAGATGGTTGATCAACTGTATATTGTGAGGAGGTAACTGCATGTATTGTTGTCATTAAAGCTTCCTCTATACCAAGTTTGTCATTGATTAGCTTTGCCATAGGTGCCAAGCAATTTGTAGTACAAGATGCATTTGAAATGATAGTGTTTTCTGGTTTTAGCTCTTGATGGTTAACTCCCATAACAAACATAGGAGCCGACTTAGATGGAGCTGAAATAATTACTTTCTTTGCTCCTGCTTTTAAGTGGGAATTGGCAGAGTCTACTTCCTTAAACACTCCAGTACAGTCAAGTATAATTGTAGCTCCAATTTCATTCCACTTTAAGTTTTCTGGATTTTTTTCTGAAGTAACCCGTATTTTCTTTCCATCTACATATAAGCTATCGTTTTTCACCTCAACCTCACCTGGGAACTTTCCGTGAACAGAGTCATATTTAAGCAAGTAAGCAAGATGTTCTATCTCTAACAAATCGTTTACTCCTACTATTTCAACGTCTTCGCGTTGTACTGCAATTCTAAAGGCCAATCGACCTATGCGGCCAAAGCCGTTAATTCCTATTTTTATCATAATCTTTTTTATAATTATATTATATACAAATAGCTTAAGTTTTGCTTATGCTTTATAAATATTTTAACACTCAAATCCTATCTCGCGAGTATTCTAGCTGTTCGAATTAATTCTTGATCAATATCTGCATCATCTTGAATTGTTTGAAAAAATGGAACAGAAACAATTCTATTGTGAACAATACCTATCATTACATTAGACTTACCTTCTAAAATTGCATCAACTGCTCCAACTCCTAATCTGCTTGCTAAAACACGATCGTAACAACTAGGTGCTCCTCCTCGTTGGATATGTCCCAGAACAGTAACCCTTATTTCATATTCTTTCAAATTAGACTCTAGGTAACTAGCAAGTTCTAGGATGTTTGCTCCAATTTGATCTCCTTCTGCTACCACAACAATACTTGAAGTTTTCCCAGATTCCTTACTACGCGCTAAGGATTCCAATAGTCTTTCACGCCCCATATCTTCTTCGGGAATTAAGATCTCTTGTGCTCCTGCCCCAATCCCTGCATTTAATGCAATATCACCAGCATCGCGCCCCATAACTTCAACCAAAAACAAACGATTATGAGAGTTTGCAGTATCTCGCACTTTGTCTATAGCTTCAACCACAGTGTTGAGTGCTGTATCATAACCAATAGTAAAATCTGTGCCATCTATATCATTATCTATAGTACTTGGAATTCCTACTACTGGAAAATTAAATTCTTCAGAAAAAACTGAAGCTCCTTTAAATGATCCATCACCTCCAATGACTACCAAAGCATCTATATTTTCATTCTTTAAATTATCGAATGCTTTTTGCCTTCCTTCTTTAAGTGTAAATTCTTTACATCGGGCAGACTTTAAAAAAGTACCTCCTCTATTAATTAAGTTTTTAACAGAACGTGCATCCAACTCTTTAAAATCACCTTCGAGCAAACCCTGAAACCCTCGATAAACCCCTATACATTGAAGGTTATGATAGGATGTAGTTCTAACAACGGCTCTTATAGCTGCATTCATACCTGGGGAATCCCCACCGCTAGTAAGTACCCCTATTTTTTTTATTTCTTTCATAATGGGAAAGATATTACAATTTAAATCAATAAAAAATGACTTTAATCACGATTAATATACGTGTTAGTACGTATAGTACAGTTTGGATACACACCTTATATTTGTATCATAGAATTAGTGGATAAGGCACAATGCATTATTTTTTGTGGGGATAGAAAATTTGCAAAGTGTTCTTTTAAAGTTTACTAAGTTAGGTTTGTTAAAGAATCCCGGCCATTGGTCGGGATTCTTGTTTTAAGAAACTTTCTTATCCACTATTAATCTATTTCAAAAAACTCTTGGACTAAAGTATACAATTATTCAGTATACGTAATCTTATATATTCTACTTGTGATTGAATCAACTTTAAATCGCTCATCTGATCGATACCCCATTACCCAAACAATTTTTTCTTCACACAATAATATCCAAGTTTTATCTTTTTCAAAAACAGGAACCTTTTCATCTTTAAAATATTTACTAAGCTTCTTTTTACCTCTCATTCCGAAAGGATAAAAAACATCGCCTTCTCTTCGTTTTCGGATTTTTAAAGGAAAGCTAATTTTATCTGAATCTATATATAGAATATTATTTGCAGTTTCACCAATTGAATCTACTTCTTCTATTTTCAATTTTATTGGTTTTGATATTCCTGCTTCATAAACCAAAAACTCCACCTCTTGATCTTCGGAATTTATGGTTGTCAATATAAGCTCCTCTCTATTTTTTAATAACTTATGTGTTTTGGAAAACAATTGTTTCCCAGATTGAGCGTCTAATAGATTCTCTACGTCATTCCATTCTGTAAATCCAAAACCATTCAAAAGTTCATATAATAGTTCATTTATATTTGGGATGTCTTTGAGCTTAGGAATATTAATCTTATACATTTCCTTCTCCTCCGTAACAACTAGATTATATATCAAAGCCATGTAATCTTCAATCAGTTTTCTTGATGATTGAATGTTTCTTTGGGTTGTTTTAAAGTTTTTAAAAATCGAAGGATTTGTTTCTTTAAACTTTGGCAGAACTTCTAATCTTATTTTATTTCGGAGGTAATCTGATTTTTGATTACTACTGTCTTCCCTCCATTTTATATTATTTTTATTTGCATATAACTCTATTTCTTTCCTTGAAAAAGGAAGCATAGGGCGAAGAATATTTCCGTTTTGTACTGGAATTCCAGCAAGACCAGCAATTCCTGTACCTCGGGAAACATTTATAAAGAAAGTTTCAAGGTCATCATCTAAGTGATGTGCAGTTAGTAAATAATCATATTTAAAGTTTGATAAAACTTCTTCAAACCAATTGTAGCGCAGTGTTCGAGCTGCCATTTGTGTTGAAATACGCTCGTTTTTTGCAAAGACTTTTGTGTCAAAGGTTTCAGCAAAAACAGGTACATCTAATCGCTTTGCTAAACCAATAACAAACATTTCATCTGTATCGCTTTCCTTACCTCGAAGTTGGAAGTTGCAATGCGCCAATGCAAAATCAAGTTTTAAGCTATTTACTAAATGCACTAAAACCACACTATCAAGACCTCCACTACATGCTATTAGCAAACGGCTTCCTTTTAAAAAGGAAAAGTTTTCTTCGATATGGTTTTTAAATTCTGAAAGCAAATTGTTCATCAATATGTGTGTTGCATAACAACTCAGGAGACATCTACTTAGCCATTCTTAACTAAAAACGAGAGTTAATTATACTAAACGAGTATCTTCAACAAGCACTTGTTATAAAATATAGTATCTTTAAAATTAGATAAATTACCCTTTATCTGTTTAAAACGGAGGTGCTAAATAAGGAAATGTATCTAGAAACGGTGCGTCATTTTCTGGCACTCCATCACTTATCAAGTTTGGATCTTCGTTGTTTTTTGTTCCGTCGGGGCCACCAAAAATCCAAAGTAGGTTTGCATCCATAACATCTTCACCAAGAGCGCGACCCGTCAAAACTTGAGTACCATTATAACTGGTCTCACCGTTTTGAGCAACCCACAGCACATCTTGCGAAAACATCTCTGCCATTTGGTCTGCATCTAGCCCTAATATATTTGTAGTGTAGGATGTATCTAAAGTCATTAACCTATCTCTAAAAACATCCTTAAACTGGCTTTTCATTTTATGCGGAACCACTAGATTTAAGCTATCTCGCAATCCAGGTTTATTAAACAACAAGTTCACGCCAGCACGCCCCATTTGGTCCTCTTGCTTATACCTTCCTGCAAACAATTCTTCTTCAGCACAAGGCTCACAACTGCCTCCACAGTCAATTCCTGTTTCATCACCATTTTTCACGCCATCGTTACACATATCTTGATAAATCGCATTTCCGTTGTCATCATCGTCTTGACACTGCACAAAAAGCAAGGCAAAAGAAATTAAAGGAATAAAACTTAAGACTTTAATATTTTTCATGATTTGGTAATAACTCATTATTGTATTTTTCTTTTTGTTTCAACCCACATATTATAGGTTGGAGTTCCTGGAGCAAAAGGATTAACGTTTGTAGCTGGTGTTCCTAACAATGCTTTTGGAAGCTCCACTACTATAGATAAAACGTTGGTTCCTTCATAACTATCTGTTCCTGGATTGTTAAATCCTGAAGCAGCACTTCCTGCCATATATGAATCAAATCTAGCTTTATCAAAGAAGAAAGGATCTTCTCTAGGGCCAGCAAAAAACTTCATGCCATTAGCTTCTTCAACATATACTTCTTCATAAGTTGAAATCTTAACACTATGCTTAATATCTGTCTTAATTGTGCTTATTAAACTTGATTCTGTAGTGGAAAATGGTCCAAAAAAGTGCATTGAATCACCTCTTTTTATTGCCTGAATAAGGAGGTCCTCCTTAAGGTCGTTATCAACATCTATATTAAATTCCATCAAGACGTCTTCATCAAAAGAGGCTTGATCTGTTGGTGCTCCAGGAGGGATTAAGCCTTGAGTATTCATCACCAATACTAAGTTGTTTGGGTCTGGAGCTTGAAAGGCATAAAAGTCGGCGATATCTGAGGTAGTTCCAGACACTGATGGTCCATCATTATGATCACCACTTATTAAGACAACGGCCAAAACCATTATTCCTAGAGAACTAACCATAGTAAAAATTCTGGATTTCTTCATTGTTATATTTAGAATTAAATAATTTTGCGTAATTAAATTTTCCGGTTAAAAGTACGGATATGATTTTAGATAGAGCACTTCCATTCAAAATCTTATCTTTAAGGCAGTAAAAATAATCATTCTGAATATATGAACCCTTCAGCCTCCGATTGGATTTTAAAGTTTCTGAGCCTTTATAGCAGAGAGGAACTGGTTGATGACTTTAAAAATGAAACTAGTTTCTATAAATCTCTGAAACAAAGTGGGTTTATATATGGTATTTCTGTTGAAGTTTTATCCAATAAACCTATTGGAACTCTCAAGCTCACAAAAGAAGAGCTCACAAAAGTCAACTTATTCCACAATCTTATTTACCAATACTTTCAGGCTCATAAAGACGCCACAGATCAAGAGGCTATTAAAAGTATTCTGGATTTTTACCATCAACTCGAAAAAGGGAAAACTGGTTTTTTTCAAAGGTTTTCTTTTACGAGCAACCCTTCTCATTCTTTAGAAAATATTCTTTCTGCAAGACTTCAAGAGGCTAATGCGTTACTTAAAAAGAACACTCTCACGCTTTTGACCTATGCTCTTTTACACTTAGACGCCTTGGCTTTTAAGCACTGGCTTATAAACCCAGCAACCGTTAAAGATGCATATAAACAACTAGAAGATGGTGTACTTAACTATTGTTTTTTCACGCTAAAGTCTAAACAAAACAAATCCAAATACGATAATCTTTTAATTGAATTATTTGAAACTTCAAGTGGATATGTGTTAGACCGGACAGCAGACAAAAGTGCCAAGTTTATAGAAAAAGTTGAGTACCTTAGAAAAGCTGATCGTTTTGAAAAGAAATATATCCTTGATTTATGCTGCCTTACCATTTGGGAAGACTTAAAAATGGACGCCGGCGAATATGAATACCTCCTTCAAATTATCGATATTCTTGATTTTCCAGAGGAAGAGTTGACTTCAAGCCTTTCGGAATTGGAATCATTCTCGAAAAAGCACACAGAAAAAATTGTGCTTTTTGAATATTCAAACCCCGTAAAACGCTTTTATAAGCAATCTGCTTCTACTGTTAAACTACTAATTTTAAGGAATAAGAATCGTTTGATTCAAGAATTGGACGAGAGCGGAGAGCTTGTGGTTTTACTCGGGCAATCTACTGTTCGAGATCTTACAGCTGAAGAAAAGTCTAAAGTAAAAAACCAACTCTTAGATATTTGTAAAACCATTCCAAGTCTAACCATTTTCCTACTTCCTGGAGGTTCTGTACTTATGCCCCTTTTGGTTAAATTTATTCCAAAGCTACTTCCTTCGGCATTTCAAAATAACCGAATTGACATCCCTAAAAGGTAATTAGCCTTTAAAGCAAAGAAACTGAATTCGACCTGACTTTATAAAAACAATATTCTCCCTTTTTAGTAAGAAGCTACTAACCCATACTACTCTAACCAAAGCTTAAAGTCTTTCACTCGTTCTCGAGCCACTATAACCTCAAGATCTTTATAGCTGTTGAGCTTGATTTGCAGACGTGAATTTGTGTAGGAAATAATATCTTTTATTGCATTAATATTGATGAAAAACTTCCTGCTAACTCTAAAGAATGTTTCAGGAGAAAGCTCTCCTTCCAATTGTTCTAAGGTGGTTTCTAGAAGATAGTTTCTGCCGTCGATAGTGTGGGCATAGGTGCCTTTGTTTTCAGAATAGAAACACTCAATATCATCTACCGAAATCATTTTAATGTGCTGACCAATTTTTGTGGTAAAACGTTTTTTATACTCTCTATCCACAGGGTTTATAAGCAGCTTTTTTATGTCGTTAAAATCAAACTCAACTTTATGGGACGTGGGCTGAAAGCTCTTATATTTTTCAACAGCCATTTGTAATTCTTCTTCATCAATCGGCTTTAATAAATAGTCTATGCTATTCAGTTTAAAAGCTTGAAGTGCATATTCATCAAAAGCAGTTGTGAATATAATAGCGCTTTTCACTTCTACAGCATCAAAAATTTCAAAAGAAAGTCCATCGCTCAATTGAATGTCTAAGAAAATTAAATCAGGATGCTTATTGGCTTTAAACCACTCCACAGATTCTCCAACACTATGCAGCATTTGGTTCACATTGACATTTTGTTTCTCCAACATTCGCTTTAAATGACGTGCAGAAGGTTTTTCATCCTCGATAATCAGTACATTCATAAATTAATTTGAAGTTTAGAATTTGTATTTGTTAAAAGCTACTGTGTTTTAATTGTGTACAGTTTCAAGTTATAATCTTAAAACCGTTCTTCTTCCATAAATTGTTTGATTTTCTTTTCCTCCCAACGTTTCAGAAAACGATTTCTGCCGTATAGTGTAAACAACACATAAACAGCATGTGAAACCAATCCAATTCCCCAGAAAAATGTGGTTACATAATTCTCCCACTTAAGGAAGTCGGGTTTACCGTTTCCAAAGGTATTTGACAATACTAAAATAATAACGCTATTGATGATAATATAAACAACTAAGTGATTGTAGAAATCTTTCAAAATCTCAACTTTTCGCTTCGCTTTTAAATATGCTTCATACTTCATCATGAGTTATAGTTTTCGGTCTTCATCTTCCATGAACTGTTTGAGTTTTCGCTCTTCCCAATCTTTACTCAAGAATGAAACACCGCCAAATACTTTCATGGCGTGAAACACAATTCCAATTCCCCATCCAAAAGCAGCCCATAGAAACCATGCATTTCTCCATTGATTGACGTAGTAGTTTAAACCTGCTAAAGCAACAATAAAAACCACATAGGATGTTAGACTGATATAAAACTCTTTTATTTCAGCAACCTTACGTTTTGCTTTTAGATACTTATCACTTTCTTTATCAATGTTTTTCATGTTCTATTTTCTGATAAAATTATAAAAGTTTATAACCCATATAAAATAACTTCACCTCAACTGTCGAAATACATAGATGAACTGTTTAATCTTCTTTTTCCATCAGTTCTCGAATCTTCCTTTCTTCCCATTTTTTGCCAAAGAAAGGGCTGTAATTGAATGCTTCGGAAGCATGGTTTAGGACTCCAATTCCCCATCCAAAGATTGGAAAGAATGCCCACGGAAAATTTACATTAGACACGTAGTTCAAATAGATAAAAAAGGGAATACTAGCTATATAAATCCCTAAATGCAGATAGAAGACTTTAAGCTTTTCAACTCTTTTTTTAGCAAGCTTATATCGTTTTTCAGAAATATAGGTTTCTTGAGTGTTTATTACATTAAAGTCTTCCTTCAAAATTGGGATGGCCACGCTAAACTCCTCTCTGTTTTTATGAATTACAACAGGCATGTCTGTTAAAAGAGCATATCTGTCTTTTATATTTTGCAAGCCAACGCCAGTACTTTCTTTTAAACTTTGTTTCTGTTGTATATTATTAGAAACAACTAAAGTTCCATTTTCTTCATAAATCGATATATAAAGCTTTTTTGAAGAAGTGACCTGATTATGTTTAACCGCATTCTCTAAAAGTAGCTGGAGTGATAATGGAACAACCTTAGCCTGAGGATTACTCAAATGAGACGGTGAAGAAAACACAATACTGTCCTCAAACCTAACCGTTAAAAGCGACATATATAGTTTAGCAAATTTCAGCTCCTCCTCGAGAGGCACAAGTTCTTTGCTTTTTTGCTCAAGCACATAGCGATATACTTTAGAAAGCGAAGTAGTGAATCGAGTGGCAGATTCAGGGTTTTCCTCTATTAAAGCGCTGAGCACATTTAGACTATTAAAAAGGAAATGAGGGTCTAATTGATTCTTTAGAGCATCGAATTTTGCAGAGGCCGTACCTGCTATAATTTTCTGTTCGGTTACTTTTGTTTCCTGCTTGTTTTGGTAATAATAAACCGTGTAGAATATTGCAGAAACAACAACCGATATTAGAAAAGAAACATAGTAATACTCTATACTCTCATCTGCAAAAAAGCTAGAAATACTCTTTCCGCCAATTAGGGTTTCAGTTATCAGTCTAATAAAAAACAAACTAATAACCGTTAGCACTACTCCCCCAGCGGCCCCTTTCAGCAAGTTTTTAGACTTAAAAACGTCATTGGGAAACCATTTCAGCAGAAATCTAAAGTAATAGGCATTTACTAAATACAGCGTTACAGCATAAAACTGATTATATGCAAACCAAACGAGTAGTTGTTTGACGTTGGGAAATCTATTAAGATTGGCATATTGAATTAGCAGCATTACGATAAAAACCGCAACACCAACAAAAAATGCTTTTGCAATATGTTTAATAAAATCTCTCAAAGAATTTTCTATTAATTAATGCTAAATTACTCGCAGTTTTCAGCTAAAACCTGCTTAGCTCTTTCTTCTCCAAAACTAGGATAAAACTTTCCTTTGGGTTTAAACTCTACAAACAAATCTATTGCTCGCTGAATATCGGCACAATAAGAATCTATAGATCCTCCAAAGTATTTTGCACTTCCTATGTTCCATTCTGCATTTGCCAAAATCATTCTAGGATTTTCTGGCTCTAACGCCAGGGCTTTATTGTAAAGCTCTGTGGCTTTGGGTGAATATTTCATTCCGTATTGCATTCCGTCAAAAACAATCCATGCGGTGTATAACTGAGCTTGAAGAAGCATAATTTCAGAATTCTCTTTTGAAATAGCTGTAGCATCATTAATAAAGTCTTGAGCTTTTTTCAACTGTGCCGATAGCTTGTCCTTGTCTTTTTCACCAAAACTATTGACCACGTTTATAGTAGCTACATAATAAGGAGGCAACCATTTATTTGGTTCTGCCACTGAAATACGTTCAAACATATTGGCTGCTTCCCACGGCTTGTTTTCAGACCATAGCTTAAATGCTTTTTGCATTCCTTGTTCATATTTACTTGCAGCTTCTTCATTGGTGAGAATTACTGCATCTGTTTGAGCCTGCATTACCATAACGGTAAAAAACAAACTAATATAAGCGATTACGTTTTGCATTGTATTGGGTTTATAGTTAATATTTAAAGTACAGATTTACTGACTAATATTTTTAAAACTCACATCATTTCGATATTAATTTGAGTGATGCGACCATTTCTAACCTCAAACTTTGCATCTTCCCATTTTGGAGGACCAAATAGAGGAGGAACGTTGTTGGAGTTTCCATAGTTTTCTTTAGGGAACATTCCAAAAAGCCTATCAAATTCGTTATTGTCGTTTTCATCGTGATATACCGAAATAGCATAGGTGCCTTCGGGAATGTCTTCAAAAACAACTTCCACTTTTCCATTTATAATTTTTGCTACAAAAGACTTATATACCTTTTTTAAAAAGTTTGAATTTTCACTATACAGCCCAATCATGGCCTTTCCTGTGTCATTTTTAAAACCTGTTATAGAAACATCTATAGTGTTTTGGGCATGAAACATAAAAGAGTTCAATAAAAGTAAGGATATTGTAAGCAACGATTTCATATTCTGTGATTTTCTTAAACTTATTTATACAAATTTCTTAAAAAGTATTTCCGATTGAAATTTAAAGTTACTCAACCGTCAATTCTAAAGAGTGAATTGTTATCTATAGACTCCTTTCATTTACTTTGATAAACTTTAGAGCGTTTTGAGGTAATTTCCTCTTAATTTATATTTACTTAAGAAATCTGTTCTTGATATAATCTATTCGATTTGACTTCGCTGGTTGCAAACTCTCATAAAACATGATAAAATGCGAACTACTCTCGAACAAAACTTGGACAAAACCTGACTAAGAACCGAGGAAGTATAAAGTGAGAATTGGAACAAGATCGAAGAACGAATTTTGATAGTAACGAAATGAAAGTAGCTGTAACAAAGGTTCAACTTGATTGTTTTCGGGTATAGCAAGCACGAGTTTTATGTATTTCATAGAGGCTTTATAAACTTTTAGGACATTATATTGAAGTCTATTACACTAAAAATGCACTAATTTTGATTCAAAAGTGCTTTATGGAATATTTGACAAAAAACATCGTTGCCACATTTATCATTATTGTGCTTGCGGTCTTTGGATATTTTTACACTCCAAAAAACAAAAGCTCCTTTGGCTACAAAACCCTATGGCCCTTAAAAATGATAACACTTGGAGTTATGCTAATAATTTTGCTAAAAAACTATTCTTAATTGTAGCTATTATTTTTATCGTTGCAGAAGCTCTGTTATACATCTATCTAGAAGATGATTACAAAGCTTATCGCTATTCGTTTCAAATTCTCTTTATTTCATCAATATTGATAATTCCGATTGTTGAAATATCATTACACTTGAAATTTGATAAAAACGGAAAGTCGAAAAGACCTTAGAGGTTTTTCAATTGATTAGTCTTTTTATTGTCGCTGATAGTCCAAAACAACCCTACAAAGAAAAACTGATCGGCAGCTGGGCGCAAGTCTCTTCTTGGAAAAACACCATTAGCATCTGGTAGGTTTGCATATTGATATCCGTATACATTTTTAAACGCAAAGACATTGTTTACAGATGCATAAATGATTTTCTGTGGAGAAATGAGGTATGCCCAATTCAAACTTACGCTATTGTAGCTTTTGGTTTTATTTTGAAGAAATCCGGGCGAATTGTAATCTGTATATTTTCTTCCACTCGCATACTGATAGCTAAAACCTATTTGGCTTTTCAACGAGTTAATCCAATACTTACCTACAACTGAAAGGTTGTGTCTATTTACATAAGGAGGTGTGGCTTTTATTGGATACTCTTTGTATTTGCGCTCCGAATCCAAAAACGAATAACTCACCCAATAATCAACGTTTTTAATACTACTATTATCTCGCCAAAATAGATC
>Ga0209075_1003223_pt1 | contig 13732 bp, 10 predicted proteins | sample Stecom2011_FD_187523 | JGI IMG/M metagenome (GOLD analysis project Ga0209075, IMG submission 187523) | Agricultural soil microbial communities from Utah to study Nitrogen management - Steer compost 2011 (SPAdes) (version 2) | ecosystem: Environmental > Terrestrial > Soil > Agricultural land... | reverse complement strand
GATGGGAAAACTGGTGCCGGCCAGTGCGGCGGCGCCGAGCGGCAGCCGGTTAACCCGCCGCCGACAGTCAATGTAACGCTCAGCGTCCCGCTCCAGCATGGCGTGGTAGGCCATCAGATGATGGCCGAAGGTGACGGGCTGGGCGACCTGCAGATGAGTGAAGCCGGGCATGGCCGTATCGGCATGCGCCTCGGCCACGTCAAGCAGGTTGTGCTGGAGTTCGCCGATCAGTGCGAGAATCTGGTCGATCGCGTCGCGTAGCCACAGACGGATGTCGGTGGCGACCTGATCATTGCGGCTGCGACCGGTGTGCAGGCGCTTGCCGGCGTCGCCGATCAGCGCGGTGAGACGTTTTTCGATATTGAGGTGGACGTCCTCGTCGTCGAGGTTCCACGGGAATTCGCCGCGTTCGATCTCGTCCCTCACTTGCAGCAGACCGCGTTCGATGTCGATCAGGTCCTGTTCGCCGATGATGTGTTGACGCGCCAGCATCCGGGCATGTGCAAGCGAGCCGCGAATGTCTTGCTCGGCCATGCGTTGGTCGAAAAATACGGAAGCGGTGTACCGTTTGACGAGCTCGGAGACGGGTTCGGAAAAGCGACCGGACCAGGCCTTGGGAGATTCAGCGTTGGATTGATCTGTCATAATGCGCAGGGTGTGCGAGAGGGATGTGCCGCACAAATTGTCGCGGCGGAGAGAGGCAACAAGAGTGGGAATTATAAAGCAAAAGCCGGATCTTCCCGTACCGCGTCGGCCGTTGCCGGATCTGCGGAATTTGGGCGCACTGTTGCGCACCCTGTTGCTCGTGAATCTGCTGGCCTTGGGAACGGTCTTCATCGCCGAACCGGACCCCTTGCGTCAGCCTGAAGCCTTTCTCGCTTTCGCCGCCCGTCTTGAATTGCCGCTGTTTGCGAGCGTCCTGGTGTACATCGTGGCGAGAAAGGGCCTGGCGCGTCTGAATGGGCTGCCAGGGATGATCGTGACCGTGATGGGCGTGTTGGCAATCGTCGCGGCGCTTTTCCCGCTGCTTGCCTCGCCTGGAGATGCGCTGTGGCGTTGGCTGTTGTGGACGCTTGGCGCGACGTTGGCAGTCTTTGTCTATTTTGAACACCGCACGCGCGGACTGACGCCCGCGCTGGTCGAGGCGCGGTTGATGGCGCTGACCGCGCGTATGCGCCCGCATTTCTTGTTCAATGCGCTCAATGCCGTGCTCGGTGTGATTCGCTCCGACCCGCGACGGGCGGAGCGCGCACTGGAAGAGCTGGCTGAATTGTTCCGTGCGCTGCTGCGCGACCAGCACGACCTTGTGCCGCTGGCGGATGAGCTCACCTTGTGTCGGCGTTATCTGGAAATCGAGGGTTTACGGTTGGGGGAACGCCTGACCGTGCATTGGAAGCTTGACGAAGGCGTGGAGGCGGCTCTGGTTCCGCCGTTGATGCTTCAGCCCTTGATTGAAAATGCGATTTACCACGGTATCGAACCACTTTCCGCGGCGGGTGCGATTCATGTTTCCATCACGCGACACGCTTCGACGTTGCTGGTCGAGGTTGATAATCCGGTTTCGAATGATGCGAAAAGCCATGCCGGCAACCGTATTGCGCTCGACAACATCCGTGAGCGGTTGAAGCTGTTCTTTGATCTGGAGGCGGCGTTGACGCGTAAACAGCATGGCGGTCGGCATCGAGTCGCGCTACGCTTGCCTTTCGTCAGATGAAAGGAAATGTAATGAAGCCGTTGCGCGTTCTCATCGTGGATGACGAAGCGCCTGCGCGGTTGCGTTTGAGCGATCTGCTCAATGATCTCGCAGACGAGCATCCGACCGAAATCATCGGTTTGGCCGCCAACGGCGTCGAAGCGTTGCGCCTGCTCGAGGCGGAGCCGGCGGACGTGGTGTTGGCGGACATTCGCATGCCGGCCATGGACGGGGTGGCACTGGCGCGCGTGCTGGGCGACCGAACAGAAGCGCCGTGCGTGATTTTCACGACGGCCTATGAGACCCACGCGGTGGATGCCTTTGCGCTGGGAGCGACCGATTATCTGGTAAAGCCGGTGCGCGTCGAGCGTCTGGCCGAGGCGCTGTTTCGGGTACGCATGCGCAGAGCGCCGAAAGAAGAGAGTCTGCGGCATTTCAGCGTCAGCGAACGGGGTCGTATCGTGCTGTTGCCGGTAGCGGAAATTCTGGTGTTGCGGGCCGAAATGAAATATGTCACTGCAATCACCATCGAGCGTGAGTATGTACTCGACGAATCATTGGTGCAGATCGAAGAGACCTTCCCCGACTCTTTCTTGCGTGTGCATCGCAACTGTCTGGTTGCGCGCGAGGCGATCAGTGGCGTTGAACGTGTGGGCGATGGTGAGGGCGAAGGACGCTGGGATGTGATCGTGCGAGGACTGGATGAACGCGTGCCGGTGAGTCGCCGGCAATGGCCGGGAGTGCGGCAGGCATTAAGAATGTAGTGGAGGACGTAGGCGCCCGATTGGGTCGAGCGATTGCAACCGTGCCGAATGTGCAGCGGTGAGCGCGCGGCAAACGCCGCGCGCCTACGGAACGATCGTCTTCAGCCGCTGTTGCGCAGACCCGCGGCGATACCGTTGATCGACAGATGAATACCCTGACGCAGGCGTTCGTCGTCGGGGTTTTCACGGTGACGGCGTAACAGTTCGACCTGCACGTGGTTGAGCGGATCCAGATACGGGAAGCGGTTGCGAATCGAGCGCTTGAGCATCGGGTTGCCGTCGAGCAAATCATCTTGCTGCATGATCGCTTTGAGCAGTTCCACGGTGGCATGCCATTCGGTCTGGATGCTGCCGAAAATGCGTTTGCGCAGTTCGGCATCCTTTACCAGTCCGGCGTAGCGTGAAGCGATTGCCAGATCGGTTTTGGCCAGCACCATGTCCATGTTCGACAGCAAGGCGGCGAAAAACGACCATTCGCGATACATCTGGCGCAGTTTTTCGAGCCCGTTCGGCTGATTTTCGATCCACTGCTGCGCGGCGGTGCCGAAGCCGTACCAGCCTGGCAACATCAGACGACACTGTGACCAGCTGAACACCCACGGAATCGCCCGCAGGTCTTCAATGTGCTGCCCTTTCTTGCGCGAAGCCGGGCGTGAGCCGATGTTGAGCTCGGAAATTTCCGAGATCACCGTCGATTCCCAGAAATAATTTTCAAAGCCGTCGGTTTCGTAGACGAGTTTGCGGTAGGCACGGAAAGCATCGTCCGACAGCGTCTGCATGGCGTCGAGAAATTCCGTGCGCGGGGCGGGCTTGTCGCCCGACAACAGGGTGGCGTCCATCGTTGCGGCGACGATGACCTCAAGATTGCGGAAGCCGACTTCAGGGTTGTCGTATTTGGCAGCGATGACTTCGCCCTGTTCGGTCAAACGGATCTGACCCTGCACCGCACCACCCGGCTGAGCGAGAATGGCTTCGTAGCTGGGACCACCGCCGCGGCCGACCGAGCCGCCGCGCCCGTGGAACAGGCGCAGGCGCACGTCGTGCTTCGCAAAGATTTCAATCAGCCTGATTTCGCTTTTGTACAGCGACCAGCCGGAGGTCATGAAACCGCCGTCCTTGTTGCTGTCCGAATAGCCCAGCATCACCTCTTGTGTGCGTTGGCGCGAACTTTCAAGCAACGCCATGTACTGTGGCAGCGAGAACGCCGCGTCCATGATGTCCGGGGCGTTGGCGAGGTCTTCAATGGTCTCGAACAACGGGATGATGTTGCCATCCAGGGCCTGCTCGTTGGGGCGCAGAATGCCCGCCTCCTTGAGCAGCAGCGCGAGTTCAAGCAAATCGGAGACGCTGTCGGTCTTGGAAATGATGAAGTTGGTGATCGCGGCGGTGCCAAAACGCTGATGGATGCTGCGGGCAGTCTGAAAAATCGCCAGCTCGGAAGCGGTGGTTTTCGAATACTCGATGTGCGGTGATTGCAGAAGCCGGGGGGTGTGCAATTCCTCGAGCAGCAGCGCGACGCGAGCCTCTTCGTCCAATGCAAGGTAATCCGGTTCGCGTCGGGCGCAACGGAGCAGTTCGGCGACCACCTGTTCGTGGACATCGGAGTTTTGCCGCAGATCGATCGGCGCGAGATGGAAGCCGAAGATCTTTACCGCGCGGCGCAACAGGCGAAGCTTGCCACGCGCGAGCGTGGCTGAACCGTTGGCGACGAGTGAATGGTAAATGGTGTCGAGATCAGCAAGGAATTCCGCTGGCGTCGCATACGGTTCGCCTTCGACCAGCACCTTGCGGGTGGTGGTCTTGCCGAGCAGTGCATGGAAGGTGCCGGCGAGACGTTGTTGGATGCCGATCAAGGCACGACGGTAAGGTTCATCATTGCGTTGCCGCGAAGCATCGCTGGAATTGGCCGCGAGCTCGCGAACGCCTTCGGAAATGTTGACCAGACCTTCGGCAAGCGACAATTGGCTGCCCAGCGTCTGAACCCGGCTGAAGTAGTAATCGAATACTGTTTCGGCTTGCAGCGCCAAGGTGCGCTCCAGCACGTCGGCCGTGACGAAAGGGTTGCCGTCGCGATCCCCACCGATCCAACTGCCGATCTTCATGAACGCCGGCAGCTCAATCCCTTCCAGAGCGGGATCGTGTTTGGCGAGTTGTTCCTCAATGGTGGCGTACAACTTGGGCAGCTGACGCAGGAAGGTGAGGTTGAAGTAGGACAGGCCAATGGTGACTTCGTCGGTCACGGACGGGCGCACCGGACGCAACATGCGCGTCTGCCACAGGGTCAGAACCGCACGGCGAAGTTCCTCGTCCGACAGGGCGATTTCCTCTGGCGTCATCGCGATCCGGTCGCGGTCATCGAGCTGGCGCGCGATGCGCATCTGGGAGTTGAGAATGCTGCGACGCTGGACTTCGGTAGGGTGCGCGGTCAGTACCGGCGAGATCATCGCGGTGTCGAAGAAAGAGGCCAGTTCGTTGACCGACAGGCCGCGAGCCAGTGCGTCGTTCATCGAGCGCTCGAGCGTGCCTTTGTGCGGCGCGGAGTGCATGCGCAAATGGTAGCGGGTGCGGCGCGTGTGATGCTGATCTTCGGCGAGGTTCGCGAGGTGTGAGAAATAGCTGAAGCCGCGAACCACCTGGATGGTCTGTTCGCCCGATGAGGCATCGAGCAGATTTTCCAGCTCGCGCTTGGCGTCATGATCATCGTAGCGGCGAAAACGCACTGAAGTCTGGCGGATGCGCTCGATCAGATCGAAGGTGGCTTCGCCATGTTGTTCACGGATGGTGTCGCCAAGCAGGCGGCCGAGCATCCGGATGTCTTCGCGTAGCGGTTCGTCCTTGTCCTGGGTCGTCATGTGTATCCGTGTTCTGGTTGTCGGGTTTGTGAAGCGCTTCTGCACGCTGCCGAAGGAGACATAGATTACCAGTAATTATGCATGGGCGCGGGTAGGGGCCTTCTGACGTACATGCTAGAATTATGCATATTCCCGCGCTGGGAGAAGGGTTCTGGCCCGCTTTCAGCTCCTCAGATTTCATTTCGAGCGTTACCATTTCATGACTTCGAGCACGCCTCAGCGCATCGTCATCGCCACCCGGGAAAGCCGTCTCGCCCTGTGGCAGGCCGAGCATATCAAAGCTCGCCTCGAGACCCTGTATCCGAGCTGCACAGTCGAATTGCTCGGCATGACCACGCGCGGCGACCAGATTCTGGACCGCCCGCTCGCCAAGGTGGGGGGCAAGGGGCTGTTCATTAAAGAGCTCGAAACCGCGTTGCTGGATGGCCGTGCAGATATCGCGGTGCATTCAATGAAAGATGTGCCGATGCAGTTCGAGCCGGGGTTCGCGTTGGCCTGCATCTGCGACCGCGCCTCGCCATTCGATGCCTTCGTGTCGAATCGGTATGACAGCTTCGAAGAAATGCCGCCGGGCGCCATCGTGGGAACATCTTCGATGCGCCGCCAGGCGCAGATTTGTGCCCGCTTCCCTTATCTGTCGGTGAATTTTCTGCGTGGCAATCTCGACACGCGTTTGCGCAAGCTGGACGAAGGTCAGTACGACGCAATCGTGCTGGCCGAAGCGGGTTTGCGTCGTATGAATATGGACGCACGCGTCCGTAAGGTGCTGCCGCCCGAACAATCGTTGCCGGCCGTGGGGCAGGGCGCACTGGGCATCGAGTGCCTGGCGGATCGTTCTGATCTGCAAGCCGCGCTTGCGCCGCTCGCCGATGCGGACGTGAGTGTGTGTGTGACCGCGGAACGGGCGGTCTCCCGTACATTGGGCGGCAGCTGTGAAGTGCCGCTGGGTGCCTATGCCGAATTGGTGGACGGAACGTTGCATCTGCGAGGTTTTGTGGCCGAGCCGGATGGCTCACGCATGTTGCTGGCGGAGCGCAAGGGCTCGTCCAGCGATCCGGATGCCCTGGGCGTGGCGGTGGCGGAAGATTTGCGGGCGCAGGGCGCAGACGCCATTCTCGCTGCGCTGGGCTAGGTGCGACCCGCAAGGGAGGGTGTGTGCAGCAATCGCTGGCAGGTCGAACCATTGTCGTGACCCGGCCCGAAGCTCAGGCCGAAACGCTGAGCCGTGAAATCGAACGGCGTGGGGGCAAAGCCCTGCGTTTCCCGGTGTTGGGAATCGCACCGCCTCACGATGACGCCGAACTCCTTGCCGTGACGGCCCGACTGGATGATTTTGCGCTGGCGTTTTTTGTCAGTCCGAATGCCGTAGAGCACGCGCTCTCTTGCATACTGGCTCACCGTGGCTGGCCGCCGCAGCTGCCGGTCGCGACCGTCGGACCGGGCAGCGCGCAGGTGTTGCACGCGGCCGGTTTCGAGCATGTCATCGTCCCGCGCGAAGGTTTTGACAGTGAGGCCGTGCTTGAATTGCCCGAATTTTCCGCCGCCAGACTGGCCGGACGCAAGGTGGTGATTTTCCGTGGCGATGGCGGGCGCGAATTGCTGGCTGAAACGCTGACGCAGCGGGGGGCCGAAGTCGTCAAGGTGACGGCCTACCATCGGTACTGTCCCCGAACGGATCCGACGCCGTTGGTGAATATGGCTTTGGCGGGACACGTCGACGCTTTAGTATTGACGAGCAGTGAAGGGGTGCGCAATCTTGTGAGTATGCTGAAAGCACCCGCAATGGCAGTATTGGCTCAGGTGCCGGTTTTTGCGCCGCATCCGCGCATTGCCGGTCATGCGCTTGAGGCAGGCTTTCATGCCGTCATCGAAACGGATGGCGGCGATGCAGGCATTTTGATGGGTCTCGAAAGGGGTCTGGGCTCCGCGTCCGACGTTTGATATCTCGGTTAAACTCGCGAACATGAAAAAACAGAAACCCGCGCTGACGCAGCCGCCGGCTGCGGACAAGAACAGCAAGGCCACCATGGCCCCTTCGGAAGAGCGTCGTCCTGATCAAACGGGCGGGGTTGAGCGATCCGAAGAAAACGTCGCATTGCGCCCGGCGGACCCTGAGGCCGCGGCGCAGGCCAAGCTTGCGAATATGGAAAAACAAAACGCCACGCGGACGTCCTCGACGCCTGCAGACAAGGTTGAACCTTCTGCGCAAAGCAAGATGGAAGACCGCCGTTCCGGGCAGGCGGGTGAAACGGCCTCCTCCGGAGGAGGCGTGCCGCCGCACTCCACGGCTGCGTCTGTTACCGCCAGGAAGGAGGAACCGCGCAAGCGTGCAACCGCCGCTTTGGTACTCGCCTTGTTTGCCTTGGCCGGGGTGGGGCTGGTTGGCTGGCAGATGTGGGAATTGCGTCAAGACGCGGCGGGCATGCGCACCACCGTTGCGGACCGCTTTGCTGCAGCAGATGAACGTTCGACCGAATCATTGGCCATGGCCAAAAGCGTTCGTGAATCGGTTGATTTTCTGCAGGGCCGCTTTGGCGCAATCGAATCGCGCGTCGAGAAAAGCGAAGGGCAGGCCGCGGCGCTCGAATCGATGTACCAGGAATTTTCCCGTTCGCGTAGCGATCGGGCGCTGGCCGAGGTGGATCAGGCGATTTCGATTGCCGGACAACAGTTACGTCTCGCGGGCAATTACGAAGCGGCACTGATTGCGCTGCGCAGTGCCGAGGCGCGACTCGCCTCACCGGAAATGGCGCATCTGCATGATCTGCGCAAGGCGTTGGTCGCAGACATCGACGCGGTCAAGGCGCACCCGCGGGTCGACGTGTCCGGTCTTGCATTGCAGCTCGACCTGCTGATTGGACACATCGACGATCTGCCGTTGGCGTATGCCGTTGAGCCCGCAGGCAGCCTGCCGCCCGCACAGCCCGAAGCGACGGATGCCGCACCGGAAAATGCCAGTACGGCGGAAGTGTGGTGGGATAAGGCGTTGGACTCGGCACAACGGCTTGGCGCGGAGGCCTGGAATGAGATGCGTGGCATGGTCCGTCTGGAACGCCTCGACGGTGGCAATGATCCTGCGCTGCTCTCGCCGCAACGGGGCGCATTTCTGCGCGACAACGTCAAATTGCGTTTGCTGAGCGCACGGCTTGCTTTGCTGGCAAGTGACGCGCGAATCTATTCGAATGATCTGAGTGCTGCACGAGAATTGCTCGAACGCTATTTCGATCTTCGCGACGACAAGGTCATCCATGTGCTGAACAGATTCGAAGAGCTCGAGGGCATCAAGATTGAGGCCGAAGCGCCATCGCTGACGCGTACGTTCTCCGCTTTGGGCATGGTGCGGGCCCAACTGTCGGCCGACGCCGAGCGCTAAGGGAGCGGAACGATGCGACTGTTGATCTGGATCGTTGCGATCTTTGCCATCGCGGTGGGGATAGCGGTTTTGGCCAATGCGAACGAAGGCTATGTGCTGATCGTGTCGCCGCCGTGGCGCGCACAGGTGTCGACAAACTTCGCGATCCTCGCGCTGATTGTCGCGTTCTTTGCGTTCTATGCGCTGATCCGTCTGGTGCGCAAAACGCTCAGGCTGCCTGAACGCGTTGCGCAGTATCGAGAGCGTCGGTGCGAGCGGAAAGAATCACAGGCCTTGCATCGTGCGTTGCGTGCCTTGTACGACGGACGGTTCAGTGATGCCTTGAGTCATGCCAAGACGGCCGACAAAGTGGGCGGAAAATCTTTTGAAGTCGCGTTGATCGCGGCACGCGCAGCGCACGCGTTGAACGATGAGCGCCGCTGTGCGGAATGGCTCGACAGGGCGGCTGAGCGAGAAGGCGGCCAGGCGCCGCGGTTGCTCGCGCAGGCAAGCTTCGCGCTGGACGACGGCAAGCTTGAGATTGCGCGCAGTGCGCTTGAAGAGCTGCGCGGGATCCCTCATCGGAGCGTTGCGACAACCCGTCTGGGAATGGAGTTGGCGCGTGCTCAAGGCCGCTGGGACGAAGTGCTCCGCCTCGTACCGGAACTGCGCTCACAAAAGGTCATCACGGACGAGGAAGCCCGCAGCCTGACGCGCGCCGCACGCTTGGCCGATTTTCGTGCGAAGGCGGGCGATGAAGAGGCATTGCTGGCCAGCTGGCGCGAATTGTCAAAGCAGGAACTGGCGGATCGTGCACTGGTTGCGGGGGTGCTCCCGCTGCTGGCCGACGTCGGACAGGGTCCTGTAGCCCGTCGGACGGTTGAGCGCTTGCTGGACGCGCAATGGGATTCGGCGTTGGCGCGACAGTATTTTGCGTGCGCTGGCGAAGGTGTCGAGGCGACCGAAGCGCTTCGACGCGCGGAACGATGGCTGCCTGAACACCCGGGCGATGCCGGCCTGCTGGCCTCGCTTGGCCGGCAATGCATGGCCGCACAGGTGTGGGGCAAGGCCCAGGGGTATCTGGAGGAGTCTCTCGCGCGCGACCCGCGGCCCGAGGTGCATGCCACCCTGGCCAGCCTGTTTGAACGCCTGGAACGTAAGGATGAGGCTGCCCGGCATTATCGCGAAGCGGCACGCCTGGCGACGGCTGCCTGACTGCGCGGATCCGTCCAGAATGAAAGCCGCGGCAGCTTGGCCGCGGTTTTTTTATGCAGGTTGAGCCCGCTCGCAGCCAACGCGTTCTTTTTTCTCGGCAGAGAAGCTGTGTCATGCGCATGCAGGAGTTGAGTTCAGGACTTTGACAGCCTGAACCCAAGCTGAAATCATGCGTCTCGTTTTGAACCACCCGTACAAGGAGAAAACATGCCCATCGTGAACATTCAGCTCATTGAAGGTCGCAGTAACGAGCAGAAAGAAGCCCTGATCAAAAAAGTCACCGATGCCTGTGTGGAATCGATCGATTGCACGCCGGAAAGTGTGCGTATTTTGCTGTCGGACGTTTCCACCCAGCACTTCGGCGTGGCCGGCGTGTCGGTGGCGAAGAAGCGCGCCAACAAATCCTGAACGCACTGTCGTTCCAGAAAAAAGCCGTGGCCAGGGTCACGGCTTTTTTGTTCGGAAGGTGTGGTGGGTGCGATGGTTTCGCTTCGTCTCGAGCGACGAGGCTTTCGCTCCGGCGCGCGCCCCGGACCGGTCGGCGTCTGTTTAAACCCAGTCGCGCGCGGGGAGGTATTTTTCGTACAGCTCGGCTTCGGCAGAGCCGGGTTCGGGGTGCCAGTCGTAGCGCCATTTCACGATTGGCGGGAGCGACATCAGGATGGATTCGGTGCGTCCGCCCGATTGCAGGCCGAATAACGTGCCACGGTCGAGGACGAGGTTGAATTCGACGTAGCGGCCGCGACGGTACGCCTGGAAGTCGCGTTCGCGCTCGCCGTAGTCGTGATCGCGGCGGCGTTCGATGATCGGCAGATAGGCGTCGAGGAAGGCGTCGCCGACCGAGCGCGTGAGGCCGAAAGCCGACTCGAACGAAAGCTTGCCGTCGGCGCCGAGATCGTCGAAAAACAATCCGCCGACACCGCGCGCTTCGTTGCGGTGCGTGAGGAAAAAGTACCGGTCACACCATTGCTTGAGGCGACGGTATTCATCTTCGCCGCCGAACGGCAGCACTGCGTCACGACAGGTGGCATGAAAGTGACGCACGTCCTCTTCGAAGGGGTAGTAGGGCGTGAGGTCCATGCCGCCCCCAAACCACCAGACCGGCGCCTTGTCGGGCGCGTTGGCAACGAAGCAGCGCACGTTCATGTGCACCGTCGGGCAATACGGGTTGCGCGGATGGAGCACCAGCGATACGCCCATTGCCTCGAAGCTGCGACCGGCCAATTCGGGTCGGTGGGCGGTGGCTGAGGCGGGCATGGCTTTGCCCATGACGTGGGAGAAATTGACCCCGCCACGTTCGAAGAAAGTGCCTTCCTCGATGACCCGGGTGTGTCCGCCGCCGCCTTCTGCCCGTTCCCAAGCGTCGCTGTGGAAGGCTTTACCGTCGAATGCCTCGCACCGTGCGACGATTTCTGTCTGTAAGCCGACAAGCCAGTTTTTGACGGTGTTGATATCCATGTCAGTGTTTGCGCGCGAGCGCATGGTGACCGATGTCGCGACGGAACTGGCTGCCTTCGAAATGAATCTCGTCGACGATTTTGTAGGCACAGGCCTGAGCGCTGCGTACGCTGTCGCCGAGCGCCGTCACGCACAAGACCCGGCCGCCGGAAGTGACCACTTCACCGGCTGGGCTGAGCGCGGTACCGGCGTGAAAGACGTGGGCGTCCGGATTTTCCTGGTCGGGCAGGCCGGTGATGACGTCTCCTTTGCGCGGCTTTTCCGGATAACCATGAGCAGCTATCACGACGCCAAGGGCGAAACGGCGGTCCCATTCGGCCTCGACCTGGTCGAGACGGCGCTCAAGCGCGGCCTCGACCAGGTCGGCCAGATCGCTCTTGAGGCGCAGCAGGATCGGTTGGGTCTCAGGATCGCCCAGACGGCAATTGAATTCCACCACGCGCGGTTGCCCCTGGGGATCGATCATCAGGCCGGCATATAGAAAGCCGGTATAGGGGAAGCCTTCTTTCTTCATGCCGTTGAGCGTTGGGGTAATGACTTCCCGCATCACGCGTGCATGCACTTCGGGAGTGACGACCGGAGCGGGCGAGTAGGCGCCCATGCCGCCGGTGTTGGGGCCTTCGTCATCATCCTTGAGACGTTTATGATCTTGACTGGTGGCGAGCGGAAGAACGTGTTCGCCGTCGGCCATGACAATAAAACTGGCTTCTTCGCCCTGCATGAATTCTTCGATCACCACGCGTGCGCCGGCATCGCCCATCTTGTTGTCGAGCAACATCATGTCGATCGCGGCGTGGGCCTGTTCCAGCGTCATGGCGACGACCACCCCCTTGCCGGCAGCCAGGCCGTCGGCCTTGATGACGATCGGGGCGCCTTCGCGCTCGATGTATGCGTGCGCGGCTTGGGCGTCGGAGAAGGTCTCGTATTTGGCGGTCGGGATACCGTGGCGGATCATGAACTGCTTGGCGAAATCCTTCGAGCTTTCAAGCTGCGCCGCCGCCTGAGTCGGCCCGAAAATCGGCAGATCGGCCTTGCGGAACGCATCCACGATACCGTCGGCAAGCGGCGCTTCGGGGCCGACGACGGTCCAGGCGATGCCTTCTTTCTGCACGAATTCGACCAGTTCGTTGACCGCGCTGATCGAACAGTTTTCAAGACGTGCTTCACGCGCGGTGCCGGCGTTGCCGGGCGCGACAAAGACGCGGGTGATTCTGGGGGAGCGTTCGAGTTTCCAGGCGAGTGCGTGTTCGCGACCGCCCGAGCCAATGATGAGAACTTTCATCTTTTTGTTGCCTGCTTTCGGAAGCGGAATTAATGACGGAAATGGCGATAGCCGGTAAAGACCATGGCTATGCCGTGTTCATCGGCGGCAGCAATGACCTCGTCATCGCGTACCGAGCCGCCCGGCTGGATGACAGCGGTGGCACCAGCTTCGGCCAGGACGTCAAGACCGTCCCGGAACGGAAAAAAGGCGTCCGAGGCGACGACCGAACCCGGAATGGCCAAGTTTGCGTTGGTGGCCTTGATCGCCGCAATGCGCGCTGAATCGACGCGGCTCATCTGACCTGCGCCGACGCCTACCGTCATGCCATCGCGGCAATACACAATGGCGTTGGACTTGACGTGCTTGGCCACACGCCAGGCAAACAGCAGGTCCACCAGCTCGGTGGCGGTCGGTGCGCGTTGGGTGACGATCTTCAGATCTTCGGTGTGAATGCGGGCTTCGTCCGCACTTTGTACCAGCAACCCTCCGCCGACCCGTTTGTAATCGAGTGCCCCGGAGGAAGTGCCAAGCGGGCAGGTGAGTACGCGTACATTCTTTTTTGCGGTGAGCAAAGCGAGGGCATCGGCTGTATAGGAAGGTGCGATCAGCACTTCCATGAATTGCTTCGACACCGCTTCGGCGGTGGGGAGGTCAACTTCGCTGTTGAAGGCGATGATCCCGCCAAAGGCCGAGGTGGGGTCGGTCTGGAAGGCTTTGGCATAGGCTTCTGCGGTATGCGCAGCGACGGCAGCACCGCACGGGTTGGCATGTTTGACGATGACGCAGGCGGGCGCGTCGAGGGTCTTGACGCACTCCCATGCGGCATCCGCATCGGCAATATTGTTGTACGACAGTTCCTTCCCCTGCAATTGGGTGTAGCGCGCGATGGCGCCTTGTGCTGCGCCCGGTTCGCGGTAAAAGGCTGCGCTCTGCTGCGGGTTTTCGCCGTAGCGTAAATCTTGTGCCTTGTCGAAGGCCAGGTGCAAACGCGCCGGATAGGCCTGGCGCTCGCCCTTGGCGGAGAGTGCGGTCAGGTAATTCGAGATCGCCGAGTCATAACGTGCGGTGTGAGTATAGGCCTTGGCCGCCAACGCGAAGCGGGTCTCGTAGGACAGTGCGCCGTCGTTGGATTGC
>Ga0209075_1003222_pt1 | contig 13735 bp, 12 predicted proteins | sample Stecom2011_FD_187523 | JGI IMG/M metagenome (GOLD analysis project Ga0209075, IMG submission 187523) | Agricultural soil microbial communities from Utah to study Nitrogen management - Steer compost 2011 (SPAdes) (version 2) | ecosystem: Environmental > Terrestrial > Soil > Agricultural land... | reverse complement strand
CCTCGCAATGCGAGGTGTTTTTTTACACTTTTACCACTAATAAATCTTTTAAATTGGTAGTAAACTCTTTTGAAAGATATTGTCTTTTCATAATCCAACGCGTTTCTAAATCTTGAGAAGCTAGTTTGATCTTATCACATTTATACCTTTTATTCAAATTATCAATAACCTGCATAATCGGACGATGTTTGATATGTTGATCCTCAATAAACAAATTCATTTGACGTGCCGTTTCAGGTACAATTCCATCAACTATAATGCCCGCTTTTTTATAAGAATATCCATCCATAAATATTTTACTAAGTGCATATTTTGCTGCCTTTGCAATCTCGATAGCAGAACTCGAAGGCAGTGCTAAACTAACTGTAAATTGATTGACATATTGTTTCTCATCTGTCTTTTTTGTATTGGTACGGATAAAAACAGTGATTAAATTTCCACAAGATTTTTGAGCGCGCAATTTTTCACTAGCTACCATAGCAAAGGTTACCACTCTTTCCTCTATCATAGATAATGCTGTAATTGATTGAGAAAAAGTTCTACTCACTCCAATAGATTGCTTGGTTTTAGGTAACTCTAATCCCAATTGAGGAATTCCTTTTAATTCATAAAACATACGCACTCCTACTACTCCCATTTCTTTACGAACAGTAGCTTCGTTTAATTGCGTAAAATCCCAGGCCGTTCGAACGCCTCTTTTTTGAAATCTTTCTGCTAAACGTCTACCAATACCCCACACATCTTCTATAGGTAGCCATTTTAAGGCTTTTTCTATTTGTAATTGCGTTTCTATACAATAAACATCTTGAGTTCTTTCTGGATATTTTTTTGCTATTCTGTTAGCAACTTTTGCTAATGTTTTTGTAGGAGCAATACCAATACTTGTAGGTATTCCAATTCCTTTATAAATAATATTTCTGAGTTTTAAGCAATGTTCACGAATAGATAAATATTGCTCTTGTGAAGAAAAATTCATAAAAGCTTCATCAATAGAATATACTTCTACATCACTACAATATTCTCTTACTTTATTCATCACTCTTCGGCTCAAATCACCGTATAATACAAAGTTTGCAGAAAACAATTTTACTTGATTCTGCTTAAACATAGTGTCATATTCAAAAGCAACAGCCCCCATAGGTATGCCTAAAGCCTTTGCTTCGTTTGACCGTGATATAACGCATCCATCATTATTACTCAAAACACAAACAGGTTTTTGCAGATATTGAGGTTGAAAAGCACGTTCACAAGAAACATAAAAGTTATTACAATCTAATAAAGCAAACATATGTTAGATGTATTTGGTAATGGCATAAGTCAGAATTCCCCAAATCACAAAATCATCTTCAGGCTGTACTTCTATAATCGGATATTGTTGATTAGCAGGACATAAACAAACCTTTTTCACTACACCATTTTCTTTTTCTATTTTTAATCTTTTAAGAGTAAATTCTCCTTCGATATAACAAACTGCCACACGTCCATCTTGTGGTTCTAAAGAGCGATCTACCAAAATTAAATCCCCATCATAAATGCGCATATCTTGCATAGAATCGCCATTCACCCGGGCTAAGAAAGTAGTATCAGGATCTTGAATTAGTTCGGTATTCAAATCAATAGTATCAAAAACAAAATCATCTGCTGGACTAGGAAAACCTGCCTTTACACCTACAGATATTGCCTGCAAACCTCCTTGCGTATTTTTTTGAATTTCAAACACTTCTAAAACAGGAATATTAGTTGATTTCGAAACTATCATATTTTCACTTCATTATTTTCGATACAAAATTAGAATAAAACAATGACAGATCTTGCCGTTACAATCAAATTAACAATTCTTATAAAAATGGTGTGATTATAAAATTTATATCTTTGTAGAAAACTACACAACTCATGAAACAAACTTTAATTGCACCTTCCATATTAGCTGCAGATTTCGGAAACTTACAACGAGATATAGAAATGATTAATCAAAGTGAAGCGGATTGGTTTCATATTGATATTATGGATGGTGTTCTTGTTCCAAACATCTCTTTCGGTATGCCCGTTTTAGCTGCTATCCAAAAACACGCGCATAAAACGATAGATGTACATTTAATGATTGTTGATCCGGATCGATATATTCAAACTTTTAAAGATTTAGGAGCTGATATCTTAACGGTACATTACGAAGCTTGTACACATTTACACCGCTCATTACAAGCTATAAAAGCAGCAGGAATGAAAGCCGGAGTAGCTATAAATCCACATACAAATGTAAGTTTACTTGAAGATGTGATTAAAGATATTGATTTGGTATGCATTATGAGTGTAAATCCTGGATTTGGAGGACAATCATTTATTGAAAACACTTACAAGAAAGTAAAACAACTCAAAGAAATTATTACCGATAATAATGCAAACACGCTGATTGAAATCGACGGTGGCGTTACCGACAAAAACGCCAAGCAACTGGCCGAAGCAGGAGCTGATGTGCTAGTTGCAGGTAGTTTTGTATTTAATGCGCAAGATCCAATGGATACAATTAAAAACTTAAAAGAAATAACTAAAATATAAATAAAAATCCCTTTCAGTTGAAAGGGATTTTTTGGTTTAACAAACAACAAATAATTTTAAAAATGGTCTCTAAAATTTAAACAACAAATACTTTATTAAATCGGTAGTTGTAACAATTCCTACCAAACGATCTTCATAAACAACGGGTAATGCTCTAAAGTCATTTTGACTCAAAATTTCAGCAGCTTCTTTTATAGGTGTATAACTATAAATAGTAACTACATCTTTGGTCATCACCTGTTCTATCGAAAACATATTATAAACAGTATGTTCTATCGTTTCATCATTGTCAGAAAAATCTGCAAAAGATGCCTTGAGCAAATCGGTATAACTTAGCATACCAACAATTTTATTATGACTTACAACGGGCATATGCCTTATCTTATGCGTTTTAAATAATTGTTCAGCTTTTGTCAATGAATCTGTAATATTCACTTGAATAATACATTTTGACATAATATCAGAAACAGGTGCTAAAATCTTCATAAGCTTAAATATTTATGTAAAAATACTTGATAAAATTGGGGTAAAAAATGATAAGTATCACCTTCTAACTATTTATTTGATTGTTTTACGCTCGGATGATTCAACAACTTACCAATCAATTGATAAATTTCAGGGTGCAGATTACGCAATTCGTCTGCCCTCTCAAAGAAAAGCTCTACAAGTACAGCAATCCATTCTAATCGGTTAGAGAACCCATACGCTCTTATCAGTCCCTGCTTTTTAAGTACACCTTTTCGAACAGGATCATCAATATATTGTATTAACAAACGGTAATATTTTTTAAATGTTGATTCATATGGATGATGAGCATTTTTTCTTAACATTTCAAAACTCAATGCATGCGAAAACTCATGTAAAGAAATATCTTTTCCATCTGTAGCGTTTTTAATATCATTTTCAAACTCATCCAAAGCAATCATTATTGTTTTTAATTTGGGATGAAAATGCCCCACATGAACCTCGTCAAACTCTTCAAAATACTGCGCAGTAGGATACACAACAATGGTATGAAAAGTACTAATTAAATAAGGAGATAAACCTAAAGTCAATTTTATATAAGAGGTAGCAATACGAACTTTGTGCTGCTGAGTTAACAACACGCCTCCTTTTGATACAAAAGCATATTGCTGCAAAAAACTAAGAATTCGATTAGAAAAATTAACTTTATATGAATGTGGTAATTGAGAGAACTGCGGAAACACTTTATGTATATCTGCAGAATATCTTAACATAAGCTGTTCAGGTGTGATTTTTCCAGAGAAATTACCTCTTGGCTTACCTATTTGATATCTGTTATAAAAGCGATACATAAAGTGTCTCATAATTTGATTTTTAAGAATTGAAGATAACAAAAAAGCCTTGCCAAAGCAAGACTTTTTTGTATCCCTGACGGGAGTCGAACCCATATCAACAGAACCGGAATCTGACGTTTTATCCATTAAACTACAGGGACCTTAACTATGTTGTTAATATCTTTTTTACAATTTTAGATATGGTTTTACCATCAGCCCTTCCGGCAAGTTTAGCATTTGCTAATCCCATAACTTGGCCCATGGCTTGCATTCCAGAAAAACCACCATCTTGTATGATTTCTTTGACAATTACCTCTACATCTTCTTCAGATAATTGTGCAGGTAAAAACTGCTCAATAACTGCTGCTTGTGCCAACTCAGGTTGAGCTAAATCAACTCTGTTTTGATCGATAAAAATCTGTGCAGACTCTTTTCTTTGCTTTACGAGTTTTTGTAACAATTTGATTTCGTCCTCGGCAGTTAATTCTACATTACCACCTGAGGTTTGCATCAATAGCAATTCTGATTTGATAGCTCTTAATGACGCTAAGGCCACTTGGTCTTTAGCTTTCATCGCTGTTTTTAGTGCTTCTTGTAAATCGGTCTGTAAACTCATAGCTTTTGTATTTTTAAAGTTTACAAATATAAAAAAACCCAAGTTAATTAACTCGGGTTTTCAGTGTAAATATAAATCGACTAGTCTACGTTGTCATGTAAAAAAGAATTATTTGAGCGTAATTGAGTTTCGCCATTACTCCCTACAGAATATCTTGAAACTTGAGAGTTTGTTGATTCATGTAAATCTACTCCCATACGCTTATATGCTGGCTCTTGTTCAAGATCATTAAGCTGAGCAGAAGTAGAATTAAACTTGTGATTGAATCGTTTCATCTTTTGTTTTCTTTCTTCAGCTCTGTTTCTCAATATTTCCTCAATTGAACTATCCATAGGATTTTGCTCTGTTTGAGTAACATATGTTTGAGGTTGAACCTGTGGTGAAGAACTAGAAATTGTTTTTACAGTGATCTGTAACTCTTCATCAATAGGTTCTTCTTTTACTTGTGGTTTAGCAGCAAGTAACTCCTCTTCAACCTCCATATAATCATCAAGATTATACACTACTCTTTTCTCTTCTCTTGCTGGTTCAATAACAGGTTCTGTCATCGAAGGCGCATTTGAAAATCCAAAAGTCATTTGCGTTTGTTCTTCACTTTCAAAAGCTTGTTGTTGCTCTTTAATATCGAAAGTAAATTCAATAGGAGCTTGCTCTACAACCTGTTGACTTTTAGCTGGTTCTACAACAGTAGTAGTTACTGGTTGAGGGGTATAAATTACAAACTCTGGCTCAATAACTTCGATATCTCTGATATCAACTGTTTTAATCTTTACTTCTTGTTCTACATTTGAAATAACTTGTTTGTTTTCCACCGGTTTCTCTACTGAAGGAGCAACCGCATGAGCTACTTCGTTAGTTTGAACTAGTGTTTTTTTTTCAAAGTCATCGTTTCCCAACTTCTCGTTTTCTTCTAACGAATACACGATTTTTTGTGAAGGAACTGAAGTTTGAAATGTAGGATTTAGTGGTTGATCAGGAGTTGGAACAGACAAAGGCATATTTTGCTGTTGAGTTAAATCTTGCACCGCTTTTTGCTCGTCACCTAAAACGTGAATGATTTTATTAGCTTCAGAAGACCCAGTAAAAATTTCTTTTTGTTGTTCTACATTAAAACCAGTAGCAATAACAGTTACAGCAATTGAATCTCCTAATTCTAAATCTTCACCTACCCCCATAATGATGTTGGCGTTGTATCCAGCTTCATTTTGAATATGGTCGTTGATTTCACCAATTTCATCAATTGTAATTTCATTTTCACCTGATACAATTAACAAAAGTACATTTTTAGCACCTTTGATTTTGTTATCATTTAATAACGGTGAATCTAATGCGCTTACGATAGCTTCTTTTGCACGGTTATCTCCAGATGCAGTAGAAGATCCCATTATAGCTGTTCCACTATTAGACAATACAGTCTTTGCATCTTTTAAATCGATATTTTGAGTATAGTGATGTGTAATTACTTCAGCAATACCTCTTGAAGCTGTTGCTAAAACTTCATCAGCTTTAGAGAACCCAGCTTTAAATCCTAAGTTACCATAAACTTCACGTAACTTATTGTTATTGATTACAATTAGCGAATCTACGTTCGCACGTAAATTTTCAACACCTTTTAATGCCTGTTCTTGACGTTGTTTCCCTTCGAATTGAAATGGGATGGTAACAATACCTACGGTAAGTATGTCTCTATCTTTAGCTAATTTGGCAATTACTGGCGCAGCACCAGTACCTGTTCCACCACCCATTCCAGCGGTGATAAAAACCATCTTGGTATTGCTATCTAGTAACTTTTCAATTTCTTCAATACTTTCCAAAGCAGACTGTTGTCCGATTTCTGGATTTGCACCTGCTCCCAATCCTTCGGTTAAGGTAACTCCAAGTTGAATCTTAGTAGGCACAGGGCTACTTTGTAAGGCTTGATGATCGGTATTACAAACCACAAAATCAACTCCTTTTATTCCTTGGTTAAACATGTGATTGATAGCGTTGCTTCCGCCACCTCCTACTCCTATTACTTTGATGACATTTGATTGATTTTTTGGTAAATCAAATGTGATACTTTCAAATGTATTACTCATACTATGCGGTTATTTATTATTCTGACTTTTCTACAAACTCTTTAAATTTTCTATAATATTTCTCTAAGAAGTTTTCTCTAAAACGTTCTTCAGTACTCTGAGTTTTAACTTCTGGTTGCTCTTCTTGTTCTTCTGGTTGCTCAACTTCTATTTGATTTTGATGAACTACTTCAGCAGTTGACATACTTTTCACACTTATTGGATTTGCAACTTGTGTTGAGTATGCCTTCTTATTTCTTTCTTCACTTTCGATGGTAAGTCCTACGGCAGTAGCATATAAAGGTCTTGAAACCATTTTGGCTGAATCACCAGCAACATGCTCGTTCGGATATCCTACTCTTGTATCAATACCTGTGATATATTCAACTAATTGTTTGATATGATTTAATTCAGCACCACCTCCAGTTAAAACAATACCTGCAATTAGTTTCTTACGTGGGTTATCATACCCATATATTTTAATTTGCTCGAAAACCATTTCAATAATCTCTACTACACGAGCATGAATAATTTTAGAAAGGTTTTTCAATGATATTTCTTTTGGATCTTGTCCTCTTAAACCTGGAATAGAAACGATTTCATTATCTCTATTTTCGCCTGGCCAGGCTGATCCAAATTTCACTTTTAATAGTTCAGCTTGTTTTTCTATTATCGAGCATCCTTCTTTGATATCATCTGTGATAACATTTCCTCCAAACGGAACTACATAAGTATGACGGATAATACCATCTTTAAAAATAGCTAAATCTGTTGTACCACCTCCTATATCAATTAAGGCAACACCCGCTTCTTTTTCATCGTTACTTAAAACTGCATTTGCAGAAGCTAATGGTTCAAGTGTAAGGCCTGCCAATTCTAAACCAGCATCTTTTACACAACGCCCAGCATTACGAATTGATGATGATTGTCCTACAACCACGTGAAAATTTGCTTCTAATCTGCGACCATACATTCCTATTGGTTCGCGAATACCTGCTTCTTCATCAATTTTAAATTCTTGAGGAAGCACGTGTATAATTTCTTCTCCGGGTAGCATACTTAATTTTTGCACCTGATTGATCAATAGATCAATATCTACCTCAGAAATTACATTTTCTGCATTTTCTCTTATAATATATTCGCTGTGTTGGATACTACGGATATGTTGTCCTGCAATACCTACAACTACATCTTTAATTTTAATACCGCTCGTATTCTCAGCTTCAATTACGGCGCTTTGAATAGACTGTATCGTTTGTGTAATATTGTTTACTACACCACGTTTTACACCTAAACTTTTGGCGTTCCCAAGTCCTAAAATCTCGAGTTTCCCGTACTCATTTTTCTTTCCAACCATCGCAACAATTTTTGTAGTTCCGATGTCTAATCCTACTGCAATATTCTCTTTGTTCATTTTTATTTTATTTGGTGCAAATCACTTGTTCTGTAAATCGTAAATTAACTTTTTGGTATTGGTTAATCAACGTGTCTTTTTGAGCATAATGTACAAAAGCTTTATAATTTTCAAATTTCTTATCAATATCAATTAACTTACCAAACTCCACAACATAATCGTAATCACGTACTGATAAGTTTACCGACTGATCTGATAAAATTTGAATTCCTGTAACTGTCGTTTTTAAAAAATCATCTCTTCGAATCACTTCTAATAATTTCATCATTTCTTTGCGATAAATTTCAGAAACCGACCCTAAAATCACAGGTACATGCGCACTAAACTCTTCTGACAAAGGCATCTTATTCCCTTTGCTGTCAATATAATACGAACCCGATTGGGATATTACTCTTGCTACTGCTGTTTTTTGTTGAACGCGTGCATGTAATACCGCTTTTTCATCCAAAAAAACCTCAGCATCTTCGATCATATCGTTTCGAAGCAGTTCTTTCTCCAATCTATTCAAATCTAAGTTTTCTACAAATACTTTAGAAGACCTTCTAAAATTTTGTTTCAACAAGTTATTAACCATTTCTTGTGATATAAAATGATTGTTTACACTTGTTAATTGTACTTGAATTTGATCAACTTCACGACCCTGAAATCTTTGTTGTGCAAATTGAAACAATATAATCATTGCGACAATTACAACAAGCAAAAACACATCCGTTATGTTGATTTTTTTAATCATTTGTTTTCTACAATTTGTTTTATTTCTTCAACACGCTCTCCTATATCGCCAGCTCCTATCGTTAGTAAAACGTCAAAATCCTGATTTTTTATAAAATTTAATAAATCATTCTGAGATATCAAAAACTTATTTTCACTCGTTATTTTTTCAACTAACACTTGCGAGGTAACTCCTTCAATCGGCAACTCTCTAGCGGGATAAATATCCATAACTGCAATAGATGAAAATGTTGACAAACTCTTTGCAAAATCATCTAAAAAATCACGCGTTCTTGAAAATAAGTGTGGTTGAAAAATAGCTAATATTTTTTTTCCTTCATACATTTGATGAACTGCCTGACTCACCGCAAATATTTCGGTTGGGTGATGTGCATAATCATCAATATACACATGATTTGCTGTTCTAACTTTATATGAAAATCTTCTTCGAATTCCTTTAAAAGTGGCCAACGCCTTTTTTATTCCATCTACTGGTAAACCATAAGCATAAGCCATAGAAAAAGCTAAAGTGGCATTTAAAATATTATGATTACCTGGCATTAATATTTCAATATCTTTAATTAAAGTATCAAAATATAAAATATCAAAAACTACTTTTCCATCAACAATTTTAACTTTCTGAATTTGCACATTATTATCTTTCCCAAAACCTACTGTTACCCCATCAACACCGGTGCCCTCTGCTACAAACAAATGCTTTTCTGGATTGCTTATTTTATCGGCAAACTCTTTAAATGTTTTTTCGATTTCATTAGCTGTTCCGTAAATATCTAAGTGATCTGCATCAGTAGATATTACACAAGCAATATCAGGGTGTAAATGTAAAAAAGAACGATCAAATTCATCTGCTTCAACAACTGTTAATGTTTTGCCTTCACCCACTAAGTTGGTTTGATAATTTTCTAAAACTCCTCCTAAAAAAGAAGTTACATCGGTTTGATTATCAAACATTATATGCGCTAACATACTAGATGTTGTGGTTTTACCATGTGTGCCAGCTACTGCAAAAGTAAAAGTATCTTTAGTAATCAACCCTAACACCTCTGCTCTTTTCTTAATAGTAAATCCATTATCTTTAAAAAACGTCCATTCTGTATGTTCTTTAGGAACGGCTGGAGTTACAACAACCAAAGTGTTGTCGGTATGTAAATCTTGCGCATGAATATAACTCACATTATCATCGAAATGAATATCGATACCTTCATTTATCAACTCCTGTGTTAAATGTGTAGGTGTTTTATCATAACCTAAAACCTTTTTGCCTAATCGATGAAAATAGCGTGCTATTGCACTCATTCCAATGCCACCAATTCCAACAAAGTACACATATTTAATTTCCTGAATTGTCATTCTCCTACATCCATTTTTTTATTACTTCTACAATTTCTTTTGTAGCATTTGGCATGGCCATTTGTTTTATATTTTTAGCTAATGCTTCTGCAACTTGTGGTTGCGATAAAATCCGATTTAATTGCTCAGTAAATTGTTTATCTAGTTGAGATTCTTTTATCATAACAGCACCATTCTTCATAACTATACTGTTAGCGTTTTTTGTTTGATGATCTTCAGCAACATTTGGAGATGGAATAAAAATTACTGGTTTTCCAACAATTGCCAACTCAGATACTGAAGATGCGCCAGCCCTTGATACAATAACATCAGCTGCTGCATAAAAAAGATCCATACGTTCTATATAATCTAAAACTTTAATGGTATCATCTCCTTCATTACTATACTGTTGATAATATCCTTTTCCACATTGCCAAAGCACCTGAATATTCTGAGACTTGAAATAATCTTTATTTTTAAATATAAGCTCATTAATTCTTTTCGCACCTAAGCTTCCTCCCATAACTGCTAAAACCTTTTTATTTGGATTTAGCTTGAAGTAAGTGATAGCTTCGTCTCTTAAATTTTCAATATGCAATAAATCGCTTCTTACAGGATTACCTGTTTTGATAATTTTATCTGCCGGAAAAAACTTTTCTAATCCATCATAAGCCACGCAAATTGCTTTTGCTTTTTTTGCCAACATTTTGTTGGTCAAACCTGGATAAGAATTTTGTTCTTGCACTATTGTAGGTATACTCATATCGGCAGCAACTTTTACGACTGCACCACTTGCAAAACCACCTGTGCCAATAACCACATCAGGGTTAAATTTTTTTATAATAGAACGCGACCTCCATAAACTTGATATAAATTTCAAAGGAAACATCGCGTTCTTAAGGGTTAGTGAGCGTTGAAGTCCAGCAATCCATAATCCTTCAATAGCGAAACCTGCTGCAGGAACTTTTTGCATTTCCATTTTATCTTGAGCGCCTACAAATAAAAATTCAGCATTTGGAAACTGCAACTGAAGTTCTTTTGCAATAGCAATAGCTGGGTAGATATGTCCACCAGTACCGCCACCGCTTATGATAAATTTAGGATTTGACTTCATAATAATTTATTTATTTAAGACAGCAAAAATAGGATTTTGATCTTCATTATTTGTGTCTTTATTATTCTGTTGTTCTTCTAATATTTTTCTAAACTCTTCCTTGCGAATTTCATTTTCTTTTTCTTGTTCTCTTTGTTGTTTTTCAGTACGAGAAACACCTAATATAATTCCTATCGAAAAACAAGTCATCCAAATAGATGTTCCCCCGCTACTTATCAGTGGTAACGGTTGCCCTGTTGTTGGAAATAATTCAACAGCTACTCCTATATTAATCATGGCTTGGAAAATAATAGAAAAGCCTAATCCGAAAACCAGATATTTTTGAAATGAGTTTTGCGCCCGAGCTGTGACTTTTAAAAACCGGAAGAGCAAAATCATATATACTAACAACACCGTAAAGCCGCCAATAAATCCAAATTCTTCGACAATTATTGCAAAAATAAAATCGGAAGAGGATTGTGGCAACAAGTTTTTTTGTACACTTTTCCCTGGTCCTACGCCAAACATTTCTCCTTGAGCAATGGCAATTTTTGCATTATCAATTTGCCATCGGTCAACATTGTCTTGATCTGAACCAAAACGATCGATACGGGCAACCCAAGTATTAAACCTTGAAGGCATAATTTCTGGAAAAGCTTTTACAGCAAAAAACATTGTGGTTCCAAAAACTAAAAGTACCAATCCAACTTTTGTTAGATACTTTATCGGATATTTACCGACAAACAATACCATACAACACATCGTAAATATTATGGCTGCTGTAGATAAGTTTGCAGGAAAAACCAAACCTACAATAGCTCCAACAGGCAACCATACAAACAACAAGGTTTGTTTAAAAGTGTGTTGTTTATCTTCAGACCACCATAGATACCATGCTAAATAGCTTAAAATGGCAGTCCATCCGATAGACGACGGTTGAAATGAAATATTTACAACGGGTATTTTTATCCATCTACTAGCATTAGCCCCGCCAATCATAGCACGTTGTAATAATGTAAATACTAATAATATAGTTACTGGCAACCATGCAACAGGTGCAAATAATTGTATTTTTTTGGTTGGTATTTTATGTGTTGCATAAATTATACACAACCCAATTAAGATATGTGAGAAATGCTTTACAAGTAATCCTAATGTCGACCCTCCCGTACCAACAACATGCACCAAGTTGGTACTGGCGCTAAATACTGGCATAAAAGAAAATAGCATCAATAAGACTACTAAAGCCCATATGGTTCTATCTCCTTCAAAATGGGAAAAAAATCGTTTCATATCTTTCTACAATTTACTCACTTCAGCTTTAAATTGATTACCTCTATCTTCATAGCTTTTAAACAAATCAAAACTTGCACAAGCAGGCGATAATAATACGGTATCACCTTCTTCAGCAAAAGACTTTGCAGTGTTAACAGCTTCGTTCATATTATTTACCTCAATAATATCATCGATTACGTTTTTGAACGCTTTGATTATTTTTTCATTATCTATTCCAAGACAAATAATAGCTTTTACTTTTTCATGTACAAAAGGCAAAAGCTCATCATAATCATTACCCTTATCTACACCTCCTACAATCCAAACAGTAGGCGAAGTCATGCTTTCTAATGCGAAATATGTAGCGTTTACATTTGTAGCTTTAGAATCATTGATGTATTGTACACGGTTTATCTTAGCAACTTTTTCTAGACGATGTTCCACTCCTTGAAAATTAGATAAACTTTCTCTGATCGACTGTTTTCTTACGCGCATCATTTGCGCAACTAAAGTTGCTGCCATTGCATTTTTTACATTATGTTTTCCTTCAATAGCAATCTCCTCTACTGGAATGGTAATGTTTTCGTTATTAATCATCGCTATAATTTTATTATCTTTTAAATAAGCTCCTGGTCCTTCAATAGTTTTTGTAATTGAAAATGGAACCAATTGTGCTTTTGTTTTATTATTTGTTAACCAATTTCTTATCACTTCATCGTCTGCATCATAAATCAAAAAATCTTCCTCGGTTTGATTTTTTGTAATTCGAAATTTAGATGCAATATAGTTTTCATATTTATACTCATAACGATCTAAATGATCTGGACTGATGTTTGTTATCACCGCTATATGTGGCTTATACTTCTCAATTCCATCCAATTGAAAGCTACTTAGTTCTAAAACATAAGCGTCTGCTGTTGGATGTATTAATTGTGACGCATAACTTTTTCCGATATTGCCACCTATTGCTACATTTAATCCACCTTTATCTAATACATAGTGCGTTAGTGTTGTAGTTGTGGTTTTTCCGTTACTTCCTGTTATTGCAATATTGATAGCGTCATCAAACCAACTTGCAAATTCAATTTCAGAAACTATAGGTATTTTTTTTTCTGCAATTTTTTTTATCAATGGGGCACTATCAGGAATTCCAGGGCTTTTCATTACCAAATCAGCATTTAAAATTAAAGATTCAGTATGCTTACCATCTTCCCACAAAATACTGCTGTCGTTAAGCTCTTTCTTAAATTTATCAGCAATACGACCTTGATCAGATAAAAAAACTTCATATTCTTTTAATTTACCTAATCGGGCTGTACCAACTCCACTTTCTCCACCTCCTAAAACTACCAATCTCATATTATC
>Ga0209075_1003221_pt1 | contig 13736 bp, 10 predicted proteins | sample Stecom2011_FD_187523 | JGI IMG/M metagenome (GOLD analysis project Ga0209075, IMG submission 187523) | Agricultural soil microbial communities from Utah to study Nitrogen management - Steer compost 2011 (SPAdes) (version 2) | ecosystem: Environmental > Terrestrial > Soil > Agricultural land... | reverse complement strand
CCATGTGGCGCTTCTGCTCCGCCATCCATGGCTCCGCAAATTTTTTGAAGGCCACCCCCGGCGCAGCGCTCCATCGGAGTTGCCTTCAGATTATGCCTTCCTCGATCACACAGAACTGGCAAACCTTTTCGGCTCAACTGGCCCTTACGGGTCAACGCCGCCTCGTTCTGGTGGAGGGGGAACAGGGGTGGGCCCGGGGCTGGGTGCAGGAGCGGCTGGGTGGTTTTGATCTCACGCAGGCGTTGTGGGTTGGCCGTGATGAGGATGCCGGGGCTGTGGGCGTCCGTGGCTTCTCGGCAGCGCAGTACAAGCGCTGGCTGGGGCGGGAAACCGGGGTGTTGGTCTGGGATGGCTGGCAGGGGAATCCGCCGGATGGGTTTGCCGGGTTGGCGGGTACGTTGCGGGCCGGTGGCTTGTTGTTCTGGCTGATGCCGCCGCTGGCGGAATGGCCGGGGTTTGAGGATCCGGATTATTTGCGCACGGGGCTGGACGGGGCGGAGGTGCATCCGTTTTTGGCGCGACTGGCGGAGGTTGTGGCGTCTGATGGCGAGGTTGTCCGGGTTCGGCAGGGTATTGATGAACGCCCGGTGCTGCCGGATGTCCGGAGCGATGGCGCAGCGTTCAGGCCGGGGGCGACGGCGGAACAGTCGGAGCTGGTGGCGCGGCTGGTGCGGTTCGGGTTGGGGCGGCGCCGGCGGCCGGTGGTGGTGACGGCAGACCGGGGCCGGGGCAAGTCGGCGGCACTGGGGATGGCGGCGGCTGAGTTGTTGCTGGCGGGGCGGCAGCAGGTGCTGGTGACGTCGCCTTCGGTGGACAATCTGCAGAGTTTTTTCCGGCATGCGGCGGAGGTTCTGGCCGACCGGGTTGAGAGCCGGTCGGAGTCGGAGCTGGTGCTGCCGGGCGGGCAGGCGATTCGTTTTCTGCCGGTGCCGGAGCTGCCGGCGCGGAAGCCGGAGGCCGAGGTGGTGATGGTGGACGAGGCCGCTGGCTTGCCGGCGAGCTGGCTGCGGGAGGTTTTGCTGGGCTGGCCTCGGGTGGCGTTTGCCAGCACGGTGCATGGCTATGAGGGCACCGGGCGGGGCTTTGCGATCCGGTTCCGGCAGGTGCTGGACCGGGAGACGCCGCATTGGCAATCGGTAGAGCTGAAACAGCCGGTGCGTTGGGCGCAGGGTGATCCCCTGGAGCGGGTGTTGTTCCGGATGTTTCTGCTGGAGGCCCGGGGGCCGGACTGCAGCAAGCCGGAACCCGGTGCAGTGTCGATCGAACCCTGGAATCCGGCACAGGCCAGCGAGACGGAACTGGCCGAGGCCTTCGGCTTGCTGGTGGATGCCCATTACCGCACCGCGCCGGCGGATCTGCGCCAGTGGCTGGACGATCCTGCTGCCAGCAGCTGGCGGGCGGTGGCGCAGGGCAAAACCGTGGGTGTGCTCTGGGGGTGTGTGGAAGGTGGCCTGGTTCAGAACCTGGCCGCCCAGGTGGCCATGGGCCAGCGCCGTTTGCGGGGGCATTTGCTGGCGCAGTCCCTGGCCAGCCATGGTGGCTTTGCGGAGGCGGCGCAGCAGCGGTGTTTTCGGGTGGTACGCATTGCCGTGGCAGAGCCGGCCCGGCAGCTGGGTGTGGGCCGGGCGCTGGTGGCGGCGGCGGAGGAGTTTTGCCAGAACCGGGGGCTGGATTCACTGGGCACGAGTTTTGGTGGCGAAGCGGGTTTGATGTCGTTCTGGCAAAACTGTGGATTGCGTCTGGTGCGGGTCGGACTGACTCAGGAGTCATCCACTGGCGAGTTTCCGGTGCAAATGCTGAAAGCGGTATCCCCTGCGGGCCGTGATTTGCAGCAGCGCCTGCGGCGCCGGTTTGCCAAACACTGGCAGGTGCTGATTCCCCGTCACTGGGCCGGTACTTCCCCGGAGTTACTGGTGTGTCTGGCGGCAGACCTTCCCGCTGTCGCGCAACCGGAGCCCGACGACTGGCAGGACCTGCGGGGGTTTGCTGAAGGCTATCGCGGGTTCGAGCTGACTTTGCCGCTGTTGCGGGAAACCTGCAGCTGGCCTGGCTGGATGGCGTGGCTGGCCGGGCAGGAGGATGCCGGGCTCTGGTGCCGTGCCGTGCTTCAGGGCTGGTCCTGGTCGCAATTACAGGGGGCAGCTCTGGTGACCGGCAAGCGTGAAGGCGAGACCCGGCTCAGGCAGATTGTGGCCCGATGGCTGGCACAAGGGCCGGAGTTGTGACCCGTTCGATTTAATTATGACCACCCGGCCCGCAAAATAGCTGAAAAAATCAAACAAGAGAGTACGAATGATGAGCAGGGATGCGGGCGGTCGCTTTCATTTTGTGGTTTTGATGGTGTTGGCTTTGCTGGCCGGTTGCAGCAGCACTGGCGAGGTATCCGATAACGGTGCAACCGGTGCGGATTTGCTGGCCGCGGTTACGGCCAATGAAGACCGGGCAGTACTGAATATGTTGTCGCAGGGCGTAGATCCGGACCCTCGAGCGGACTCTTCCAAGACCCCGTTGATGCTGGCGGCTGCCGAGGGTAACCGGCGCATTGTCCGGCTGTTGCTGGCGGCCGGGGCCGATGTGAACAGTGAAGACAACAGCGGCTATACGCCGGTGATCCATGCTGCGGAAAACGGGCATTTGTCGGTGGTCCGGGCCCTGCTGGCGGCCGGAGCCAACGTGAATGTCAGCCAGGATGGTGAATCCCTGCTGATGAAAGTGGTTGAAGCCGGCGACCTGCTGACCGCCGAGATGCTGCTGGCGGCCGGTGCTGATGTGCACTACCGGCGCACCGATGGCACCACGGCCCTGGACATTGCCCGGGCCCGCAACAACCAGGACCTGGAAATGTTGCTGGTGCAGGCGGGCGCAGCCCGCTGATTTTCCGGCCCGGTGTCAGTCCAGCTGCATCGGGTCGTTCAGGTCGTCCCACACTGGCTCGAAATGCCGTTCGATCACCTCGTCTGGTACGTCTTCGGCCGATTTGAAGGACCACACCGGCGCTTTGTCCTTGTCCACCAGCAGTGCCCGGATGCCTTCGGCGAGGTCCGGCCGGCGGGTGCATTCCAGTGCCATGGCCAGCTCCATCCGGAAAATATCCTTTAGTGACATCTGCTGGCCTTTGCGCAGTTGGTTCCAGACCAGCCAGGCCGTGACCGGGCAGCCGTTTTTCAGGGTTTCTGCACAGTCCCGCCACCACGGGTCGTCGATATCGGCGGCGAGTATCTGTTCGATGATGGCGGGCAGTTCGGTACCCGCGGTCAGCCGGGCGATGGTCTGTTCGTGCTGTTCCAGGTGCCCTGGTACAAGGCCCCGGTAATCCAGCGCTTCCACCTGGTTCAGCAGGCGGAACAGGCGATTGTCATCGGCGGCGGCCTCGCCGGTCCAGCGCTCGTCCTGCAAGCGGGCCAGCAGGGTTTCGATCTGGCCGGCCTCAATCACCAGGTCAGCCAGCCCCACCCGCAGTGCGTCGGCCACGTTCAGTCTGGCACCGGTCAGGCCCATAAACAGCCCAAGTCGCCCCGGTAGCCGGTTCAGGAACCAGCTGGCACCGACATCCGGAAAAAGGCCGATGCTGATTTCCGGCATGGCCAGGGTGACGTCCGGCGTCACTAGCCGGTAGCGGCAGGCCGACAGCAGGCCCAGGCCGCCGCCCATCACAATACCTCGGGCCAGGCCTACCACGGGTTTCGGGAAGCGGTGCAGGCTGTAGTCAAGCCGGTACTCCCGGGTAAAGAATCGCTCCGGGGCAGTGGTGTCGCCTTCGCCCTTCAGGGCCTGGTACAGGCTGCGAATGTTGCCGCCGGCGCAAAAGGCCCGTTCGCCACGGCCTTGCAGCACCACCATGCAGATACGATCGTCTGTTGCCCAGCGGTCGAGGGTTTCCTGGGCCTGGTTCACCATGTCCTCGGTCAGGGCGTTGAGGGTTTGGGGTGAATTCAGGGTCAGCAGACCGATGTGACCCTGGCGACAGGCCAGTTCCTGAATCTCAAGTTCCTGAGCCTCTACAGACATGTGGCGTGATCTCCGGTGTGCAGCTAGTTTTGTGAATTAATGTATTTTTGCGGTTTGTTCGTACTGTCCTATAGTCAGCACAAGAGTAAAACAGCACTATGGTCGCACGAATGTCCTTGACCTATCACATTTGAGGGCTTGGACGGCTGTGCTATAAAGAATTTCTGACTTACGGTCCGGTTGATAAAAACTGAATTGTAAACGTAAAAACGATGAGAGGATGAACTCTATGAACCTGAAACATTTCGCAGTTGCTGGTCTGTTCGCACTGGGTGCTGCTGCACCTGCCGCTTCCATGGCCGCTGACGCTGAAGCCGGTAAAGCCAAGGCTGGCGTTTGCGCCGCATGCCACGGCCAGAACGGTATCTCCCAGGTGCCCATCTATCCGAACCTGGCTGGCCAGAAAGAGCAGTACCTGGTTGCATCCCTGAAAGCCTACAAGGCCGGTCAGCGTCAGGGTGGCCAGGCCCCGGTTATGCAAGGACAGGCTACTGGCCTGAGCGATGAAGACATCGCTAACCTGTCGGCTTACTACGCAAGCCTGCCGGCTGCCGGCCAGTAATTGCCTCGTCAGTGGTGCGGCTCAGGCCGCACCACTGATAATCCGGTAGCTGGGGCGATAGGCCGATGCCCCCGGTAGTTTCATCCGGTTCTGAGTAATAAACTGCTCCAGCATCGCCTCCAGAGGCTTGATCAGGGTCGGATCTCCGGCAATTTCGAACGGTCCTTTCTCCTGAATCTGCCGAATACCGCTTTCCTTTACATTCCCCGCCACAATGCCACTGAATGCTTTGCGCAGATTGGCTGCAATCATATGTACCGGCTGATCCCGGTGTAGCTCCAGTGCTCGCATATTGGCGTGATTGGGCTCGAACGGCAGCTGAAACACCGGGTCAATCTTGAGCATCCAGTTGAAGTAGTAGGCATCCTGCATGGCACGGCGGAAGGTCTCCACATCTTTCATGCCCTGCTTCATGGTCCGGGCAACCCGCACCGGGTCATCGATGATGATTTCGTATTTGCTGGCGGCCTCATCGCCCAGGGCGTTGCGAATGAATTTGTCGATCATTTCGAAGTAATCAGCGTTTTCCTGCTGGCCGGTAAATACCACCGGGAACGGCAGGTCTGCGTTGTCCGGATGCAGCAGAATGCCCAGCAGATACAGGATTTCTTCCGCGGTGCCTACGCCGCCAGGGAACACAACCACTCCGTGGCCGCAGCGCACGAAGGCTTCCAGCCGCTTCTCGATGTCCGGCATGATCACCAGTTCGTTCACAATCGGGTTGGGCGCTTCGGCCCCGATGATGCCCGGCTCGGTAATGCCAATGTAACGTCCGTTCTTGATCCGCTGTTTGGCGTGGGCGATGGTTGCGCCCTTCATGGGGCCTTTCATGGCGCCCGGGCCGCAACCGGTGCAAATGCTCAGCCCCCGCAGGCCCAGTTGGTGACCGACTTCCTTGCTGTACTGGTATTCCTCGTGGCTGATGGAATGGCCACCCCAGCACACGATCATGTCGGGCTGGCGGCCGGATTCCAGTACCCGGGCGTTGCGCAGGATCTGGAACACCAGGTTGGTGAGGTCGTCCGGGTTGTCTTTGCGGAATCCTGCCACGGTGTCGGGCAAAGAGTGGCTGTAAACAATATCCCGCAGTACCGAGAACAGGTGCTCCCGGATGGCCCGCAACATGTCGCCGTCAACAAAGGCGTGGGCGGGGGCGTTGATCAGTTCCAGCTTCAGGCCCCGGGGCTGGGGCACCAGGCGTACATCGAAATCGCTGTGGGCTTCCATCAACTCCTTGCAGTCGTCGGTCTCCATGCCGGTATTGAGCACCGCCAGGGCGCACTGCCGGAACAAGCGGTACAAACCACCTTCACTCTTGTCCTTGAGTAGGTTGACCTCGTAGGTGGAGAGAATTTCGAGGCTGCCCTCCGGAGAAACCAGGGCATTAAGGGTGGAGTCGGTCATCGGTGTTGGAGCTCCTGAAATTTTGCAATGACGGCAATGACGGATTTTGAGCCAGTGTGGCGAAAGGGTACACTAAGCGCTTTCCGCCTTATACGCTACCCGACGTTCTTCCGACCAAAGTCCTTTTTTTATGAAATTACTGATTCGTCCTGCCGCTGAAGTGGCCATCAAAAGCAAACCCGTTCGCCAGCAGCAGATGCGCCAGTTGCGGCAGAATATCCGTAAACTTCTGACCCAGCTCGACCCGGATATCCGGGTGGATGGCAGCTGGGACCGGGTTGATGTGGACGTACCCGAAGGTCGGGGCCTGACCGGCGCGGCGATCGATGAGCTGACCCGTATTCCCGGTATTTCCACCATCCAGGAAATCGGGGTGTTCCCGCTGGTGAACCTGGACGATGTGGGTGCCAAGGCGGTGGAGGCTTTTGCCCGGCGCCTTGAAGGCAAAACCTTTGCCGTGCGTTCACGGCGCCACGGCCAGCACGATTTCAGCTCCCTTGACCTGGAACGCTCGGTAGGCGCTGCGCTGCTCATGGCATCCAATGCCCGGGGCGTAGACCTGAAAAAACCGGACGTGGAGGTGCGCATTGAGGTCAAAGACGACCAGTTCCACATTGCCCACCGTCGCCATGAGGGCATGGGTGGTTACCCGCTGGGTACCGTAGAAACCGTGATGACGCTGATCTCCGGAGGCTACGATTCGTCGGTAGCTGCCTACCTGATGATGCGCCGCGGTATTCGCAGCCATTTCCTGTTTTTCAACCTGGGTGGCACCGCCCATGAGGTGGGCGTGCGCCAGGTGGTGCACTACCTGTGGCAGCGCTATGGCGCCTCCCACAACGTGAAGTTTATCTCCGTGCCTTTCGAAGGCGTGGTGGCGGAGATCATGCGCTCGGTAAACCATCGCCACTGGGGCGTGGTACTCAAGCGCATGATGCTGAAAGTCGCGGCCGACATCGCCCGGGACTACACTGCCTCCGGCCTGGTGATGGGCGATGCCGTGGCCCAGGTGTCGAGCCAGACCCTGACCAACCTGAACGTGGTCGATCGCGCCAGCGATGAAGTGGTACTGCGGCCGCTGATCGCCATGGACAAGCAGGAAATCATCCGCATTGCCCGGGACATCGGCACCGAGCCCTTCGCCCGCAACATGCCGGAATACTGTGGCGTGATTTCCAGCAAACCGGTCACCCGCGCCAAGCTGCACCGGGTGGAGCAAGAAGAAACTAACATAGACCCGCAGGTACTGGCTGATGCCATTGCCAACAGCCAGCACACCAAGGTCAGCGAGCTGCTGGACAGCGTGGTGACTCCGGAAGAAGTGGAACTGGTACAAACCCCGGCGGTAAACGACGTAATCATCGACGTGCGCCACCCTTCCGAGGAAGAGCGGGCGCCGCTGACGCTCACCAACAACGAGATCCTGAAAATCCCGTTCTATGAGCTCAACCAGCAGGTGCCGGAGCTGCCGGCAGACCGCCAGTACCTGTTGTACTGCGACCGGGGCACCATGAGCCGCATGCATGCGGGCCACCTGAAGGCGGAAGGCCTCAATAACGTCAAGGTGTACGCCCCGGCGGGGTGAATCAGCCCTCCAGCCCCCTGAAGAATTGCTGGACGTTCTCGCTGAGGGCGTCCAGGTCATACCCCCCTTCCTGGACGATCAACGTTGGCAGGCCCAGCTGACGAATGTGGGTGCTGAGCCGGCAGAAGCCCTCGGACGACACTGACACCTTGGCCTGAGGGTCGTTTTTGTAGATATCGAAACCCAGTGGCAGCACCAGCACATCGGGCTGGTACAGGCGCACCGCCGCCAGGGCTTCTTCAAGGCGGGCGAAGAAATCTTCCTCGCTGGAGCCGTGGGGCATGGGCAGGTTGATGTTGTAACCATAGCCTTCGCCTTCGCCGCGCTCGTCCTCGAAGCCACTCACCACCGGATAGAAATTGGTGGGGTCGCCATGGATGGAGATGTACAGCACATCGCTGCGATCGTAGAAGATCTCCTGGATACCCTGGCCATGGTGCATGTCGGTATCCAGGATCACCGTGCGTGGGAACCGGCTTTTCAGGTGTTCGGCGGCAATGGCGGCATTGTTCAGGTAGCAGAAACCACCGGCGGCGTCTTTACGGGCGTGGTGGCCGGGCGGGCGGCACACGGCATAGGCATAGCGCTCGCCGGCAATCAGGGCATCGGCCGCCCCGAGTGCGGTCTGGGCCGACCAGTAAGCGGCCTTCCAGGTATTCTCGCCAATCGGACAACTGCCATCGGCCAGGTAACAGGCGGCCTCCGCCAGGACACCCCGCAGGGCGTTGGGTGAGCGCACGAAGATGTTGGACATCACCTCGTCACCCCAGTCTTCCATTTCCATCCAGCGCCGGTGGGCAGATTCCAGGAACCGCAGATAACCCAGGTCATGCACTTTCGAGATTGGCGCCGCGCCCTGGTCTGCCGGCTGGAACACCGGAATGCCCAGGGCTTTCAGGCCTTCCACCATCTGGCCGGTCCGGTCCGGCACCTCCTGGGGCTTGCGCATCTGGCCCCGGGTGAAATAGGTTTTCGGGATGTGCAGATCCTGTGACGGATGGAAAAATGCTTTCATGTCCGGCCTCCTTGATTCACTCCCTCGAGTATAGGCAGAGACCGGGGTGGGTCAAAAAATCCCCGCTGACTTTACAGGCCGGCGCTCAGCTACCACTATGAAGGCAAGAATCCGAAACCCGGATCCCGGCCCGCAACCGGGCGTGATCAGGCACAGAAAAGGAGTCGAGATGATCGAGTCACCACTGCTGCAGAATGTAACCGGCTACATCGGCGGGCGCTGGACAGATCGCGCCGGTGGCAGCACCTTTGATGTCTACAACCCGGCCACCGGCGAGGTGATTGCCAAAGTACCCTCGATGCCGGAACAGGATGTGCTGGATGCGGTAGAAGCCGGCAAGCAGGCCTTGCGGCTGACCAACCCCTATCCCCTTGAAACCCGCCGCAAATGGCTGGAAGACATCCGCGATGCCCTGAAGGACAACCGTGAGGAAATCGGCCGCATCCTGTGCATGGAACACGGCAAGCCCTGGAAAGAAGGGCAGGGCGAAGTGGACTACGCCGCCGGCTTCTTCGATTACTGCGCCAGACACATCCAGGCGCTGGATGCCCACACCATTCCGGAGAAGCCGAAAGACTGCACCTGGACGGTTCACTACCGCCCCATCGGCGTCACCGGCCTGATTGTGCCCTGGAACTTCCCCATCGGCATGATCGCCAAGAAACTCTCGGCGGCCCTGGCGGCCGGCTGCCCCTCGGTGATCAAACCGGCTAGCGAAACCCCGCTCACCATGATTGCCTTCTTCAGCATCATGGACAAGCTCGGCCTGCCCGACGGCATGGTCAACCTGGTGATGGGCAAGGCCAGCGTCATCGGCAAAGTGCTGTGCGAACACAAAGATGTGCCCATGCTCAGCTTCACCGGCTCCACCGAAGTGGGCCGCAAACTGATCGTCGATACCGCCGAGCAAGTGAAAAAGCTGTCACTGGAACTGGGTGGCAACGCTCCGTATATCGTCTTCGACGACGCCGACCTGGACGCCGCCGCCGACAACCTGATTGCCAACAAATTCCGCGGTGGCGGCCAGACCTGCGTCTGCGCCAACCGCATCTTCGTCCATGAAAAGGTGGCCGACGCCTTCGGCGAAAAGCTCGCCGAACGGGTGAACAAAATGACCGTCGGCGACGGCATGAACGACGGCGTCGACATCGGCCCGCTGGTCAACAAAGCCGGCTTCGACAAGGTCAAGCGCCACCTGGAAGACGCCCTGGCAAAAGGCGGCAAGCTGGTCGCTGGCAAGCAGCCTGCTGAACTGGGTGAGGGCCTGTTCTTCCCGCCCACGGTGGTACAAGGCGTTGATCGCAGCATGGCCTGCTACCAGGAAGAAACCTTCGGCCCGCTGGTGCCCATGGCCCTGTTCCGTACCGAAGAAGAAGTCATCGAGGCCGGCAACGACACCGAATTCGGCCTGGCTTCCTACGTCTTTACCGCCGATGCCGAGCGCGCCCAGCGCGTAGCCGCCGGCCTCCGTTTCGGCCACGTAGGCTGGAACACCGGCACCGGGCCCACGCCGGAAGCGCCGTTTGGCGGAATGAAAGCGTCCGGTATTGGTCGGGAAGGTGGTTTGGAAGGCCTGTTTGAGTTCGTGGAAGCTCAAACCGTACCGCGTGGCTTCTAAGACATAAGCCCTCATATCTTGAGGCCGTTGTACGGGGGCTTCCCTCGTTGCCAGACAGCGCAGGAGCGGGGACGCCTTCCCAGGACTGTCTGTGGCCATGGATGGCCACAGTCAAGCGCACATGGACGTGCTCGCAGCGTGTCCTGGGAAGGCGTCCCCGCTCCTGAGCGTTAACTCCAAAGAGGGCAGCCAATCCCTGCCCGACAAACCGGCTTTTCTCCTGTTATACTCTCAGGCCTGTTTATTTAACCAGTAAAAGCCAGGTGCTATGGACGTTTCCCACATTATTGACCCCCTGAACGACGCCCAGCGTGAGGCCGTTACCGCCCAGAACGATCACCTGCTGGTACTGGCCGGCGCGGGCAGTGGCAAAACGCGGGTGCTGGTGCACCGGATTGCCTGGCTGATGACTGTGGACCGGGTGCCGCCGACCGGCATCCTGGCGGTGACTTTCACCAACAAAGCCGCCAAGGAAATGCGCCACCGCATCGAAGAGATGATGAATATTCCCTCCCGGGGACTGTGGTTCGGTACCTTCCACGGCATTGCTCACCGCCTGTTGCGCTCGCACTGGAAAGACGCCGGCTTGCCGGAGAACTTCCAGGTGCTGGACAGCGACGACCAGCTGCGCATGGTCAAGCGGGTGATGCGGGAGTTCCAGATTGATGAAAGCCAGTGGCCGCCCAAACAGGCCCAATGGTTTATCAACAGCCAGAAAGATGAAGGCTTGCGGGCGGATCACATCCAGGAAAACCCGGGCGACCATTTCACCAGCACCATGCTGAAAATCTACCGCCAGTACGAAAAACTGTGCCAGCAGGGCGGCCTGGTGGATTTTGGCGAACTGCTGCTGCGCTCCCACGAACTCTGGCTGCACCGGCCGGAACTCCTCAGCCATTACCAGCAGCGCTTCCAGCACATTCTGGTAGACGAGTTCCAGGACACCAACACCATTCAATACGCCTGGTTGCAGGTACTGGCCAGCAACCGCGTACCGCTGACCGTAGTGGGTGATGACGACCAGTCCATCTACGGCTGGCGCGGTGCCAAGATCGAGAACATCCAGCAGTACCAGCGGGATTTCCCCAACGCCCGGCTGGTGCGGCTGGAACAGAATTACCGTTCCACCCAGACCATCCTGAAAGCCGCCAACGCGGTCATCGCCAACAACCAGGGTCGCCTGGGCAAAGAGTTGTGGACCGATGGCCCCGAAGGCGAGCCGATCAGCCTGTATGCGGCGTTCAACGAGCAGGATGAAGCCAATTACATCGCCGATTCCATCACCGCCTGGGTCAATGAGGGCAACCTGCGCAGTGAATCCGCCATCCTGTATCGCTCCAACGCCCAGTCCCGGGTGCTGGAGGAGGCGCTGATGCGACAGGGTATTCCCTACCGGGTGTACGGCGGCCTGCGCTTCTATGATCGCCAGGAAATCCGCAACGCCCTGGCGTACCTGCGCCTGGTGCAGTACCACCGGGACGACGCGGCCTTCGAGCGGGTGGTGAATATTCCCACTCGGGGCATCGGTGCCAAGAGCCTGGCAGAGCTGCGGGAATACGCCACCGAGCAAGGCATTTCCCTGTGGGAATCCGCCGAACGCCTGCTGGCGGCGGGCCAGGTCAAAGGCCGGGCGAAAACCGGGCTGCAGTCGTTTATGGAGATCATCAACGGCTTGTCTGAAATGGTCGGTGAGGCGTCCTTGCAGGGCCTGATGAAACAGGCCATCGAAGCCAGTGGCCTGAAGGACTACCACGCCAGCGAAAAAGGTGAGAAGGGTCAGGCCCGGGTGGAGAACCTGGAAGAACTGGTGAACGCCCTGGCCGACTTTGAAGTGGAAGACGGCGTCGACCCGCTGGCAGAATTCATCGCCCAGGCGGCACTGGATGCCGGCGAAGCCCAGGCGGATGCCCATGAAGACAGCGTGCAGTTGATGACCCTGCACTCGGCCAAGGGCCTGGAATTCCCGCTGGTGTTCCTGGCGGGTGTGGAAGAAGGTTTGTTCCCTCACAGCATGTCACTGGAAGAGCCGGGGCGCATGGAAGAGGAGCGTCGGCTGGCGTACGTGGGTATTACCCGGGCCATGAAAAAGCTGGTGCTCACATACGCCGAATCGCGCCGCTTGTACGGGCAGGAGAAATTCCACGCGCTGTCGCGGTTTGTGCGGGAGATTCCGGCGGATTGCCTGCAGGAAGTGCGGTTACGGAACACGGTCACCCGGCCGGCTTTGGTGTCTCGCCCCAATGAAAGCATGTTCAGCCAGGATTCAGCCCAGCAGTCCGGTTTCAGTCTGGGGCAGCGCGTGCGTCATCCCAAGTTCGGCGAGGGTATCGTCATGAACTCCGAGGGCACCGGGCACCACACCCGGGTGCAGGTAAACTTCGACGAAGGTGCCAAGTGGCTGGTTTTGGCGTATGCGCCTTTGGAGGCCTGCTAGTTCAGGAGTTTCGCTCAGGGTTGGGTAGGCCTTTCCAAAACACGCTCCTTCGGCACATCCATATGACGCTTGGGCTCCGCCATCCATGGCTCCGCACAGTTTTGGAAAGGCCTACCCACCCCTGCGCCCCAAGCAATGTGCTGGTCGCCGTTACATCAGAACCGCGTAAATCACACCCGCCAAAGCGATGCGGTAGAGAACATAGGGCCACATGCCCACCTTGTTCAGCCACTTCAGGAAGAAGTGGATGGCGGTGATGGCCATCAGGAACGAGGTTACGCCGCCAATCAGGAAGCCATTCCAGTCTACGATCACATCGGACGAAGCCACTTCCAGCAGCTTCACCGCAGATGCCAGCACGATAATCGGAATCGCCAGTAAAAACGAGAACCGGGAAGCCGCCTCGCGGGACAGGCCCAGGAACAGGCCGGCGGTGATGGTGATGCCGGAGCGGGAGGTGCCGGGGACCAGGGCCATGGCCTGGGCGATACCGACGATGACGGCATCTTTCCAGTTCAGGGAATCCATGGTGCGCTGGCGCTTGGGTAGCCAGTCGGCAATGCCTAGCAAGATGCCGAACACCAGGGTGGTAAAGAATATCACCGAGGCGCCGCGCAGTTCGTTGTCGATCATGTCGAGCAGGGCCAGGCCAGCGAGCCCTGCGGGAATGGTGCCGATGACCAGGTACCAGGCCAGGGCGCCCTGGCCGACGATTTTGCGCTGGTGGATGGAGATCAGGCCGTCCCTGGCAACGCCGAAGACATCCCGGCGGAAGTAAAGCACCACGGCCAGCAGTGTGCCCACATGCACCGACAGGTCAAAGCCCACGCCCTGGTCATCCCAGCCAAAGAAAGCCGGTGTCAGTATCAAGTGGGCGGAGCTGGAGATGGGCAGGAATTCGGTCAGTCCCTGGAGGAGGCCAAGGAAAAGGGCCTGGTAAACATCCATTCTTTTAATTCCGGTCGGTGGTGCTGATTAACGGGTTTGGCGCGCTCAAAAAACGAGCGCGATATTAGCAGGCTGGCTGCCGGCTGAACAGGCGCGGCAGGTTACGCACCCAGCAGCACGCCGCCGGCGGCCATCACAATCACCACGCCCCAGGCCGGGAGT
>Ga0209075_1003218_pt1 | contig 13748 bp, 12 predicted proteins | sample Stecom2011_FD_187523 | JGI IMG/M metagenome (GOLD analysis project Ga0209075, IMG submission 187523) | Agricultural soil microbial communities from Utah to study Nitrogen management - Steer compost 2011 (SPAdes) (version 2) | ecosystem: Environmental > Terrestrial > Soil > Agricultural land... | reverse complement strand
GTTACTTGTCCTCTTTTGGTGTTGAGCAAGCTGTTAATTTAGAACAACCAAAGCGTGTTGAGATTCGTAAAGCGAAATTGGACATCATGAAAAGGTACATGAATGAAAGTACAGAGGTTCGTTTAAACTATTCTTCAAAGCATGCACAAGTAGCTAACTATTGGAAATACTTCATTGGTCAAACCGAGCAGTTAAAAAACAATAAAGTAGCAGATAAGAAACGTGAATTAGAAACTCGTTTCAATGCTTTTGCTGCAGAAAATCCAGAGTATGCTGATGTAATGAGTACGGTTGAGAAAACATATAAGATGACAGATGATCTTATCTATTTTAATGTTTATCAAAGTGAGTTTATCTACTCTGTTGACCTTAACTTAAACATTTTCCGCTTTAAATTCATTGAAGAATATGAAGAAAAAGGAATGGGAATGATGGCGTATACAAACTTCAAAGATCGTTTGTATAAGTTTTATGAAACAGCTAACCTTGATTTAGAATTTGAAACGCTTGAAGCTGTTTTAAAAATGTATTACAAGGATATTCCTGAAGATATGCTTCCCGAATTAATCAAAAAAGCTGGAGACAAAAATGCATTGGATAAATTGGTTCAAAATGCTAGAAATAAATCTATGTTTACTTCAAAAGAGAAGTTTGATAAGTTCGATGCTCTTGTTCAAAAAGCAGCTGAAAAATCTAAAGGATTCCCTCTTAAAAAATTAAAGAAAGATCCTCTTTTCCAACTAATTTCCTCAATAGACGATGCGTATAATGAAGTAACTAAGTCAGATGAATACATTCAAGCAATGTATGATATGGATCGTGCAAATAGATTGTTTGTTAAAGGTTACAGAGAAATGGACAAAGACAAAACTTTCTATCCGAATGCTAACTCTACAATTCGTTTAACTTATGGTTCTATTCTACCTTATTCACCTAAAGAAGGTATTAAGCATGATATCTACACGACTTTAGATGAAGGAATGAAAAAGGAAGATCCTAACAATCCTGAATTCCATGTTTCTGATAAGTTAAAAGAATTACATAAGAACAAAGATTATGGTCGTTATGCAAATGAGAAAGGTGAAATGGTAGTCAACTTTATCAGTAATAATGATATTACAGGTGGAAACTCTGGCTCTCCTGTATTAAACGCAGATGGTCACCTTATTGGTACTGCATTTGATGGTAACTGGGAAGCAATGTCAGGAGACATCTTCTTTGAAAAAGATATTCAACGTACAATTTCTTGTGATATTCGATATGTTTTATTCGTTGTCGAAAAATACGGTGAAGCACATAACTTAATTGAAGAAATGGAAATTATTGAGTAGACCGAATTATTATTTATCTAAAAAAAGAAGCCTCGACAGCAATGTTGAGGCTTTTTCATTTAATACACATTCGCATGTCATATATTAAAAGAACTGAAATTTCTTAAAGTGATTGTAATTTATATTATAACTTTAATAATTTCAGCTAAGACAGTAGCAGCCCATCACCTAAAGCTTATCAACATCTTTTGTGCATAACTCCCATATCCTTCTTCCTAAAAAGTATACTTTTCTCTTTAATTCTTATCTATATTTGACGAAAATCCATTTGTTAAGACATCTTGAATTATCAATTTGAAAAAATGGGGGAATCATGTTAAATTCATGAGCTGTTGCGCAACTGTATTTGGTTAAAACCATAAGCCAGGCTACCTATATCTTAACAAAATGAATTTTGTTTTCGCATGAAAAACAAGGTTCTGAAGTCAAGTTTACCCACTTACTTCCCTCCTATTTTTTATGCCTTTGTTTTATCTTATTAAAAACTATTTACAATGGGCATTTTCGAAAAACGAATTAATTACAAACCTTTTGAATATCCAGAAGTATTGGATTTCATTGACAACATCAACAGAACTTTTTGGGTTCACTCTGAAGTTGATTTTACTGCGGACACTCAAGATTTCCATACTCACCTTGAAGCAAAGGAGAAACAAGCTATAAAAAAGAGTTTATTAGCCATAGCTCAAATCGAAGTTTCTGTTAAATCTTTTTGGGGAGATTTATACAGTCACATGCCAAAGCCTGAATTCAACGGTTTAGGAAGTACTTTTGCTGAATGTGAATTTCGTCACTCAGAAGCGTATTCAAGACTTTTATCTGTATTGGGATATGATGATGATTTTGAAACCATAATAGAAACTCCTGTCATTAAGAAAAGAATTGAATATCTAGAACAGGCGCTTCAACACACAAAATCTGATGACAAAAAAAAGTATGTTTTCTCTTTAATTTTGTTCTCAATCCTTATTGAAAACGTATCACTATTTAGTCAATTTGCAATCGTATTGTCTTTTACAAGATTCAAAGGGTTAATGAAAAATGTTAGCAATATCATCTCATGGACCTCCATTGATGAACAAGTTCATGCTAGCGCCGGTGTTTTTCTTGTCAATAAAATTAAAGAAGAGTACCCTAATTTCTTTGATGAAACAACTAAAGAAGAAATTGCAAATATTGTTCGCCAATCTATCGACGTAGAAGCTGAAATTTTAGACTGGATTTTTGAAGAAGGAGAAATTGATACAATCAGTAAAGAAAACTTACTTCACTTTATGAAATTCAGAGTAGATGAAAGTCTTGAACAAATTGGATTGAACAAGATTTATCATATCTCTACAGAACAGTATCAGCCAATGGCTTGGTTTGAAGAGGAGATTTTTGCAAATTCATTAGATGACTTCTTCGCTAAACGTCCTACAGAATATACAAAGCACGACAAAAGTATAAGCGCTGCTGATTTATTCTAACATCCAACCGAAAGCAGTTGAAAACAAAAGACAAAACGTACCTTAAAAGATAGAGTTATGGAAAAATTATGGTGGCTTAATGATGAAAGTGAGCAAATATTAAATAGAGGTTATTTACTAAAGGGTGAAACCGTTAAAGGAGCAATTGAACGTGTTGCCACTGCTGCGAGCAAACGTTTATACAAACCTGAATTAAAAGAATCTTTTATAGAATTAATTGAAAATGGATGGATGAGCTTGAGCTCTCCAATTTGGGCAAATATGGGGACAGAAAGAGGACTACCCATCTCATGCTTCAACGTCCATGTCCCCGATTATATTGAAGGAATTACACACAAACTAGGCGAAGTCATCATGCAGACTAAAATTGGTGGAGGAACTTCTGGATATTTTGGGGAATTAAGAGGCCGTGGTAGAGCTGTGACTGATAACGGACAAAGTAGCGGTGCAGTATCTTTCATGAAGCTTTTTGACACAGCTATGGACACAATATCTCAAGGTGGTGTTCGCCGTGGTGCTTTTGCTGCTTATTTAGACATTGACCATCCAGACATTAAAGAGTTTCTTCAAATTAAAGACATTGGAAGTCCTTTGCAAAATCTTTTCTATGGTGTTTGTGTTTCCGACTATTGGATGCATGAAATGATTGAAGGAGATATGGAAAAACGTGAGGTTTGGGCCAAGGTTCTAGAGTCACGTCAACAAAAAGGATTGCCTTATATATTTTTCACAGACAACGTAAACAAAAATAAACCACAAGTTTATAAAGACAAAAACATGAGTATTAACGCAAGTAACTTATGTTCTGAAATCATGTTACCTTCTAACTTTGATGAGTCTTTTATTTGCTGTCTTTCTTCCATGAATCTTGAATTATACGACGAATGGAAAGACACAAATGCTGTTCAATTGGCAATTTACTTCTTAGACGCTGTATTGCAAGAGTTTATTGCAAAGACTGAAGATAATTACTATTTAAAGTCAGCCAATCGCTTTGCAAAACGTCACCGTGCACTAGGCTTAGGAGTTATGGGATGGCATTCATACCTGCAAAAAAACAGAGTCCCGTTCGAAGGTTTTGAAGCCAAACAATTAACCAGTTCAATTTTTTCAAATATCAAAAGTAAGGCAGAAATCGCTTCAAAGGAATTAGCCGAAATATATGGGGAACCAGAATTATTGAAAGAATATGGAATGAGAAATACTACACTCTTAGCAATAGCCCCTACTACTTCGTCCTCTGCAATTTTAGGACAAACCTCACCAGGAATAGAACCGTTTAGCAGTAATTATTATAAAGCTGGGTTGGCAAAAGGGAATTTTGTTCGAAAGAATAAGTACCTAAAACAGTTACTTGAAGAAAAAGAAATAGACAATGAAGAAACCTGGAGAAGTATTATGTTGAATCAAGGTAGTGTTCAGCATTTAAAAAAATTAACAGAGGAAGAAAAAGCTATTTTCAAAACTTTCAAAGAAATAAGTCAACTAGAGATAGTTCAACAAGCATCAATTCGACAAAAATATATTGATCAAGCGCAAAGTTTAAACCTAAATATTCCATCAAATCTACCTGTAAAGGACATCAATAAATTAATTATTGAAGCATGGAAACTTGGTGTCAAAACCTTGTATTACCAACGAAGTCAAAGCGTAGGAAAGGAGTTTGTAGTTCAGAACTTAGTTGAATGTGTCAGCTGTGAGGGATAGATAAAAATCTAAAAAGTAAAAAGGCTGCTCCGATGGAACAGCCTTTTTACTTTTTAGATTTTTATAATTGTTAATGGTAAATTATTAATTGTTAACGCGAACCAATCTTTAAAAATTAAATAAAACATCTTTCTGATTGTATTTCCCAATAGTTTTTATAGCTCTAATTTCAAAAAAAAACAGCTAAAATCAACACGTTAACAATTAATCATTGGATAATTAACCATTAAAAAACTACCACTCATTCGTCTTCCCAGTCCTCTTCTCTTCCTCTTCTAATAATTTCCTCCAATTATTCGTACCATCTTCAGAATCTTCTAAAATGGCGCTATAATCTTGTTTTGAAAGGTCATAAATTGCAATTGGGTTTCCATTATACGCTTCAATTGCAGCTAATAGAACTTTTTCCTCCTCACTACAGAATGAAATAGCCACTCCTTTTTCTTTTCCACGTCCAGTTCTACCTACACGGTGAACGTAATTTTCGGGGTCTTCTGGCAAATCATAATTGATAACAGCACCAATCCCTGGAATATCAATTCCACGTGCTGCAACATCGGTTGCCACAAGAATAGAAACCTCATCGTTCTTAAATTTATTTAGGACTGCAAATCGGTCCTTTTGCTCCACGTCTCCGTGAATTGTTACTGCTTCGATGCCAACACGCTCTAGAGCTTTAACTACACGTTCTGCACGAACTTTTGTACGTACAAAGACCATGATTTTCAAATCTTCATTTTCTTTTACGATATTCTCTAAAAAGAAACGCTTATCATCCATTTCTACGAATGTAACGGCATGTTCAATATTTTTGGCAACAGGATCTTTTGGTGAAATCTGAATACGAATGGCGTTTCTCACCAAATTATAAGCGATTTTCTTAATGTTCTTGTCAATTGTAGCAGAGAAGAACAAAGTTTGACGCTTTTCAGGAATGTGACGCATCAAATCTTGAATGTCTTTGAGAAATCCTAAGTCTAACATGTGATCGGCCTCATCCAACACCAAAGTCTGTAAACGGTCAACTTTTAAAACGCCTTGAGAAATCAAATCAAACATTCGACCTGGAGTTGAAATAACAACGTCAATTCCATTGTCCAAATCTGCTATTTGATCGTCTTGTGAAACTCCCCCCATCAAAGAACGCGAACGAACATCAATACCTTTTCCAACTTCAGCAAAAACTTGTTGAACTTGTTCAGCCAATTCTCTTGTAGGAACCATTACCAAAGCACGTACATAATGCTCCGATTTTTTTTCTAACTGATTGTGAATTTGATTTAAAATAGGAATAACAAAACTCGCTGTTTTTCCAGTTCCCGTTTGCGCAATTGCCAATACATCCTCTCCATTAAGAATCGGTTGAATCGCTTTAAACTGAATATCTGTAGGTCTTGCCCAACCAAGATTCTTTATTTCAGTTTTTATTACTTTCGCTATTTTATAATCTTCAAATTTCATGGTCCAAAATTACGATTTAAAGTTGGGATTAATAATTATATAAAACTATAAAAGAAAAAAGTTGCACCAATTAATCGGTGCAACTTTTTTCTTCTCCTCAACACTTATTGTCTGTCATTTCGACAGAGCAAAGCGACGAGGAGTCTCTATTATCATTTAGACAGATCTAATCGTGTCAGATGTCATTCTGTATTACTGATCTAACAAGTAAGCAAATACCAAAGGTGCTACAATCGTTGCATCCGATTCAATAATAAATTTAGGTGTATCAATACTCAATTTACCCCAAGTAATTTTCTCATTTGGAACTGCTCCAGAGTAGGAACCATAACTTGTAGTTGAATCTGAAATTTGACAGAAGTAACTCCAGAATGGTGTGTCTTCACGCTCTAAATCTTGTGCTAACATGGGTACTACACAAATTGGGAAATCTCCTGAGATTCCTCCACCGATTTGGAAGAAACCAATCCCATCTTCTCCAGCGTTGTTTGTGTAGTAATCTGCCAACCACATCATATACTCAATTCCTGACTTCATTGTAGAGGCTTTCAATTCACCTTTAATACAGTAAGAAGCAAAAATGTTTCCTAATGTTGAATCTTCCCAGCCTGGTACAACTATAGGTAAGTTTTTCTCAGCAGCTGCAATCATCCAAGAGTTTTTAGGATCTATCTCGTAATACTGTTCCAAAACACCTGAATTCACCATTTTATATAAAAATTCATGTGGAAACATACGTTCTCCTTTGTCCTCAGCATCTTTCCAAACTTTGAAAACATGATCTTGCAAACGACGGAATGCTTCCTCTTCAGGAATACATGTGTCAGTCACACGATTCAAGTGGTTTTCTAACAAATCCCACTCGTCTTGTGGTGTTAAATCACGGTAATGTGGAATTCGCTTATAGCTATTGTGCGCTACTAAATTCATTAAATCCTCCTCCAAGTTCGCACCTGTAGTTGAAATCATGTGAATTTTGTCTTGACGTATCATTTCTGCCAAAGAAATTCCCAGCTCTGCTGTGCTCATTGCACCCGCAAGTGAAACCAACATTTTCTTTCCTTCGTTCAGGTGTTTTTCGTAACCTTTAGCTGCATCGACCAATGCTGCAGCGTTAAAATGTCTGTAATTGTACTCAATAAACTCTCTAACTTTTCCCATTATGAATTAAATTTATAAGATAATATTTTATATAATAATTTCGATGCCATAAAGTCTGGCGCTGGCATTCCTTCCACTGGAGCCAATTCAACAATATCAAACCCTACTAAGGTTTTTTCTTCAACTACTCTCCTTACCAATGTAATGACATCATACCAATACAATCCTCCTGGCTCTGGCGTTCCTGTTGATGGCATAATTGATGGATCAAAAACATCCAAATCAATTGTCAAGTACACCTCTTCTCCCAATTGGTCAAGCACTTCATCCATCCAGTTAGATGTTGAATTAATGCGGTACATATCGAAGAAATTGTCTTCATTTACGAACGGTAATTCAACCGTATCCATACTGCGGATTCCCACCTGAACAAGATTTGTGTTTTTTGAGGCCGCATGCATTGCACACGCATGATTACAAGCTGAACCGTGAAACTCTGGACGTAAGTCTGAATGCGCATCCAACTGCAAAACAGAAAGATCCTCATATTTCTTTTTGAATGAACGAATCGCACCAATTGAAATCGAATGCTCTCCTCCAAATAGACTCACGAATTTCCCTGATTCAATATATTTATCAGTTGTTTTTTCAACTGCATCGCACATTGCCTCTGGAGATTTATCTTCTGTTACAGCTGGAGCAACAAAAATCCCTCTTTCGTAAACTTCAGAATTCGTTTCTATATCATACAACTCCATGTTTTCTGAAGCATCCATCAACGCTTCAAATCCTTTGTCGGCTCCTTTCCCGTAAGTTGAAGTTCCGTCATAAGGTACAGGGATAATCACTACCGCTGCGTTTTCTTCTTTCCCTAACTCTTCAGGGATTCCTGCAAATGTTCTCATTAATATCCTAAAATTTTAAGCATTTGTTCACTCGTTTGTTGAGGAGCAAATAGTTCATCTACCAATTCTCCGTTCTCATCACGACTGAGTAATATATGTTTCGGACTAGGAATCAAACAGTGCTTAATTCCTCCATAACCAGAAATTGATTCTTGATACGCTCCACAGTTAAAGAACCCAACATGCATTGGTTCTTTTTTATTATAAACCGGTAAATATATAGCGTTTGTATGCTGCTCTGAGTTATAATAATCATCACTGTCACACGTCAATCCACCTAAGAAAACACGTTCATACTTCTCATTCCATCGGTTGATGGGCAGCATAATAAAACGCTTGTTAATTGCCCAAGAATCTGGAAGCGTTGTCATAAATGAACTATTGATCATGTTCCATTTCTCTCTATCGTTTTGCTTCTTTTGGTCTAAGATTGTGTACACCATCCCTCCTGCTTCAGCTACTGTAAAAGAACCAAATTCTGTAAAAACATCAGGATGACGAGCATCTACATGGTCTGCTGACATTTTAATTTGACCAATAATCTCATCTACTAAGTATTCATAATCAAACTCAAATGCCAATGAGTTTTTCACTGGGAATCCTCCTCCTACGTTTAAATAAGTAATATCTGCATCATTCTTAATTAAGTTTTCGTAAACGCTTAAGAATTTATGTAATTCGTTCCAGTAATATGCGTTATCACGAATTCCTGTATTCACAAAGAAATGTAACATTGAAAGTTTAAACTTCTTGTGGTCTTTCAACTTCCAATTATAAAATGAAACCACATCTTTATATCCAATTCCTAATCGTGAAGTATAGAATTCAAACTTTGGATCTTCCTCCGAAGCAATACGAATTCCAATTTCTAACTCTTGATCAATTTGCTCATCTAGGATATCAAATTCTTGGAAGTTATCAATCACTGGAATCACACGTGTAAATCCTAACTCCAGCAACTCTTTAATCTTCATTATATATACCTCAGTCTTGTATCCGTTACAGAGTATGTATGCATTTTTATCTAGTTTCCCTTTCTTATATAAAGCAATAAGGATGTCGATGTCAAAAGCAGAACTTGTCTCAATATTTGTTTTGTGCTTTGTACATTCTTCTAACACAAAGTTGAAATGCGAACTTTTTGTACAATAACAATATTCGTATTTACCTTTGTACTCTTGTTTTTTCATACTTGTATGGAACCAATTGCGACAACGTTCAATTTGCATTCCAATTACAGGTAGATAGGTAAATCGAAATGGAGTTCCATATTTTTCAATTAGTGCACTCATGTCAATTCCTCTAAAAGATAGCTCACCATCTTTAACACTAAATTCCTCCTGCGGAAAATCGAACGTTTGTTCAATAAGATCTTGATATTTGTTTTTCATTTTGTATTTTAGAAATTAAACCTTTTCAGTAAAGATTTTGATTGTAAGAAAGTTTAAATCGCTGCAAATTTCTTTTAAAAAAGCGATATAAAATACTATTAGGTTAAAATTAGTAGATTTTACTACTAAACATTATTTTTGTAGTTAAAAAACCTAAATATGGATATTATTGACCGAAGAATCCTTGAAATTCTCCAAACTGACTGTTTAAAAACAGCTAAAGAAATGGCTTCTGAACTTTCTTTAACACCTACCCCTATCTACGAAAGGATAAAGAAACTGGAAAAAGCTGGATATATAAAGGAATATGTTGCTTTGTTAGACGCAGATTTACTTGGAAAGTCTATCGTTGTCTTCTTAAACCTTACAGTTAAAGACCATCACGCCTCAAAAAGGAAAGAGTTCATTCAACAGATGGAATCTTTGGATTCAATCACTGAATTTTATCACATCTCTGGATCTTTTGACTTTTTGGCCAAAGCTAGATTCTCAAGCATTAAAGAATACCGTGATTTTTTAGTGAATGATGTCGCTTCAATTTCTAATATCAGTGATATTGAATCACAAATTGTATTGGAGGAGCTAAAATACACAACCAAAGTAATCACCTAACAATCAAGCCTCGAAGACATAAACAAGGTAACTAAACAAACAATCAACATTGATTTATTAATAAATATTTACAATAATTCTTATAAATAAGATTAAATATTCTCTAAGATTATATATATTTGAACAAATCATTAAAAAAATATAACTATGAAAAAAATTTACTTATCAGCTTTAGCACTTGTATTTGGTGCAGGTATTAATGCACAACTTGTAAACGGAGGTTTAGAAACATGGACAGGTGGAAATCCTAATGGATGGGATACTTATAACGCACTAATTGGTCAAGTAGGAGGTGTTGGTGGATCTGCAACTATTAATGGAGTAGATATTACAGCGAGTACAACTGAAGGAACAGGAGATGCTGCTGAAGGAAACTCATATGCTAAGCTAGAAGCTTGGTCTTTAGCAGGAGTTTCTGCTTATGGTATTCCTGATGGAATATACCCTGGTCTTATGGATCAAAAAATTAAAACTTCAACTCAATTTGAGTCTGTAAGATTCTCATACAGAGCAACTGTAGTTGGTGGAGACAAGCCTGTATTCTTTGTGACTGTTAAAGGTACAGGTCCAAATGCTGACTTTGGACAAAATGCAACTGGTCAAGGTATGTTAGAAATAACAGCTGACCAATCAGATTGGAAAGAAGTAACTGTTCCAATCACTTGGATTGATGGAACTGATATTGACAGTATTGAAGTTTTATTTGCATCTACTAAAAGTGGTGTGTTCGCTGGTGAAACTGAACCAACTGCTGATGGAACTCTATTTGAAATAGACAACATTGAGTTTATCACTGCAGGTGGTGGTTCAGTAGGTCTTGAGGAATTAGCTATGAACGCTGTTAATGTATTCCCTAACCCAGCAGTTAACACTGTAACTTTTGATGTTAAAGGATTAGATAACGGAACGATTACAATCAACTCAATTACAGGACAAGAAGTAGTTAACACTACAATTGCTAATGGATCTAAAGCTGTAAATGTTAGTCACCTAAACAATGGTGTTTACATTTACGCTGTACGTAACATGAACGGTGAAATCATTAAAACAAACAAGTTAGTTATCCGTAAATAATTACGACAACTTATAACTTTTTAGAAAGAGACCATCCGAAAGGGTGGTCTCTTTTTTTATTCAAACTTCTACAGACTGATATACATTATACTTTTTTGTGATTTTATACTTTGAACAACTAAAAAAACGCCCTATATTGTTATAAATCAAATAAAAACAAATATTATGGAAGATACATCAAAAGTAATTATAGCAGCATTAGCAGGAGCAGTAATTGGAGCTGGAGTAGCATTATTATTAGCACCAGCAAGTGGAAAAGAAACAAGAGAAAAGATAGCAGATAAATTGGGAGATGCTAAAGACGCTATAAAAGATAAAGGAGAAGAATTATTAAAAAAAGCAGATTTAAAGTCGTAAATAATTACAACACCATTTAACTACAAAAGATTATGAAAGAAGACAATCCAACCCAAAAGGGAATTGAAGAGATTAAGCATCTTGCCAACTCCTATATTGAATTGTTTAAAGTACGAAGCACAAGAAAGTCTGCTGAAGTTGCAACAGGTGTTACATACGGGCTCTTAACAGTAATGCTAATTATTATGTGCTTTTCTTTCTTCGGATTTGCATTAGCTCTATTTGTTGGAGATTTATTAGCTTCTCCAGCATTAGGTTTTTTTATCGTTGGTGGCGTTCCACTCGTTACAATAGTCTTGATGCGTATATTTAATAAAAATATATCAAGCTACCTCCTTAATTTTTTCACCCGAATAATGACAAAGAATAATGAGTAATAAAGACCACTATAAAAACTTACTTTTAAAAGAGGAAAGGTTATCTCTAGAAATTACGCTCTCAAAAGCAAATATTGAGCAGAGCATAAAAGATTCTTTAAATCCTCAAAACCTATTTAACTTCTATGAGAGTAAAATAGAAAAGCATATTGTTCATGATTCTTCTGAAGGGTTTGAATTAAAAACATATTTAATTAGCATGACTTTAGATTTTCTATATGAAAAAGTCTCAGAAAGCCTATTTAGTAAATCAAAAGATAAAAACAAAACAGTAGATTGGAGGGGAATTGCAAAGCCTATTGTAGACAGCTTCTACATCAAAAACAGGGCCTATGTAACAAACCTTGTTTCTAAATACATGGATAAAGGTGTAAAAAAATGGACTAACAAGTAGTCCATTTTCTATTTATCATAATTTCATTCATTATTCAGCTAACTTCCCATACAAATCATAATGATCTGCTGAAGTAATTAAGATAGGAGCAAAATCTCCAATACGAACATAATTATCTGCCGCTTTAATTAAAACCTCATTATCCACCTCTGGAGAATCAAACTCTGTTCTACCAATAAAGTAATCACCCTCGGCTCTATCAAATAAAACTTTTCTTACTTGACCAATATGACGTTGATTCAAATCATAACTAATTCCTGACTGTAGCTCCATTATTGCATCAGCACGTTCGCTCTTTAATGCTGCTGGAACATCATCCTCGAATTTAAAAGCATGTGTATTTTCCTCATGAGAATATGTGAAAATTCCTAAGCGTTCAAACTTTGATCTTTCAACCCAATCATACATTTCTTGGAAGTCCTCTTCTGTTTCACCAGGATAACCTGCAATCAAAGTAGTTCTGATTGCAATACCAGGCACTCTATCGCGAATATCAGCTATTAGCTGCTCTGTCTTTTCACGTGTTGTTCCACGTCTCATTGCTTTTAACATACGAGTAGAACCATGTTGCAGTGGCATGTCTAAGTAATTACAAACATTACTTCTGTTTTTCATCACATCTAAAACATCCATAGGGAAACCTGTTGGAAAAGCATAATGTAATCTTATCCATTCTATACCCTCAACATCTGCTAATCTATCTATAAGATCAGCTAATGCACGTTTTTTATATATATCTAATCCGTAATAAGTCAAATCTTGAGCAATCAACATAAGTTCTTTCACTCCTTTTGCAGCTAAACTTTCGGCTTGCTTAACCAAGTCTTCAATTGGAGTTGAAATATGTGCCCCCCTCATTATTGGAATAGCACAAAAAGAACATGGACGATCACAGCCTTCCGCAATCTTAAAATAAGCATAATGTGAGGGAGTTGTTAATAAACGTTCTCCTATTAATTCATGTTTATAATCTGCTTTTAAAGTTTTCAGCATTCTAGGTAATTCTCTTGTACCAAAGTACGCATCTACCTCTGGAATTTCTTGTTCTAAATCCTCTTTATAACGTTGTGATAAGCAACCTGTAACATATAACTTATCTACTTGACCTTCTTTCTTAGCTTGCGCAAATCTTAAAATAGTATCAATAGATTCTTGTTTGGCATTATCAATAAATCCACATGTGTTAATAATCACAATTTCAGAATCATCTTGCTTTGCCTCATGTTCAACGTCAAATTTATTGGCTTTTAACTGAGCCATAAGTACTTCAGAGTCAAAAATATTTTTTGAACATCCCAAAGTGACAACATTTACTTTGTTTTTCTTCAGCGTCTTTGTCTTCATGCTGCAAAGTTACAGCTTAAATAAGATTTTTAGGCAATCTATAAAAAAAAGAATGATAATATCAGAAAAGTTTAACTAGAAGCCACTCCGTTTAGCATATATAAAAAGCAGGATGTCAAACAAATTTATATCTTTGCTTAGCTAGTTTACTTAGCTATTACGAAATGCGAAAAATATGACAAAGATTAAAGCCTTTAAAGCGATTAGACCTGTACGTAGTAAAGC
>Ga0209075_1003216_pt1 | contig 13765 bp, 11 predicted proteins | sample Stecom2011_FD_187523 | JGI IMG/M metagenome (GOLD analysis project Ga0209075, IMG submission 187523) | Agricultural soil microbial communities from Utah to study Nitrogen management - Steer compost 2011 (SPAdes) (version 2) | ecosystem: Environmental > Terrestrial > Soil > Agricultural land... | reverse complement strand
CGGACATGGTGCCTCTCATACTTACCGATAGAAGATGTCCACCAGCGTCATCGACACTGGCGGTACATAGGTGATCAGCAGCAGCAGTGCTGCCAGAACGCCGATGAAGGCGATGTTGACCTTGGTGACGTCCCAGACATCTGCCTTTGCGATCGAGCAGGCGGTCATCAGCACGCTCGCCACCGGGGGCGTCTGCTGACCGATCGCGAGATTGAGGGTGACGATGAGGCCGAAGTGCACCGGGTCGATGCCGATGGTGTGCACGATCGGCATAACGATCGGGACAACGAGGATGATCGCGGCAGCACCGTGGAGGAAGCAGCCCAGGACCAGGAACAGCAGGTTCAGCATGGCGAGAACCGCATAGGGATTCTCGGTGACCGAGATGATGGCCTGGGTGAGCTGCTGGGGCACACGCGCCTGGGTGAGGTACTGACCAAGCAGCGCCGAGGTGGCGACCAGGAGCATGACAACTGCCGTCTGAATGACACCGTCGCGGAGGCTGTCGAAGAGCTCGCGGAAACTGAGCTCGCGGTAGATAACACCTCCAATGAAGAGCGCCGCCGCCACCGCGAGGCCTGCGCCTTCAGTTGCGGTGACGAAGCCGCCAAAGATGCCGCCCAGGATGATGAGCGGCAGGAGGAAGGCCCAGGCGGCTTCCTTGAAGGTTCTCCAGACCCGGCGCAGTTGGAAGGTTTCCTCAACAGGAAAGTCGTAGCGGACGGCAAACCAATAGGCGAGGGCGGCCATCATGATGGCGCCGAGCAGACCGGGCACGATTCCGGCGACGAAAAGCTGGACGACGGAGGCGTCCGCGATCACCGCGTAGAGGATCATCGGGATCGAGGGCGGGATGATGATCGCCAGGGAAGCCGAAGAAGAGGTGATCGCCGCGGCATACTCCTTCGAATAGCCGAGGCGCTTCATCGCCGGAATCAGGATTGACCCGAGGGCGGCGACATCCGCCACCGCAGAGCCCGAAATCTCGGCAAAAAACAGCGAGGTGCCGATGTTGACCATCGACAGGCCACCACGCAGGAAGCCGACGAGGGCCGCGGCGAAGGCGATGAGGCGGCGCGAGATGCCCGAGGTGTTCATGATGGCGCCGGCGAGCACGAACAGCGGAATCGCCAGCAGGGGAAAGGAGGTGGCGCCTTCGAAAAGCACCACGGCCGACATCACCAGGTTGTCGAAGCCGTAGGTGTACCAGAGCGCCCCCATGGCCACGACGCCCAGGGAAACGGCGATGGGGACATTGATCATCACCAGCGCGATCAACGTCCCGAACATCAGGACCTGGATCATGTGGTTGCCTCCTCTAGGACCCGCTCGGGATCCACGGGAGCAGCACCGCGCGCTGCCTCCCTGAGGCGTTCGGGCACGGTCAGCAATTCTGCCAGGATGAAGAGCGCGCCCGCGATGGGAATGACACTCTGGGAGAACTGGGTGGTAACCCAGGGGAGAGAGATGAGGGTGTCACCCCAGAGCAGCATGATGACCTGGTAGCCGAACCAGGTTACCAGCCCGAAAAAGCCGATCACGATCACTTCGGCAATGATGACGAGAGCGACGCGCAGGGGCGGCGGTGCCGCGGCGACCAGGTTGGGAAAGCCCAGATGCGCCCGCTTCAGGGCGGCCAGGGCCGCCCCGTAGTAGGTGATCCAGGCCAGCATGATGGACGCCACTTCATCGTACCAGCTAAGCGAAGCCCCCAGTTTGCGTGTGGTGACGCCCCAGACGATCAGGATGGCCAGCGCGGCCATCAGGAACACGCAGAAGATCACCAACGTCCATTCCAGGCACTTGCTCACAGTCTTGAGCATCGCTCGCTCCCTGCTCGGTGGCTGCTAGCCTGTGCTCTCGCCGCGGCAATCAGCAGCCGTCAGCCAGCGCGAGGGCCCGCTCGATCAACTCGGCGCCGCCAGGGACCTCTTCCGCAAAGGCGTCGTAAACCGCCTTGGAGCCGGCCACGAAAGCTTCCCGGTCGGCAACGTTGAACTCCATCCCGGCCTCAAGCAGCTTTTCCTTCGTTTCCTCTTCGAGCACTGCTGCCTGCTCATAGGTCCAGCCCTGGGTTTCACGCCCAGCCCGGAGAATCGCTTCCTGTACCTCTTCCGGATAGCTTTCGAAACGCCTCAGGCTCGCCGTCGGAAAGCTGGGCGTATAGATGTGGCGGGTTTCCGTCAGGTAGGTCTGCACTTCCTGGAACCGGCCGGCGTAGATGTTGGAATAGGGGTTTTCCTGGCCATCGATGACGCCCGTCTGCAAACCGACGAAGACCTCCGAAAAGGCCATTGGGGTCGGATTGGCGCCATAGGTCTCGAACATGCGCACGCGCCACACACCCTGCGGCACCCGCAGCTTTACGCCCTGCAGATCTTCCGGCTTGTTGATGGGGCGGACGTTGTTCGAGATGTGCCGGAAGCCGTTTTCCCAGATGCCGATCAGCTTGTAGCCGGCGGCTTCGACCTTGGGCGCCAGTTCAGGCCATACGATCTCTTCGCCGATGCATCGCATGTGTTCACGCGACGCTACCAGGTAAGGCAGGTCGAACAGCCCAAACTCCGGAACGATCGTCGACATGATCGTCGAGGGCTGCGACATGTCCTGGGTGCCGAGCTTCAGCTTCTGCAGCATTTCCCGGTCGCTGCCCAACTGGCTGTCGGTGTAGACGGTGACCGTAGCGGTCCCATCCAGCTGCTCATTGACGCGCTCGGCGAAGTTCTCGGCAGAGAGAGATTGCATATTTCCCGGAGGGCTGGTGGTACCGAACTGCAGCTCAAGGGGCTGTGCTTGGGCACCCTCCGCGGTCAGACCTACCACCAGACCAAAGACAGCGGCGGGAACGAGATGCTTCCATTGGGTCATCAATACTTCCTCCCTGCTTGCAGTGGCGGTTCTGCCGCCCTTTGTGGTCAGGGAAGAATTGCATACCATTTTTGCGCGGGTCAACGCGCCGGCTCGCTTTTCCCACAAAATCGAACAGGAGATTGCGGGGGAGCGACTTTGCTCTTCAGCAGGGTTGGAGGCGCGGCTACAGCCCCAGCATCAGCTCCAGGTTCTGGACTGCGGCGCCCGAGGCACCTTTGCCAAGGTTGTCGAGGCGCGCCACAAGAAGTACCTGTCCAAGAGCATCGTTGCCGAAGACGAAGATCTCCAGATCATTGGTACCATTGAGCGCTTCGGGCTCGAGGCGCGCCGGTGGCTGCTCGGCAAGAGGCTGCACCTGTACATGGCGCTGACCGGCATAGGCCTCTGACAACAGGCCATGAATGTCGGCGGAACCAGGCCGCTTCTGCAGCGCACCCAGATTCAGCGGCACCTGCACTAGCATCCCCTGGCGAAAGCGACCGACCGCTGGAAAGAACAACGGCGCGTGAGAGAGGCCGCTATAGTGCTGCATCTCCGGCAGGTGCTTGTGGGAGAGACCGAGGCCATAGAGGCGATAGTTGTCGCTGGTAGGCGCGTCGCCCTGGCCCTCGAAGGCTTCGATCAGTTGCCGCCCACCGCCGCTGTACCCAGAGATCCCGTGGATTACGGTCGGGAAATCGCGCGGTAGAACTTCAGCTTCAACCAGCGGACGTAGCAGGGCGATGGCGCCGGTCGGATAGCAGCCGGGATTGGAAACCCGTTTCGCCGTCGCGATCGCCTTCTCCTGCTCGCGGTTTATCTCGGGAAAGCCGTAGGCCCATCCCTTGGCCACCCGGTGCGCGGAAGAGGCATCAAGGACTTTCACTTCGGCCCGCTCGATCAAGGAAACCGACTCGCGCGCGGCCTCGTCTGGCAGGCAGAGGACAACGAGATCGGCGGCGTTGAGCAGACGGCGGCGCTCCGTCAGATCCTTGCGTTTTGCCGGATCGATCGAAAGCAGCTCGAGGTCAGGGCGATCCTCTAGCCGCGAACGTATCTGCAGCCCGGTGGTCCCGGCCTCGCCATCAATAAAAATCGTTGCTCTTGCCATGATCCATCTCTCAGCGGCGATCCCGCGCCGCAATTAACCTGCACACGGACCTATGTTCTGTGGCCCAGTGTCGTCTTGCCCCCGGCTTGGCGCGGTCCGCGGGACCCTTTCCCTGCGGAACGGCATGACCACCTTTACCAGAGGCGGGTCAAGAGGTGTAGTGTGCCGATGGCAAGGGAGGGTTGAGGCTTTGGTGAGGGCCGTGCAGCGGGCGCTGGAAGAGAATGATGCAGAGGTTTGGGTCTTGCGCACCGCTACAATTGCTCTGGAGCGGGAAGAGGCGCTGGATGCTCTGCTAGATCCGGTCGAACGGGCGCGTGCGGCGCGCTTTGCCTTCGCTCGCGACAGGCGGGACTACCGCGTCGCCCACGGTCTCCTGCGGCTTCTCCTTTCCGCCGTGGTGCCGCGCGATCCGCGAGACTGGCGCATAAGGGCTGGCGCAGGGGGTAAGCCGGAACTCGTCGAAGGGCAGGCGGACGGGCTCTTCTTCAATATTTCCCACACCCGCGGCTGTGTCGCCTGCCTTGTTGGTCGCCGCCCGCTGATCGGCGTCGACGTGGAAAGCCGTGAGCGCAGGACGGCCGCGGATCTGGGGGAACGGCTCTTTGCACCGGCAGAGGTCGCTCTCTTGCGTCATCCGGATGAGCAGGAGCGCTGGGATCGCTTTTTTCGTATCTGGACGCTGAAGGAAGCCTATCTCAAGGGCACAGGTTTAGGCCTGCGCATGCCCCTCGACTCCTTTGCTTTCAGCCTCGACCCCCCGCGGGTGCGCTTTGCGCCCAGCATCGACGACGACCCGACCGCCTGGCACTTCGAGCAGCGGCTGCTGCCCGGCGGCTTTATCGCCGCGGTCAGCCAGCGCGAGCCCGCGGGGCCACCGCCGTTACGTTGGCGCGTGCTGGATGAGGTCCCTGGCATTTGAAGAAAGCTGCCCTGCATCCATTGGTCAGCGCGCTTCCGCTTTGGCTCCATAGCCGTGGAAGATAGTCCCCGGCTCCTCGACCTGGGGCAGCGGGCCAGGAAGGATTTCTCGCAGGTAGGGTTTGAGGCCTTCCCCTTGTCGCCATTGCTTAGGATAGCCCAGGGAGACTTCCTCAAACCGCGTGCCGTCTCGCCAGTCGGTGCGACGGATGTGCAGGTGGCCGCTAACGCAGGCGAGGGCCCGATAACGCTGATGCCAATTCTCCGTCGCCCGCGTGCCGCACCAGGGGGAAAAGCGAGGAATGCGCGGGAGGTAGACGAATTCCTCACGCAGCGGATAGTGGTTCACCAGGATCGTGGGCCGGTCCGCAGGCACCTCCTGATCCAGCCGCTGCCGCGTGTGAGATATCCGAGCTGCACACCAGGCCTGTCGACTGGGATAGGGATCCGGCGAAAGCAGCACTTCATCGGAACAGACCGCGCGCTCCTCGGCCGCCCAGGCCACGACCTCGTCTTGGGGCACGTGATCGGGCCGGAAACTGTAGTCGTAGAGCAGGAAGAGCGGTGCGATGGTGCAGGTGCCCCCCGCGCCGTGCCATAGCGGATAGGGATCTTCCGGCGTGATGGCCCCGGCGGAACGAGCTACCTCCACCATTAGGTCGTATTTGGCCTGCCCCGCTATGGCCGCCTCGCCTTCACGTACGGTCCAGAGTTCATGATTGCCGGGGGTCCAGATCACCTGGGCGAAGCGCTCTTTCAAGAGCTCGAGTACCTCCCACAGCTGCTCCGGTCGTTCCGCTACATCTCCGGCGACGATCAACCAGTCGTCTGGATGCTCTGCCAGCTCAGCGACCGCCTGTCGGTTGGTCTCGACCGCAGCGTGCAGGTCGCTGATCGCATAAAGTTTCGACAAGTCACCTCACCATCTGTCGTTCCTAGAGGCTTTTGGGGTGGCCCAAGTGAATGTCAAGCTGCCACCTTCGATCCGGCGGTGCTTTTACAGTCTGTGTCTCCAGGGGGTTCAGATTACCCTCGGTCCGGTCTAGAATGTTCACGTCTTGTGCCGGGGGCTGGGGGCGGCCGCGCTGCATCCCGGATTGACCGGCGCCTGCCAAAGGCGGCAAGAAGTGCGGAAGCCGCTGCAAATCCGAGGAGACATGATGACCACCCACCGCCAGCCGCGCGAGCTTGCAGCGAGTTCCACGCCCCTGAGGGTTGATCCGCGGGCCTTCCAGCCCTTCCTGCGGCTGGCGCGACTGCTTGAAGGTGTTCAGCCGGGGCGGTCTTTTCTTCCAGACGGATCTCCAGTGAACCTCGCGGTTGGGGATCCCCAGCGGGCAGCGCCGCCGCTTGTTGCGCAAACGATCGCGCAGTTTCCTGACGACTGGTCGCGCTACCCTCCATTCCGCGGGCCCGCACGTTATCGCGAAGCAACCTTTTCCTGGCTCCGCCGTCGCTTCTCACTGCCCGAAGGCTTCCTCGACCCGGACCGTCACCTCCTGCCCATCCCGGGCAGCCGTGAGGGGCTTTTCTTTGCCAGCCTGGCGGCGGTCACCCTCGGGGCGGAGGAAGGCCGGGACAAGGTGCTGATCCCGGCGCCGGGCTACCATGTGTACGTAGGCGGCGCCATAGCTGCCGGGGCGGAGCCGGTATCCGTGCCGGTCCTGCGAGAAAATCGCTTTCTCCCCGATTTCAGCGCGCTTGATCCCGCGATTCTGGATCAGGCCGCCATCGCCTTTCTTTGCTCCCCTTCTAACCCGGAAGGGGCGGTCGCAGAGAAGGCTGACTGGATGCACTGCATCGACCTGGCGCGCCGGCACGGTTTCGTGCTGGCCGCGGATGAATGCTACACGGATGTCTATGCTGGGGACCCGCCCACGGGCGTGCTTGAGGCGGCTGCCGAGACGGGCTCGCTCGATCGGGTTCTCTCCTTCCACTCCCTTTCCAAACGATCCAACGCTGCCGGGCTGCGCTGCGGTTTTATCGCCGGGGAAGAGGGCATGGTGGATGCCATCGATGCCTACTTCCGCTACGGTGGCGCCGGGGTGCCGGTACCAATATTGCAGGCTGGCGCAGCGCTTTGGGAGGATGAGGCGCACGTCGTGGAGACACGGCGGTTCTATCAAGGCCTGTTCGAGATTGCGGAACGCAAGATTGGCAACCGCTTCGGCTGGCGCCGGCCGGCCGGCGGCTTTTTCCTCTGGCTGGACGTAGGCGACGGAGAAGAAGCGGCGAAGAAGCTTTGGGCAGAGGCTGGAATCAGGACACTGCCCGGCGGCTACATGTGTCCGCTGCCGCTGGAAGGGGGCAATCCGGGTGCCCCCTACCTGAGGGTCGCGATGATCTATGAACCTGAGATTACCGAACCTGCTCTGGAGCGCCTGGTAGAGGTTCTGGGCTAGCGGGAAGACATGGCATCGGCGAGAGGAACAGTCAGTAGTGGTGCGCGCGGCGAGCGGGGCGTGACGGGCGGCGGAAGCGGGCGCCTGCGCCTTCTGCCGGAAGGAACCGGCGTCTTTTTACGCAAGCGATTGATCGAGTCGCTGGGCTTCACCCTGTTTCTCAGTGGACTGCTTCTGGTCGCCGCCTGTCTTTTCTTCGATCCAAGCGACCCTTCCCTCAATAACGCCGTAAGCGGCGAGGTATCCAACCCACTTGGCTGGCCGGGCGCCTATGCGGCAGATCTTCTGCTCCAGAGCCTCGGGCTCGGCGCCTTTCTCCTAGCCATGGTGCCGGTAAGTTGGGGATGGCGCCTCATGCGCAGCCACGGGGTGCCCGCCTTCACCTGGCGGCTTCTGGCTGCACTCACCGCTCTCCTCGCAGCGACGCTGGCCCTTTCCGTGTTGCCGCAGCTTGGGGGATGGCCGCTGCGGAGTGGTCTTGGCGGGTGGTTGGGGCTGCTGCTTCTCTCCCAAAGCCTGCAGCTGTTCCCCGTGGCGGCGGTCGTTCCGGCCGTTATGGGCGCGGCGCTCGCCCTGGCGCTCGGGAGCTACGCACTGGCCATCAGTGTCGGAGAGTGGAAGGCGATCGGCCGGGGCACCCGGAACGGCGCGCTTTGGGGTTTCCAGGGCGCGCGCAGCGGCTGGCAACGCCTGAACGCCTTGAAGCCGCGAGGGAGCGAGGAAGCGGAGGAGGCTCCTGCCGCACAGCAAGTCCGGCGCCCAAGACGGCGACCGCGCAGAGCGTCAGACGACACAATCCCCTTGGCCGAGAAGCGGCCGACAAGCGAATCGGATCTCGTCGCCGAGCCTGCGCCGCGCCCGAAGCGCCCTGCCAAGGCCCGGGAAAAGGCGCAGACCTCCCTGGTCTTCAGCGAAGGCGGTTATGAAGCGCCGGCCCTGTCGCTCCTGTCCGAGCCGAAAAGCAAGGCGGGCCAGCTTGACCGCGACGCTTTGGAAAAGAACGCGCGTCTATTGGAAGGGGTGCTCGAGGACTTCGGCGTGCGTGGTGAGATCGTCAAGGTCCGCCCAGGCCCCGTCGTCACCCGCTACGACCTGGAGCCGGCTCCGGGCACCAAGACCAGTCGTGTGGTGGCGCTTTCCGACGACATCGCACGCTCCATGTCGACCACTTCGGTCCGTGTCGCCGTGGTGCCGGGGACCAGCACAATCGGCATCGAGTTGCCGAACATGAAGCGGGAAACGGTCTACTTACGAGAACTGCTGGCCAGTCCCGACTACAGCGAGAGCAAGGCTGCCCTGCCGCTGGTACTGGGCAAGGACATCGGCGGGATGCCGATGACCGTGGATTTGGCACGCATGCCCCACCTGCTGATTGCCGGCACGACCGGCTCCGGCAAGTCGGTGGGGATCAACGCCATGATCCTCTCGCTGCTCTATCGCCTGCCGCCCGAGCGCTGCCGCATGATAATGGTCGATCCCAAGATGCTGGAGCTCTCCGTCTACGACGGCATCCCGCATCTGCTGACGCCGGTTGTGACGGAGCCGAAGAAGGCGGTGGTCGCCTTGAAGTGGGCGGTTCGGGAGATGGAGAACCGCTATCGCTCCATGTCGCTGCTCGGCGTGCGCAATATCGACGGCTACAACGCCCGCCTCGAGGAGGCGCGCCGCTCCGGTGAGGTGCTGACGCGCCGGGTGCAGACCGGCTTTGATCCTGATACGGGCCAGCCGATCCATGAGGAGGAGCCCTTCGATCTCGACTCGCTCCCCTACATCGTGATCGTCGTCGACGAGATGGCGGATCTGATGCTGGTCGCGGGCAAGGACGTTGAGGCCGCAATTCAGCGACTGGCACAGATGGCTCGCGCTGCTGGCATCCACCTGATCATGGCGACTCAGCGCCCCTCGGTGGACGTCATCACCGGCACCATCAAGGCGAACTTCCCGACCCGCATCTCCTTCCATGTTACCAGCAAGATCGACAGCCGCACGATCCTTGGTGAATCGGGCGCCGAGCATTTGCTTGGGCAGGGCGATATGCTGCACATGGCGCATGGCGGGCGCCTGACCCGCGTGCATGGCCCCTTCGTGTCCGACGAGGAGGTCGAGGGTGTCGTCGCGCATCTGAAGGCGCAGGGTCAGCCTGCTTTCGTCGAGGGGTTGACCGATGAACCGGAAGGCGAGGAAGAAAGCCTGCTCGGGGTCGGCGGGCCTGACGAGGGACCGGATGCGGAGCTCTATCGCAAGGCCGTGGAAGTCGTGGCGCGCCATCAGAAGGCCTCGACCTCCTTCATCCAGCGCCAGCTACAGATCGGCTACAATCGCGCCGCGCGCTTGGTTGAGCAGATGGAGGCAGAGGGCATCGTCAGCCCCGCCAACCACGTCGGCAAGCGCGAGGTACTGCTGGGCGACCGCGGCTAGACCGGATCGCGTTTGATCTGAACCACCTTGGGGTTCAGTCAAGCGCGTGAATCCGGTCTACATCAGATAGATAGAGCAGATTCACGCACCAAATCGGATCACTTCGTGAATCTGATTTGGCGCGATCTGCTCTCACGAGGGAAGACATGCCTGGGGATCTTCAAGGCGGCTGTTTCTGCGGAGCGGTTCGCTACCAACTCACGTCCCAACCTCTGTTCGTGCACTGCTGCCATTGTCGCGACTGTCAGCGCCAGACCGGCAGCGCCTTCGTCATCAATGCGCTGATCGAAACCGACCGGATCACGCTCTTGTCCGAGCTGCCGGAGCCCGTGGCCATGAGAACCGACAGCGGCCGGCCCCACGACATCTATCGCTGCTCCTCCTGCAGCGTTGCCCTGTGGAGCGACTACGGTCGCCGACCGATGCGGTTCGTGCGGGTGGGGACACTGGATAATCCGGCCAGGCTTGCGCCGGCCGTCCACATCTTCACCCGCTCAAAGCTTCCCTGGGTCCAGTTGCCGAACGGCATTCGGGCGTTCGAGGCCTTCTACGACGTAAATAAGGAATGGCCAGCGGAAAGCCTCGCACGTCGCGCTGCAATCGGTTTGTGAGGTCGGCCTTTGCCGCTGCCACCGGCCTCAGACGGTCGCGCCGATCTGCCAAGGTACGAACTCATTGTCGCCGAAGTCGAAGAGCTCGCTCTTGGTCTGCTTGCCGGAAGCGGTTTCCAGGAAAAGCTGGAAGAGGCGCTCGCCCATCTCCTCCACGGTGGCTTCGCCGTCCGCGATCTCGCCGCAGTTCATGTCCATGTCCTCTTCCATGCGGCGGTACATCGGGGTGTTGGTGGCGAGCTTGATGGTCGGCGCCGGCTTGAAGCCGGACACGGAGCCCCGTCCGGTGGTGAAGCAGACGAGCTGGCAGCCAGCGGCAACCTGTCCGGTGACGGAGGCCGGATCGTAGCCAGGGCTATCCATGAAGTTGAAGCCGGGTTTACGGATGAGCTCCGCGTAGTGCAGCACATCGACCAGATTGGTCGTTCCTCCCTTGGCGGCTGCCCCCAGTGACTTCTCGAGGATGGTGGTCAGGCCGCCCGCCTTGTTGCCAGGGGAGGGATTGTTGTTCAGCTGAGCTCCATTGCGGCGGGTATAGTCTTCCCACCAGTGGATGAGGTCCACCAGCCGCTCGCCCACGTCGCGGGTTATGGCGCGGCGGGTGAGCAGGTGCTCCGCACCATAGATCTCAGGGGTTTCGCTAAGGACGCCGGTGCCGCCATGGCGCACCAGCAGGTCCACCGCCGCTCCCAGAGCGGGGTTCGCGGTGATGCCGGAGTAGGCGTCCGAGCCGCCGCACTGCAAAGCGACAGAAAGCTCAGCTGCCGGGATTTCGCTGCGCCGCGCTTCGTTCGCCAGGGGCAGCATGTCCATCAGGCGCTCCACGCCCGCCTCGATGGTGCGCCTCGTGCCTCCGGTCTCCTGAATCGTGATGGTCTGGAACAGCGGGCCCGGTTGCAGCCCGTAGGCGTCCAGGAGGAAGGGGATCTGATTGACCTCGCAGCCAAGGCCGACGAGCAGAACGCCGGCGAAGTTCGGGTGGCGCGCATAGCCCCAAAGTACCCGCTGCAGGTTTGCGAAGCCTTCGCCGCTATCGGCCATGCCGCAGCCGGTCCCGTGGGTCAGGGCCACGACACCGTCGACATTGGGGTAGGCCGCAAGAACTTCCGGATTGAAGCGGGCGGCGATTGCCCGCGCAACCGTGGCGGAGCAATTTACTGTGGTCAGGATGCCAAGGTAGTTCCGCGTCCCTGCGCTGCCATTGGCTCGGCGATAGCCCAGAAAGCTCGCGCGCTGCTCTTGCGGCACAAAATCCAACGGACGCGCGTCGTCGCAAAAGGCGTAGTCCCGCTCGAACTCCGCCATGGCGAGATTGTGCACGTGAACATGTTCGCCTGGTGCGATCGCCTGCTGGGCCACCCCGATGATCTGGCCATATTTCCTGACCGGAGCGCCTGCGGCGATGGCTTTCAGCGCCACCTTGTGGCCGCGCGGGATCCGTTCTCGAGTTGTTACTGCCTCTTGCGGAAGGGGGGTGTTCGGCAGGATGTCGCTACGCGCTACCGCGACATCATCCTCCTGCCGGAGGCGCAGGGTCAGGACAGGCTCGCTCATCTCATCCTCCGGAAAATTGCTGGGCCGGCTGTCGTTGACGGGCTTCCGGCTTTTGTCAGACAATAGCGCGCCTGACGGCACCTTTCGAGTGCCTCGAGAAGCATCCCAAAGGGAGGAATTTGTGGCCCGCTACCGCATACTCGTGACGGACGCCAAATACGCGGACGATGGCGAGATCGAAAAACGCCTTTCCGGTCCGGAATACGAATGGACCATTTGCCGTGCTACCACCGCGGAGGAATTACCTGCAGACATCCTGGAGAGCTGCGACGGTATCCTCACCTGGCACGTGTTGCGCTATGACCCTGCGGTGGTTGAGCGGCTGAAGCGCTGCCGCATTATCGTGCGCGCGGGCGTCGGCTATGATCATATTGACCTACAAGCCACAGCGGCGGCCGGCATCCCGGTAAGCAATACGCCGGACTATGGAACGATGGAGGTGGCGGACCACGCCCTTGCCATGGCGCTGGTGCTGGGCCGTGGCCTTCTGCGCTATCACACGGAGCTGCTGGCGGATCCCTTGGCTGGCTTCAACACCGCGCGCTCCATGGGCCAGCGGCGGCTGAGCGGCCAAACCTTTGCGGTTCTTGGTATCGGCCGGATCGGCACGGCAGCGGCGCTCCGGGCCAAGGCCTTCGGGTTTCGCGTCCTCTGTTACGACCCCTATGCCTCCCGCGGTACCGAGCGAGCGCTGGGCATTGAGCGGACGGATAGCCTCCAGGACCTGCTGTCCCAGGCGGATATCCTGAGCCTGCATGCACCCCTGACCGAAGAGACGCGCAATATCATCAATCGCGACACGGTGGCCTGGCTCAAGCCCGGTGCGATCCTGGTAAATACCGCCCGTGGCGGGCTCGTGGATCCGGCGGTCGTGGTCGATGCCATCCGCGACGGAAAGCTGGCTGCGGCGGGTCTTGACGTCTTTCCAAAGGAGCCGATCGATCCCGCGACACCTTGGTATCGCTGCTGGGTCGAGCAGCCGGAGTGGTTGCGAGGCCGCCTGCTGCTGAGCCCGCATACCGCTTGGCTGGCCGACGAAAGTCGTGCGGATGCGCGCTCGAAGGCCGTCGAAACGCTGATCGCATATCTGGAGCGCGGTGAACTGCGCAACTGCGTTAACGGCCTGACCGCGGAGACAGCCCGCACTTTCGAAGCTTAGGAGAAGAATATATGGCAAATCGCTACGATCTGGACGGGCGACGCGCAGTCGTGACCGGTGGTGCCCAGGGCATCGGGCGCGCGGTCGCGGAGCGCCTGCTCGAATCCGGCGCAAAGCTTGTGCTCTGGGACCGGGATCAGGACCTCCTGCAGCGCACTCTCGAGGAGCTGCAGGTGGGGGACAGGGCGCGCGGCAAAGCCATCGACGTGACCGACCCCACCGCCGTCGAGGCCGCGGCAGCCGAAGCTGCCCAGGCTTGGGACGGCATCGATATTCTGGTGAACAACGCCGGAATCAGTGGCCCTAACGCGACCGTTGTCGACTATCCGCTTGATGCCTGGCGCCAGGTGCTTTCGATCGATCTCGACGGCGTCTTCTACGGCTGCAAGTTCGTCGCCCCCTACATGATCAAGGGCGGCTATGGGCGGATCGTGAACGTTGCCTCGATCGCGGGCAAGGAAGGCAATCCGAACGCCGCCGCCTATAGCGCGGCGAAAGCGGGAGTCATTGCGCTTACAAAGTCGCTGGGTAAGGAGCTCGCGGGCCACGACATCGCGGTCAACTGCATTACTCCGGCGGCGGCGCGCACGGCGATTTTCGACCAGATGACGCAAAAGCATATCGACTACATGCTGTCGCGTATTCCTCGCGGCCGTTTCCTCCAGGTGGAGGAGGTGGCATCCATGGTCTCTTGGCTCGTGTCCGCGGAGAACTCCTTTACGACCGGTGCGGTATTCGA
>Ga0209075_1003215_pt1 | contig 13765 bp, 15 predicted proteins | sample Stecom2011_FD_187523 | JGI IMG/M metagenome (GOLD analysis project Ga0209075, IMG submission 187523) | Agricultural soil microbial communities from Utah to study Nitrogen management - Steer compost 2011 (SPAdes) (version 2) | ecosystem: Environmental > Terrestrial > Soil > Agricultural land... | reverse complement strand
GAATTCAAGAAACCAGCCTAGTGCTGGTTTTTTATTGCCTGCAATCCACCGAGGGCGCCCGATGGGCCCCTGTGTCGGTGACCTGGGCGGCCCCGTTCGATTCCGCCCCTGGGCACCATTACCGAATACTAAAAGCCAGCTTTCGAGCTGGCTTTTTTATTGCCGGTCCATCCCCAAAGAACACGCCGCTCGACCTTACGACCAGATACAAAAAAACCAGCATCTCTGCTGGCTTTTAAGATAAGCAAGGCTGGCTCGTACGCCCTACTCTTCCTCCGGAAACCGATACACATCCCCCGAGTTGGCGCCGGTGTGGCGCTTTTGGCCCCGCAGGTCCCGGTAGACGGCGGCGCGGGTGAGCATCATGGAGACCACGGGTGCGGTCATCAGCACAAACAGGGTGATGAGCAGCTCATGGATCACCGGGCGGGATTTGGTCGCTGAAAAGAAGATCATGGACGCGATTAACAGACAGCCCGCTCCCAAGGTGACGGTAATGGCCGGGCCGTGGATACGCTGATAGAAGTTGGGCAGGCGCATCAGCCCGAAGGCACCGGTAAAAATAATGGTTCCACCCAGCAGTAACAGCAGGCTGACCGGCAGGGCCGCCCACAGGGGCAGATCGGCAATTTCACTCATTCGACCACCTCTCCCCGCAACAGGAACTTCGCCAGCGCCACCGTGGAAACAAAACTGGTCAGGGCGATCAGCATGGCGATCTCAAAGTAGATATCACTGCCAAACCGGAGCCCCAGCACCAGGGCCAGCAGCATGCCGCACATCCACAGGGTATCCAGGGCCAGGGCCCGGTCTTGGGCAGCAGGCCCCAGCAGCAGGCGCACCATACAGCACAGCATGGCGAGGATGACGCAGACCAGGACAAAGTTCATGGAAAAAGTCAGCAAGGTCGTCACGACACCTTCCTCCCCTCAAAAATCTCGATGATGGGCTGTTCGTATTGGGTTTTGATGGTGTTGATCCACCACTGCTCGTCATGGAGGTCGAACACGTGCAACGCCAGTTCATGCCCGTCCGGCAGGATCTCCACCCAGACAGTACCCGGTGTGGAGTTGATCAGGCAGGACAGCAAGGCCAGCCCGTAGGGATCCTTCAGATCCAGGGGAATCCGGATAAACTGCGACCTCACATCCTTGGCTTTAACGAACAGGATGATACGGCCCACGTTGAAACTGGAACGCACAATTTCCACGAACGCTCCGGCCAACAGTCGCACCAGCGCCCAGGGACGATAGATCCGGGGGTCCCCCAGGGGTTGTAAGGGGCGCGCCAGTAGGGGCAAACCCAGTGCCAGAAACAGCCCTAACAGGAGATGGGCCGGCTCCAGGCTCTGGTTCAGCAAAAGCCAGGTAATGAATAAGGCTACAGAGGTGATGGGCAGGGGCAGCCAACGTTTCAGGCTCATTGGTGACCTCCCTTAGACTCAACGACCGGCGCCGACAACACCCCTTCGATATACAGCCCGGGCTGCTGCAGATCCGCCCCGGTGCGCTCCAAATAGGAAAGTACTGGACTGGCGTACACTGTTAACAGCACACAAGCCAGAAGCAGCACACCAATCGGAATCACTTCCGTCACATTCAAACGGGCTGGCACCATGCCGCCGCCCCAGAAAGTCCGAATGCCGTAGGTGATAAGCCCAATGATGGTTGCCAATCCTGCCAGGAGCACCACAGCGATGAATGTGGTTCCCTCAACCCCAAAGCCTGCCCCGCTGCCTTCCAGAATCGAATGGAACATGCTGAACTTGGCAATAAACCCGGACAGGGGCGGCAACCCTGCAATGATCAGGGCAATGCAGGCGAAGGACAAGCCCAAAAACGCCACCGCTGCAGGAATACCGACTCCCACGGGCTGGTCGGGTGCTTCCTCGAACTCGAACGCCTCCCGCGTCAGCTCCAGCATGGCATGAATGGGGTTCCGGCTTCGATCGATCAGCTCAATCAGCAACATAAAGGCCGCCACGGCCAGCGTGGAGCTGACCAGGTAAAACAGCAAAGCCGGTACCAGAGGATCCAGGCCATAGCCGATAGCCGCCAGCAGGGTTCCCGACGAGACAATGGCGGCATAGCCTGCCAATTGTCCGTGCACCTCACTTGCGATCATCCCGATACCGCCAAAGATGATGGTGACGATACCTCCCCAGAACAACAGCTCCAACCCAAAGCCTGCGCTATCTCCGGCTTCGTCGGAGAACACCAGCAACCAAACCCGCAGTGTGGTATAGATCCCCACCTTGGTCATCAGCACAAACATGGCCGCCACCGGCGGAGACGCCGCGGAATAGGTGGTGGGCAGCCAGAACCCGAACGGCCACATGGCGCTTTTGACCAGGAAGACAATGACCAGCGACACCATGCCCACTTGCAGCAACCCCAGATCCGCCGCATCCATCTCCGCCACGCGCGCGGCCACGTCCGCCATATTGAGGGTGCCGGTATTGGCATAGATCAGCGCCACCCCGATCAAAAACAGCAGCGAGGCCACCAAGTTGATCGCCACGAACTGCATGCCCGCACGGATACGGTTGACGTTGTAGCCATGCAGCAAAAGCCCGTAGGAAGCCGCCAGCATGACCTCAAAGAACACAAACAGGTTGAAGAGGTCATGGGTCAGGAAGGCGCCATTGAGCCCCATCAGCATGAACTGGAACAGGGAATGGAAGTGCACCCCGATCCGCCCCCACCGTTTCAGGGAGTACAGGAGCGCACAGGTGGCCAGCACCGCGGTGAGCAGCAACATCAACGCCGCCAGGCGATCCACCACCAGCGCAATGCCGAAGGGGGCGCTCCAGTTGGCAGCCAGATAAACGCCGATGCCATCGGGCCAGCGGCCCGTATCCGTCTGCCACATCAGGACAATGGCCGTGGCCAGTAGGAGCAGGACGGAGCCAAAGTTCAGGGCAAACTTCAGGTGATGGCGGCTTTCGTTGATCAGAACCAGTATCGCCCCGCACAGCAACGGCAGGAGAACCGGCACCAGGATCAGTTGCTGACTCCAACTCATTGTTGCGGCTCCCGACCATCCACGTGGCCAGTGCCGGTCAGCCCGCGAGATCCCATCATCAGCACCAGGTAAAGTGCCGTGGTGGCAAAGCCAATCACAATGGCAGTCAACACCAGTGCCTGGGGAAGCGGGTCCGTGTAATTAGCCGGATCCGGTGTCCCCTGCTCCAGAATCAGGGGCGGCTGGTCGATAGCCAGCAATCCCATGCAAAAGATGAACAGGTTGACGGCGTAGGACATCAACAGCAACCCGGTCAGTACCTGGAAGGAGCGCGGCCTCAGGATCAGCCAGACTCCTGAGCCGAACAGGACACCAATGGCAATAGCGATGACAACTTCCATCAGTTGTTGCTCCTTGATAAAGATACTTCCGCACCCGCCTCTGCCGTAATTCCGGCAGCCTGGCGATGCCCCCGCAGGCTCTGGTGGGAAATGGCCACCAGGATCAGCATGGTGGCACCGACCACGACCATGAAGACGCCCAGGTCAAACATGAAGGCGCTTGGCACATGCAGCTCGCCCAGCACCGGCAAGTCCAGATGTGCCGTATGGCTGGTCAGGAAGGGATACCCCAACAGCCAAGCCCCCAGCCCCGTGCCGCCGGCGGTCAACAGCCCCCAAGCAATCCATTTGTAAGGCTGCATCCGCAGGCGGGACTCAACCCAAAGGGTTCCGCCGATCATGTATTGCATGATGATGGCGGCGGAGAACACCAGCCCGGCCACAAAGCCACCACCCGGCAGGTTATGTCCCCGCATGAAGAAGTAGACGGCAACCATTCCCATGAAAGGCAGCAGGAACCGCAAGTAAACCGCTGGCATCCTAAGATAGCCATGGGTCACGTGCTCCAGCACGGTTTGTTGGGTCGCCGGGTCAATCTCATTCGCCTGCTGGGCTGGGATGACCTTGCTTTCCGGCGCCGGCCGGAAACGGCGCAACAGGGCAAACACCGTCAGCGCCACAATCGCCAGTACGGTAATCTCGCCAAACGTGTCAAAGCCCCGGAAATCCACCAGCAACACGTTGACGACGTTGCTGCCGCCCCCTTCTGGCAGCGACTTCAGCAGGAAAAAGTCGGCGATACTCTGGCTGTTGGGACGCAGCAGGGCCACCAGGCTCACTGCCGCCATGGCCAAACCGCAGGCCAGCGCAATACCAAAGTCACGCAGACGCCGTAGCTGGACTCGACGACGCTCCTGGATGTTCAACTCTTCTGGGGTTAGCCGGGGCGGCAGCCAGCGCAGCCCCAGCAGAATCAGCACCGTGGTCACGGTTTCCACCATCAACTGAGTGAGTGACAGGTCCGGTGCCGACAGCCACAAGAAGGTCATGCTCACCACAACCCCCGTGCCGCTAACCAGCACCAGGGCCGCCAGCCGGTGATATTTGGCATTCCAGGCCGCGGCGACGGCGCAGACCATGCCGATCAGCCACATGGATGCAAACCAGGGATCCAGCTCTGTCGGCTCCTTCAACTCGATATGGGGTATAAAGGTTGCCAGCCACACCAGGGCCGCCAGCAAGCCCAGCATGATCATCAGTAGCTGGGGCTGCAAATGACGGGTTCCAAACCAGCGGATCAGGTTTTCCGTCACCATCACCAAGCGCTGAATGCCGCTTTCGAACAACTTATCACCGCTGAAAGCGTGCAGAAGCGGTACCCGGCCCCGGTTGTTCAGATCGAAGAACAGCCGCAGCAAGACATAGAGCGCCACGCCGACCACAAATGCCGCAATACTCATCATCAACGGCAGGTTAAAGCCGTGCCAAAGGGCCAGGTCGATCTCGGGTGCACTATCCCCCAGCAAGGCCACCACCGCACTGTGCAGCAAGGGCTCCACGCTCAGGCTCGGCACGATCCCCACCACCAGGCACAGCAGGACCAGCAGTTCAACCGGAAAGCGCATCCAGTGGGGCGGCTCATGGGGAGTTTTGGGTAGATCTTGCGCCTTCGGACCGAAGAACACGCTGATAAAGCGCAGGGAATACGTCACGCTGAAGATCCCCATAGCCAGGGCGGCCCAGGACATCCACCAGTTCTCGGAGCCTCCCACCAGGGCGGTCTCGGCGAAGAACATTTCCTTGGACAGGAAGCCATTCAACAACGGCACTCCCGCCATGGAGGCGCTGGCGACAATAGCCAGGGTCGCGGTAATGGGAATCATCTTGTACAGGCCACTGAGCACCCGGATATCCCGGGTTTCCGACTCGTGGTCGATGATACCCGCGGCCATAAACAAGGATGCCTTGAAGATCGCGTGGTTGATGGTGTGGAAAATCGCCGCGGTAATGCTCAGCGGGGTGCCAATCCCCAAAAGTACGGTAATCAGGCCCAGGTGGCTGATGGTGGAATAGGCCAGGAGTCCCTTCAGGTCATGCTGAAAAATGGCGGAGAAGGAGCCAATCAGCATGGTACAGACCCCGGCTCCGGCAATCAGCCAGACCCACTCGGGGGGGCCGGACAGCACCGGCGACAGACGCATCAGCAGGAAAACGCCCGCCTTCACCATGGTGGCGGAGTGCAGGTAGGAAGACACTGGTGTGGGGGCTGCCATCGCGTGGGGCAGCCAGAAGTGGAACGGAAACTGGGCACTTTTGGTCAAGGCCCCGAGCCCCACCAGGAGCAGCACCGCCAGGTACCAGTCATGGTTACGAATCAGATCCCCGGAAGCCAGCACCACATCCAGATCATAGCTGCCGACGATATTGCCAATCAGCAACACACCGGCCAGCAAACACAGGCCGCCAGCACCGGTGATGGTAAAGGCCATGCGTGCGCCCCGGCGCGCATCCAGCCGGTGGTGCCAGTAGCCGATCAACAGGAAGGAGGTGACACTGGTCAGCTCCCAGAAAACCACCAGCTGAATCAGGTTGCCCGACAGCACCACGCCCAGCATGGAGGCCATAAAGGCAAGCAAGAAGGAAAAAAACCGGGGTACGGGATCTTCCGGCGACATGTAGTAGCGGGCATAGAGCACCACCAGAAAGCCGATGCCCATTACCAACATGACGAAGATCCACGCCAACGCATCCAGGCGCAGAACAAAGTTCAGCCCATACTCAGGAAGCCAGGCAAACTCATAGCGCAGAACCTGCCCGTCACTGATGGACGGATATAGCCAGGCTGCCAACACTAAGCCCGTCAAAGATACCAAGCCGGCTAGCCAGGCCTCCCGGTTACGGGCGGTTGCCGGCAAACAGGCCGCTATCAGACTACCAATGAACGGAAGGAGTATGAACGTCAGCAGCATAGGCTCCGCAACATAATGGAAATCCTCTGGTGATATTTGACGGGGGATGCCCGACCGTGGGCACAGCTTTTTATTCTGGCATAAATTATGCTGAAAAATAAATTGTCATTTTTTCAGTACTTATCCCTAGCCGTATCGTGATAAGTCCTGATTTCGTGATAAACAGCCTCCACTTACAATCACTACAGCACTGGCAGCAGCCCAGTGCAGCGAACGCATCCCATGCGTTCCGTCCTTTCCCGTAATCCCATTTTTCGTCCACAACTCATGGCCGGTATGTATATGAAGAATTCAACGCGTCCCACGTTTTGGGTCAGTTTCGCCATGTTTGTCGGCGTTATGGGTACGGCCCTTGCGAGCCCACTTTACCCGCTGTACCACGACGCCTGGCAACTACAGCCTAGCCATATTACTGGCGTGTATGTCGCCTATATGGTCGGGGTGCTCATCAGTCTACTGTTTTTGACTCGCTTGACGGATAGGGTCGGCTTTATGCCCATGCTGCGCGCCGGGCTCGTCATGGTCACCCTGGGGGTTGGCTTGTCCGCCGCGGCCTGGGACTTGAACAGCCTTGCGGTGAGCCGACTGCTGATTGGCATGGCCTCTGGGCTGATTACCACCTCTGCGGCCGTCGGTCTCATTAGCCTGAATCAACACAGGGATCCCCAGCTGATTTCGGCGATCACCAGCCTTGCCATGGCCTGCGGCTTTGGTGCGGGCCCCCTGGTGGGTGGGCTGATGGCCCAGTGGGCCCCTGCCCCGCTCATCACAACCTATATTCCCAGCCTGCTACTGGGAATCATGGCCGCCGTCGGCTTATTTCGCCTCAGCCTGTCGGAGGCATGGCCGGAGCGGGCACCACTGGACCTGCGCGTCTTCATGCCGCGGATTGCCCTGCCGCCGGTAGAAGTGCGCCAGCCCTTCTGGCTGGCGAGCGTGGGCGCCTTCAGTACCTTTGCCGTCTTTGGCCTGTACGCTTCCCTGGCCCCCAGCTTTATGGAGCAGATGCTGCCCTGGAACGGACCTGCGATCAGTGGCACCTTTATCGCCCTGATCCTGATGCTGTCAGCTGCGTCCCAGTGGTTTGCCCGGGGGCTACGCCCTTTGCACCTGGTGTTCTGTGCCATGATGTCACTGGGCATGAGCTGCCTGCTGTTGTTGGGAACGACTGCCACCAACTCACCTTGGCTGTTTTTGCTCAGCGTGCTGACAACCGCCCTGGGCCATGGCCTGGGCAACCTGTCGGGGGTGGCGATCGTCAACCGGGTCAGTACGGGCCAAACCCGGGCTTCGCTCTTTTCATCCTATCTGGTTGTCGGTTACATGGGCTCGATCCTGCCCATTCTGGCCGTTGGCTGGATTGCCGACCACTATGGCCTGACGATAGCTATTGAAGTGTTCTGTCTGGTCCTGGCCACGTTAACCTTCAGCTTGGCAGCTGGTGCCCGCCGGGCGCGTCGCAAGTTTCAACCCCAAACAGTGCCTGCCTGATTCAGGCAGGCCGCCTTGTCGGGCTCTAGCCTTGATCCCGGTTCAAGGCCCGCAACAGGTCCATGGGCAAAGGAAATACAATGGTGTTGGATTTGTCTCCCGCGATTTCGGTCAATGTGGAGAGATAACGTAACTGGATCGCTTGGGGCTGTTGTGCCAGGATACGGGCGGCTTCCTGGAGTTTCTGGGAAGCCTCCAATTCGCCGGTGGCATGAATGACCTTGGCCCGCCGCATCCGTTCCGCTTCGGCCTGGCGGGCAATGGCCCGAACCATCTGTTGGTCCAGGTCCACATGCTTGAGCTCCACATTGGCGACTTTTACTCCCCAGGCCTCGGTTTGCACATCCAAAATCCGCTGGATATCGTTATTCAGGGTCTCCCGTTCGGACAGCATCTCATCCAGCTCATGCTGGCCCAACACCGAACGCAAAGTCGTCTGGGCCAACTGGCTAGTGGCCTCCTGATAGTTTTCCACGTTGATGACGGCCTTCTGGGCATCCACCACCCGGTAATAGACCACGGCATTGACCTTGACCGAAACGTTATCCTTGGAGATCACATCCTGGGTGGGCACATCCATGACCACCATGCGCAGGTCAATCCGCACCATTTGCTGCACCACAGGGATCACCAGGATCAAGCCGGGCCCTTTGACCTTGTGGAACCGCCCCAGCATAAAAATCACCGCCCGCTGGTATTCACGAATCACCCGAAACGCCGATGCCAGCAACATAATCAGCAGCAACAAGACTACAGATGTCGCATAACTCATGGTTCTGCCTCCACATGTAAGGTCAATCCCCGCACTGCGATAATGCGTACCCGCTCACCCTGACGCACAGGGCGAGGACTGTAGGCCCGCCAGATTTCTCCTTGGGCAATCACGCGCCCTTCGCCCTCAAAATCCTCTACCGCCTCCGCCAAGGTACCCAGCATGGCCTCGGTGCCGCTGACCACGGGCGAGCGCCGTGCCTTGTATATCATTCCCAGCAAGATACAGAGCACCAACACCGAGGTGATGGTCACTCCCAGGATGATGGGCCAGGCAATCTGAAATGCAGGCAGGGAGGTATCCATCAACAGTACCGAGCCAATGGCAAAGGCAATGGCCCCACCGATCCCCAGTACGCCGAAGCTGGGAGCAAAAGCTTCCGCCACCATCAGGGCGATCCCAATCCCTACCAGGCCCAACCCCACATAGCTGATGGGGAGCATCTGCAATGAATAGAGGGCCAGCAGCAGGCAAATCCCTCCCAGAATGCCGGGAAAGCCCATGCCCGAGTTGTAGAACTCCAGAATCAGGCCATAGATGCCAATCAACAGCAGAATGTAGGCAATACTCGGATCGGTAATGATGGCCAGGAACTGGTTGCGCCAGTCGGGCTCGACCCGGTTCACCTGATAGATTTGCAGCGCCAGGGTCCGTTCGCCTCCTGCCACCTCCACCCGCTGCCCATCCAGTTGCGCGAGTAAATCTTCCAGATCGGTGGCCACCAGGTTGATCACCTGTAACTTCAGGGCCTCCCTGGCATCCACATTTGCCGCCTGACGCACTGCGGCTTCCGCCCAATCGGCGTTGCGGCCCCGCAGTTCCGCCAGACCCCGGATATAAGCCACTGCATCATTGATCTGCTTGCGCTCCATGGTCGAAAGCCGCTCTTCTGGCGTCTGGGGCGACTCAGGTTGATCCGGAGCGGGTTGAGGGGTAGGTGTTTGAGGGGGCCCACCGATTTCCACTGGGGTAGCCGAGCCCAGGTTGGTCGCCGGTGCCATGGCGGCAATGTGAGAAGCATAGAGAATGTAGGTGCCGGCACTTGCTGCCCGCGCTCCCTGGGGGTGGACATAGGTAACGACCGGCACCGGCGAGGCCAGAATCCCCTGAATGATGACGCGCATGGACTTATCCAGACCGCCCGGCGTATCCAGCAGAATCACCAGCAAGTCGGCAGAAGCCCGGGCCGCCTCCTCCAGGGTCCGACCGATCAAGTCCGCCGTCGCCGGGCTGATCGCCCCTTGCACCTCCAATGTCCAGACCTTGGCAGCTGCCTGGTGCTCTGTGCCACCCTGGGGCTGGGCGAGCAGTCCCGTCGGCCAGACGAGCATCACCCAGGCCAGGGCCCGCAGCCAGGCGGTCAGTCTGACTCCCATCGTGACCTCCTGAACCCATCCTTATCTTCCCTGGCAGCTTGTCGTGCGCTGCTATTGAACATCCTGGGGATCAGGTTGGCGCATTTCCTCCGGATCTTCAGCGCCGGGCAGATAGGAATCCTCTTCCGCCGCCTCATTACCGTCCTCCGGTTGTTCGGCTTCCTGATCGGTCCTGGGATCCGTATCCATGGCGGGCGCAATAATATCCCGCTCCTGATCTTGATCGGTCATTTCCTGATTTTTGATACCGCGCTCCATTGGTTCCGGAGCCCGTTCATTTTGTTCATCGGAACAGCCTCCCAGCATCAGCAGCCCAGTCGCCAGAACCATCGCGGCCCAGATTCCTTGTCTCATGGCTTGCTCCTTTCAGATTGAACTCCCTATAACCTAATGAACCCTATGCCAATGCAGAAGCCAGAGCGCCCCGCTTACCACTGACCCAAATGCACAACCCGCCCTGGCGCGACGGCCAAGTCCTTTGCCCGATCAGCATGCCATGATGAAGAAACAGGTTATCCCGGCTGCAGAGCTCAAGCCTCTTGCACGGTAACAACAGGGTTTTCTTATGACTCGTCCAATTATCCTGTTCTGGTTATTGCTGGTATTCAGTCCCATGATTCAAGCTCAAAAGATTGCTGGCATCGAAATGCCGGCACAGCTTCCCACCATCGACATTCCCTTGCACCTAAACGGCGCCGGCGCCCGGGTGGAGTGGTTTGTGGACGTCTATGCCGCGGGGCTTTACCTGCAAGAAGCCCAGCACGACGCCCAACGCATCCTGGCGGCAGACGAGCCGATGGCGATTCGCATGCACATCCTGACCGATCTGCTGACCAGCAAGAAAATCACCGAGGCTGTTCGGGAAGGCTTCGAAAAGTCCACCAATGGCCGAACCAAGCCTTATGAGAGCCTCATCAACTCCACCCTGCAGGCCTTTGCCGAAGAAATTAAAAAGCATGACTACTTCGACCTGGTGTACCTGCCAGGCCAAGGGGTAGACATCTACAAAAATGGCACGCTGCTGTATCAGGTAGAAAGCGGCCTAGAATTCAAGCAGGCCCTGTTCGGTATCTGGCTGTCGGAGCGCCCTGTGCAGGAACGGCTGAAAAAGGCCATGCTGGGGAAGTAGCTCGCGACGGGCTGAAGCCGAACCATTTTGGTAGAACTCTTCAAATGCGCAGCGCCCCTAAGGAAATGGGGCGAGTGCATTTGAGTCTCCATCGCGCCCTCTGGTCTAATAGGCTTCCAGCCCCTCACCGGATGAATCATGAGCCGTAAGCGTTTACTGATTATTGTGCTCGCCATACTCGCGCTGCTGCACCTGTATATCGGCGTGCGGCTGGTGCCGGACTTACCCGCGCAGCCCGTCGGGATGCTGCTGGGCGCCCTCTATCTACTGCTGTCGTTGATCCTGATTCCCCTGGGATTCGTTTCAAGGCGATTCCTGCCCGCCTTCCTGGTGCAGCGGATTAGTTGGCCTTCGCTGATGGCGATTGGCTTTGGTTCATCGCTGCTGGTGCTGACGCTGCTACGAGATATGGCCCTGCTGGTGGGGAACGCTTTACTGTCCGATGCCAGCTTCACCTGCCTGGCGGAATCCACGGCCCCCCTGGTGGTTGTCGCCGCACTCATCCTGACACTACTGGGCCTGTTCAATGCCCGCCGGCTGGCCCGGGTGAAAAAGGTGGACATCGCCATTGCCGGCCTGCCCGAAGGCCTGCACAACTTTACCATTGCCCAAATTAGCGATATCCACGTCGGCCCAACCATCAAGGGGGATTATCTGGATGCCATTGTCCAGGCAGTCAACCGCCTGAGCCCCGACGTGGTCGCCATCACCGGCGACCTGGTGGACGGGTCGGTGAAAGAACTAGCCCCCCACGTCCAACCCCTGGCGCGGCTCACCTCTAAACAGGGGGTCTATTTCGTAACGGGCAACCATGAGTATTATTCCGGCGTTCGCGGCTGGCTCCAGGAACTGCCTCGCCTAGGGGTGCAGGTGCTGATGAACGAACACCGAATACTTCTGCATCGGGGTGAAAAACTGTTGCTGGCGGGCGTGGCGGACTACAGCGCCCATGTGTTCGAGCCCAGCCATCGTAGCGATCCGGCCAAGGCTTTGAAGGGCGCCCCACGGGACGCCGCCGTAAAAGTCCTGCTGGCCCACCAGCCCCGCTCCTGTCATGCCGCCGCCCAGGCGGGCTTCGACCTGCAACTGTCCGGGCATACCCATGGCGGCCAGTTCCTGCCCTGGAACTTTTTCGTGCGGCTGCAACAGCCCTTTACGGCCGGCTTGCACCGGATTGGTCAGCTCCAGCTCTACATCAGCCGGGGCACCGGTTACTGGGGACCGCCCAAGCGATTGGGTGCCCCCTCGGAAATCACCCTGATCCGGCTGGTGCCAGGAGAGAACCTTGAGGCCGGAACCTTGTCATAACACGACGCGGTAATCCCTCCGCAGTGACCAGGAACAGCCTTGATGAAAACTGCCGCCCTGGCCTTAGCCGACTTTCTGAGCCGCCATGACAACGTCCTCCTGCTGACCGGTGCCGGTATCAGCACCGCTTCGGGCATTCCCGGCTATCGGGATGAAGAGGGTGTACGACAGGGCCGAGCGCCAATTCAGGGACCGGAGTTCCGGCGCCTGGAAGAGGTGCGCCGCCGCTACTGGGCGCGCAGCATGGTCGGCTAGCGCACCCTGGCCCGGGCCCAGCCCAATGCCGGGCATTATGCAGTGGCCGAGTTGCAGGCCAAGGGACACCTGGGCCATATCCTGACCCAGAATGTCGATGGCCTGCATCAACGGGCGGGCGCGCAGCAGGTGATGGAAATGCACGGCAGCATTCATGAGGTTCGCTGCCTGGCATGTGGCCTACAGACTTCCCGCGCTACCTTGCAACAGCAACTGGAAACACTCAACCCCCAGGCGCTGGCTTCCCAGGCTCAACCCCTGCCCGATGGCGATGCCCAACTGGAGCCCCAAAATCTCGATCAGTTCCGGGTGCCTAGCTGCAACCAATGTGGCGGTATGCTGCAACCGGATGTGGTGTTCTTCGGTGACAATCTACCAGCTGCTCGCACCCAGGCTATTTTGCAGGCCACCCAGGAGGCCGATGCCCTGCTGGTTGCTGGCTCCTCCCTGATGGTTTATTCCGGCTACCGCCTGTGTAAGATGGCCGCAGCGGCTGGCAAGCCCATCGCGGCCATCAATTTGGGCAAAACCCGCGCCGATGATTTACTGACTCTTAAGGTTTGTGCGCCCACGGAGCAGGTGCTACCAGAGCTGGCCACCTTGGTGTAAGAAGGTTTTGGCGATGTCTGCCAGCATCAGGCGTTGATCTTGGCAAAGGCTTGGCGAATGGCGCTGAGATCCCCCGGCCGCACCAGACGATCAACTTCCTCACCATCACGCATAAAAATCAGGGTGGGCCAGAGCTTCACCCGAAAGGAGCGCCCCAGTGGCCGACCCCGACCGTCTTCGATCTTCAGGTGGCGCACTAGGGAATGGTCTGCAAAGGCCTGCTCCAGCAACGGCTGGACCGCTAGGCAATGGCCGCACCAGGGGGCGCCAAACTCGATAAGCGTGGCCCCCACCAAAGCATCGACCTCAGCCCGGGTCGGCTCTGCTTTCTCATAAGTGCTGCTTAAGGCCATTTACCTCTCCCCTTACCTGCCGACAGCGAATGATAATGCCTATAGGCAATGGTAAAGAGAGCCGACGGGGCCGCCGATCAGTCTTTGGCAATCACCACCCGGTTGCGGCCATTTTGCTTGGCCTGGTACAGGGCATCGTCTGCCCGGCGCAGCAGGCGTTGATAGTCAGGATGGCCGTTGAACATGGCCAAGCCGATG
>Ga0209075_1003214_pt1 | contig 13768 bp, 13 predicted proteins | sample Stecom2011_FD_187523 | JGI IMG/M metagenome (GOLD analysis project Ga0209075, IMG submission 187523) | Agricultural soil microbial communities from Utah to study Nitrogen management - Steer compost 2011 (SPAdes) (version 2) | ecosystem: Environmental > Terrestrial > Soil > Agricultural land... | reverse complement strand
AATTTTTTAAAAGCATTTAATTTTTCACGATATTCACCTAAAAGTAGGGTATTGTCAGCATAAACATCAATCAGATTCAGCTGATATGACTCATTAAATAAATCCTGGGTTTGATGTTGTGTATGAATATCAATCAAGGCATTGCCCAACTGTTGCAGATTTTGCAAAGTAGTAGGAACATCGTTTACAAACGCCCGCGATTTCCCTGAAGGTAAGATTTCTCTCCGAATAATGGTTTCCGGTTCATAATCCAAATCCAATCCACTAAAAAGCGATTGCATTTGATAAGTAGTAATAATAAAGTGTGCTTCAATTACGCATTTTTCTTCCTTATTGCGCAATGCATTCAAATCGGCACGTTTTCCCAAAACCAATCCAAGTGCATCAAGTAAAATAGATTTACCTGCACCTGTTTCTCCTGTAATAATGGTTAAATTGTCAGTAAAATCAATAGACGCATGCGCTATTAAAGCGTAATTCTTAATGGTTAAGTTGGTCAGCATTTAAAAATGAATTTACATTCGGTTCCACTTTGATCCGTTCAGCGGATTGATCCGTGTAAGTGTTTCAATCAATTGAGCATTGTCGTAATTGGGTCCTGCGCTGAATACCTGTACCACTTCATCGGATTTAGCATCAAAGAAAATACGTGTTGCCAAAGCATTCGGACGTGTCTTATGAACGTTTGCCAAAGTATTAATTGCATCAGCCATTCCCTTTTTTGCCTGATCGGGATCAGATGTCATCAGATCCAATCCTTTGATATGATAATCATACAATGCCTGACGATAAGACGAATACATCGTTGACAAAAGATCGTTGGCAAGCGCATAGCGATTGTTTGCTTCGCCCATAGTCCATCCTTTATCTCCTGTACCTTGCATCATAGAAACCACTTGCGACGCTTTTTGATAATTGCCTGTTCCTCCGTTTAGAGAAAAAGTGTCGGCATCCAGACCTATCATCAAATGAGCATAAAAACTCAACAATCCTGTCAGATTAGAACCGATTGAGTTTTCTGAATAAGTCAACGGTTCAAATTCTATATAATTGAAACTAATATGATTGTCTCTGTAAGCAAAAACCGGACTTGAATAACCGGAATTAAAAACCGGTCGTGATGATTGTACCTGAAGTACGCCTTTGAAAGCATTGGTATTTGGATCATATTCTTCTACAACCAACAAAACAGTACAATCAATTTGCTCACTTCTTCTCACGTTGATCGAAGTAAATTTATTGTTGTTAAGAAAATCGCGCATTGAATTCTGAAGCGTGGTAAAAATCTGCTTATTAGTTTGCTGAATTCGTTCAGAATTAACGGTTACCGTGGCATTGAGCTCTTGAGCAATACCTGTAATTCCCATAAAAAACACGATTAAAACAATACATCTATTCCACATAATACTTCACAATTTGATCTACAATATCTTTGGCAACGGCTTCCTTTGACTTTAATTCCTGAGGAAAAACGCGCATATTTTTGTCGATAAAAGTAACCTTATTGGTCGGTTTTCCAAAACCGGCTCCTTCGTCGTTCAACGAATTTAATACAATTAAATCTAAATTCTTCTTTTTTAATTTAGATTTTGCATATTCTATTTCATTTTGGGTTTCCAAAGCAAAACCTACCAAAAACTGATTTGTTTTTTCGGCTCCAAGTGAAGCAAGAATATCCGGATTTTTCTCTAAAACGATGGTTAGTTCCTCATCGTTTTTCTTTATTTTTTGTGTTGCAACTTCTTTGGGGCGATAGTCTGCAACCGCAGCTGCACCAACAACAATATCTGTTTCTTTAAACAAATCGTGACATGCTTTGTGCATATCCAAAGCGGAAGTTACACGAATCGTTTTTATGTTTGAATGTGTTGCCCTCAGCGAAGTAGGTCCTGTAACCAAATAGACTTGTGCACCTCTTCTTGCAGCTTCACCGGCAATATCAAAACCCATTTTTCCGGTAGAATGATTTCCTATAAACCGAACAGGATCAATAGGTTCATAAGTAGGACCGGCTGTTACCAAAACTTTTTTACCTTTCAATTCGCTCTGTTTAGAAAAATATGTTTCCAATTGCAAAACGATATGTTCGGGTTCAGCCATTCGTCCCTGACCAATGAGCCCTGAAGCTAATTCTCCGTATTCGGAAGCAATTTCAATGTTTCCGTAACTTTTGAGTAGTTCAATATTTTTAGTTGTTGACGGATGGGCAAACATATCCAGGTCCATAGCTGGTGCAAAGAAAACCGGACATTTTGCCGAAAGATAAGTCGCTAAAAGCAAATTATCGCAAAGACCATTTGCCATTTTAGACAGCGTGTTTGCTGTTGCCGGTGCCACAATCATTGCATCTGCCCACAAACCTAATTCCACATGATTGGTCCATTCACCAAAATCTTTTTCAAACTGAGTATAAACCGGACGTTTAGACAAGGTTGCTAAAGTAAGCGGAGTAATAAAAACACAAGAAGCAGGTGTCATGATTACCTGAACCTGCACACCTGCTTTTATTAATAATCGTACTAAAACTGCCGTTTTATAAGCGGCGATACCCCCTGAAATTGCCAGAATAATTTTCTTACCGCTTAGTACCGACATTATTATAGTTTTTATTTTTTGTAAATTATTTCACCATTTTGCCACTCTTCTACAGCCAAAGCGTGGGGTTTTGGTAATCTCTCGTAGTATTTTGATACCTCGATTTGTTCTTTGTTTTCAAATACTTCTTCCAGACTATCGTTGTACGTTGCAAACTCATCCAACTTGTTGATCAATTCTTTTTTAATTTCTGTATTGATCTGATTGGCTCTTTTGGCAATAATCGTAATCGCTTCGTAGATGTTTCCTGTTGGAGCTTCAATTTCTGCGCGATTGTAAGTTACTGTGTTTGTTGCAGCCTGTGTTTTTTTTAAATCCATTTCCTTATTTTGTTGCAAATTGTTGTAATTCTTTATTTAATCGTTCCACCATTCGGTCGGCTTCACTTTTGTGTTCTGTATCCGGATCAAAAGCGATCAGATCATTATATAAATCCAATGCATTTTTGATACGGTCTTCCATTTTTCCATACACACTGTTTATTGCCAGTTTGTACGCTGAGTCAAATTTGAAATACAAAGCATCTGATTTGTAAACTGTACCGGGATAATCCAGCAAAAAGTTGTCCAATGCCACAATAGCAGCATTGTAATCCCGCGTGTATTCTCCTATTTTATTATATAACTTTGCCGATTCATAAGCTTTGAGTTCTAATCTTTCTTTAAGCTCTCGCAAGTATTTATTGGCATCTGTTGTAGATTCAGCCTCCGGATAAGCTGTAATAAATGTTTCAAATTTGCGAATAGCTTCATACGTAATATGCTGATCCAAAGTAAATGTTTCAGACATTTCATAAGCCGACATCGCTTCCAAAAACATGGTTTCTTCACGGTTCGGGCTGCTTAAATACAGCATATTGAACTTTTGAAACATTGGCCCGGCTACTTCCCATTTCCGTGAATTGTAATAAGCCTTACTGTATCGGTAAAACATTGACTGATAATTGGGGGCCCAACCTTCTTTGCGTTCGATTTGTTCATACAAACGAATGGCTTGTTTGTATTTTCCCTTTTCGTAGAGTTGATCGGCAACCTCGTTTTTATAGGCACTGTCGTCTATTTTCAACGCTTTTTGAAGCGGCGAACAAGCCGTCAATAATCCCACGCTAACCAATACATACAAAATATGTTTCATAGAAATAGTTCTGTTTTTCTAAACCTTTGATAGATTTAATAGCAAATGCAAAGTTAATACTTATCTCGTTATACTACAATATCTTTTTGAATTAAAAAAGATGCCCTAAAATAAGACATCTTTCACGACATTTCTACTTAACGATTCGTTAAATTAAATATTTTGATTTGCCTGTTGTTGCGGAAAGCTTTTAATATCGTTGTCAAACAGATACAATCCGCCTTTATCGTCGCCAATCAGATTGATTTTGTCTAAAATGGTGCGGGCTGTTGCTTCTTCTTCTATCTGTTCTGCTACATACCATTGTAGGAAATTGTGTGTTGCATAGTCACGTTCCTGCAATGAAATATGCACCAATTCATTGATACTTTTTGACACAAAAACCTCGTGCTCAAACAATTGATTAAACAATGTTTTAAACGATGTATGATCCAACTTCGGTTGATCTACATCCGGAATCAAGGCTTCTCCTCCTCTTTGATTAATATATTTTATCAATTTCAGCATGTGCATACGTTCTTCGTCGGATTGTGCATACATAAAGGTTGCAATTCCTTCAAATCCTTGATTCTCTGCCCAGGATGCCATTGCCAGATAAATTTGCGAAGAATCGCCTTCTATTTTCACCTGCTTGTTTAAAGCAGCCTGTAATTCTTGTGATAGCATATTTTTTTCTTTTGTATTTAAAACAAAGTTAGAAATTTTTTACGAAAGAAGCCAATCTGTTTGATAAGTCATCGTTAACATTTACCAAAGGTAATCTCAAATAATTTTCGCACAAACCAAGATGCTTAAACACTTCTTTGATACCGCCCGGATTTCCTTGTTCGAAAATCATATTGATCGCATCGGTCAATTTATAATGAATCTTATAAGCTTCGTCCACTTTTCGATCCAATCCCAAACGTACCATTTCTGAAAATTCGTTAGGAAAAGCCTCGCCGATAACAGAAATCACTCCTGCTCCACCTGCCAGAACCATTGGCAATGTAATAATATCATCGCCCGAAATGATTAGAAAACCTTCGGGTTTGTTACGAATCAATTCCATTGCCTGAACCATATCGCCTGCTGCTTCTTTTATTCCAATAATGTTTTTGAAATCATTTGCCAGACGAATTACCGTACCGGGCTGCATATTGCTTGAGGTTCTTCCCGGAACATTGTAAATAATTACCGGAAGCGGAGATTTTTCTGCAATCATTTTAAAGTGCTGATAAATTCCTTCCTGAGTAGGTTTATTATAATAAGGAGAAACAGATAAGACAGCGTCAAATCCTTTTAGATTTTCTTCGTTTAATTGATTTACAACGTCCGCAGTATTGTTTCCGCCCACTCCCAAAACCAACGGCAATCTGCCTTTATTTGCTGTGATGATTGTTTGTTTTACAACTTCCTGCTCATCTTTGGTCAATGTAGCCGTTTCTGCCGTGGTTCCTAAAACCACCAGATATTCTACACCTCCCGAAATATTGTGTTCCACAATACGTGTTAACGCTTCTGCATCAACACTTAAATCCTTTTTAAAAGGTGTAACGAGTGCCACTCCTGTTCCTACAAATTTTTTCATATTTTAGTCCTGAAACTTAATCTTAAATTAATCCTCGTTGTTTTGTAATCCGGACAAAGTTAGCTAATTTTCGGTAAAAAATAAATGAAAAGCTTTATGTTTAAAAAAGTATTCACTTCCGGCATTCTCGCAAGCGGCCTTTTGCTATTACTCATCGGTTGCCGTAGTCCTCAATTTGCTAATACAGAAGTCAGAACACACTATATTGAAATCAATGAAACAGTTCAGGAACATCATCGGATCGATGCTTTTTTAAAACCGTACCGTGAACATATCAATGCCGATTTATCAAAAGTTTTAACTTACAATCCACAAAATTTGGACAAAAACAGTGCGAAATGGCAAAATCCCATGACCAATTTTTTTGCGGATGTGGTAATGGAAATCGGAAATCCGGTCTTTGAAAGAAGAACCGGTAAGCAAATCGATTTTTGTATGCTTAACTATGGTGGTATTCGTGCCAATATTGCCCAAGGTGTCATCACTGCCCGAACAGCTTATGAAATTATGCCTTTTGAAAACGATGCAATCGTTTTGGGATTAAAAGGAAACATACTGTATGAAATGGCTGATTTTATTATGAAAAATAAAACGGCACATCCGTTGAGCAATATTGAAATTATTGCTGATAAAGAAAATTTTACTGTGAAAGACATTAAAATACGTGGAAATTCTATTGACAAAGAGCAAACCTATTACGTTATTACCAACGATTATTTAGCAAAAGGCGGCGATCGAATGGATTTTTTTCTAAAAGCTGACGAGTCTTATCCTTTAGATTACAAATTACGCAATATGTTTATCGCTTATTTTTCTAAAACCGATACGTTAAAACCTTCTACCCAACCAAGAATACTTTTTGAATAATGAAAAGACGTGATTTTATTGTAAAAACCTCAGCTGCCACAAGCTTATTGACATTAGGAGGAATCGGACTCAGCAGTTTTACTTGTGGTAAAACCAAACGCATCACGATTTTACATACCAACGATACGCACAGCCATTTGGATGCTTTTCCGGCTACCGATCCAAAATTTGCCCATCAGGGAGGCGCTGCAAGACGAGCTACCATTTTTGAAAAGATCAAAGCTGAAAATCCGCATACGCTGATCTTTGATGCCGGCGATTTGTTTCAGGGAACGCCTTACTTTAATTATTATGGTGGCGAACTGGAAATCAAAGTTATGAATATGTTGAAATACGATGCGGCAACCTTCGGAAATCACGAATTCGACAACGGCATCAACAGTCTGGCAGAACAAGTAGCTAAAGCCGAATTTGACTTCATCAATGCGAATTATGATTTCAAAAATACATTAATGGACGGTTTATCAAAACCTTACAAAATAGTTATAAAAGACGGAATCAAAATCGGTATTTTCGGATTAGGGATAAAACTCGACGGATTGGTTAACAAAGAACAATACGGCGAAACGGTGTGCCATCATCCTTTGGAAATCGCTCAGGATATGACACGGGTACTTAAACACGAATTAAAATGTGATTTGGTTATTTGTTTGTCGCATTTAGGTTATTCTTATCGTAAAAATTCACAACTGTTTTCTGATTTAGACCTTGCTTCTCAAACCCGGGATATTGATTTAATCATTGGCGGACACACCCATACGTTTTTAGATCAACCAACTATTGCAACCAATTTAGACGACAAAGAAGTAATCGTAAATCAGGTGGGATGCTTCGGCGTTCGTGTGGGACAAATCGATTTCTTTTTTGATGAATGGAATAACAAACAGACAGTTTCCAGAGTGATTAAGGTGAGTTCATCCTGATTTTTTAAAATAATACTTTGATGACAAGCAAAGTTGAAGTTTTCCAATACATCTTACCCATATAAAAAATCCCTGAAATATAAATTTTCAGGGATTTTATTTGTTGGTATAAGTGAACTTTTATCTGCTCAAATACATTTTTCTTCTTGCATATAAATCGTAAAAAGCATCGTCTTTCAAACTGTCGATAAACAAGATGCTTTCACCTGTTGATTTCATTTCCGGTCCTAAAGCTTTGTTTACTTTAGGGAATTTATCGAAAGAGAAAACAGGTTGTTTGATCGCATATCCTTTCAACTGCGGATTGAATGTAAAATCGGTCACTTTTGCCCCCAGCATTACTTTAGTTGCATAGTTTACATAAGGTTCGCCATACGCTTTTGCAATAAACGGAACAGTACGCGAAGCTCGTGGATTGGCCTCAATGATATAAACCGTATCGTCTTTAATAGCAAATTGAATGTTGATCAACCCCTTGGTTTTTAATGCTATTGCTATCTTTTTGGTATGATCTTTAATTTGCTGTAACACAAATTCACCTAAATTAAACGGAGGAAGGGTTGCGTTGGAATCTCCCGAGTGTACCCCACAAGGTTCAATATGCTCCATTATGCCGATGATATATACGTTTTCACCGTCACAAATTGCATCGGCTTCCGCTTCTACGGCTCCGGCAAGATAATGGTCAAGCAGGAGTTTATTGCCCGGAATGGATTTCAACAAATCAATGACGTGCTCTTCCAATTCTTTTTTGTTGATGACAATCTTCATTCCCTGACCTCCTAAAACATATGATGGACGCACTAATAGCGGAAAATCTAATTCATCTGCTAATTTTGATGCTTCATCTGCGGTAGTTGCTACTCCAAATCTAGGAAACGGAATGTTTAATTCGCTGAGCAATTCCGAAAAACGTCCGCGATCTTCTGCCAGATCCAAAGCTTCAAAACTGGTTCCGATAATATTAATGCCGTATTTGTCTAATTTTTCCGCTAATTTTAATGCGGTTTGCCCGCCCAGCTGAACAATAACTCCTTCTGGCTGTTCGTGCTGAATGATGTCGTAAATATGTTCCCAGTAAACCGGTTCGAAATATAATTTATCAGCTGTGTCAAAGTCTGTAGAAACTGTTTCCGGATTACAGTTGATCATAATGGTTTCATAACCACATTCTGATGCAGCCAATACACCGTGTACACACGAGTAATCAAATTCGATACCCTGACCGATACGGTTTGGTCCCGAACCTAAAACCACAATCTTCTTTCTGTCTGAGCGAACAGATTCATTGGAAGAATAAACCGTTCCGTCCGATTTTTCAATATCAGCTTCAAAAGTAGAATAGTAGTAAGGCGTTTGTGCTACAAATTCTGCTGCACAGGTATCTACTAATTTATATACTCGCTGAATGTTCATTTCGTCACGCAATTTGTGTACTTCGCTTTCATAACAATTCAGCATATGAGCGATTTGACGGTCGGCAAAACCACGTTGTTTGGCTTCCAAAAGCAAATCTTTTGGCAAGGTGTCCAAACGGTGTTTGCGAACTTCCTGTTCCAAAGCATACATTTCTTCGTATTGCTTTAAGAACCACATATCTATTTTTGTGATTTCGTTGATCGTACTCAATGGAATTCCCAAAGCGATGGCATCGTAAATTACGAACACACGATCCCACGAAGCATTTTTCAACTTATCCAAAATCTGGTCGTAATTAGTATAACCTTTACCGTCTGCCCCGATTCCGTTGCGTTTGATTTCCAGAGATTGCGTCGCTTTTTGCAAAGCTTCCTGAAATGAACGCCCGATAGCCATTACTTCTCCTACCGATTTCATCTGTAATCCCAAAGTACGGTCTGCGCCTTCAAATTTGTCGAAATTCCAGCGAGGGATTTTTACGATAACGTAATCCAAAGTGGGTTCAAACAAAGCCGAAGTAGATTTAGTAATCTGGTTTTGCAACTCGTCTAAGGTATAACCCAAAGCCAATTTGGTTGCTATTTTTGCAATCGGATACCCTGTCGCTTTTGATGCCAATGCAGACGAACGAGATACACGCGGATTGATTTCGATCGCAACAATATCTTCTTTTTCATCGGGCGAAACGGCAAACTGCACGTTACATCCACCGGCAAAGTTTCCGATAGAGCGCATCATTAATATTGCCATATCACGCATACGCTGGAACGTGCGGTCAGATAAGGTCATTGCCGGAGCCACCGTGATGGAATCTCCTGTGTGGATTCCCATAGGATCCATATTTTCAATGGTACAAATGATGACTACATTGTCGTTTTTATCACGCAGCAATTCCAATTCATACTCTTTCCAACCCAACAAAGCTTTATCGATCAATACTTCGTGAATGGGAGACGCTTCGAGCCCGCGGGTCAATAATTCATCAAACTCCTCATCTTTATGTACAAAAGCAGCTCCTGTTCCTCCTAAGGTAAATGAAGGCCGGATTACTAACGGAAAACCGAATTCCTGCGCAATTTCTTTTCCTTCAAGAAAAGAAGTAGCAGTTTTTGCCGGAGCCACCGGAACGTCGATTTTGTTTAACAACTGTTTAAACTGTTCACGGTCTTCCGTAATATTGATGGCGTTAATGTCCACCCCGATCAATTTCACATCAAAATCCTGCCAGATCCCTTTTTCATCGGCTTCCAGACAAAGATTCAGAGCAGTTTGTCCGCCCATTGTCGGTAGTACCGCATCAATTTCGGGATGTGCTGTAAGAATCTCGATGATGGATTTGGTATTTAAAGGTTTCAGATAAACGTGGTCCGCCATCGAAGGGTCGGTCATAATAGTTGCCGGATTCGAGTTGATCAGGATTACTTTGATTCCTTCTTCACGCAAAGAGCGCGCCGATTGTGATCCGGAATAGTCAAATTCACAAGCCTGTCCGATGATTATGGGACCTGAACCTATGATTAAAACGGTCTTAATGGTATTGTCTTTAGGCATTATAATAAAAAGGCGTTGTTATTTTTTGTTCGATAAATTTATGGATAATCAGTGAATAAACACAGACAATCTAAAAAAGATGTAAAAAAAAAGGCGGTACACTTAAAAAGTAACGCCTTTATTTATGATTGTTTAATCATTATTTTTTATGTCTTGGTTCGCTGGAAACAGATAGTTTGTGTCTTCCTTTAGCTCTTCTGCGAGCCAACACTTTTCTGCCGTTAGCACTTGCCATTCTATCCATGAAACCGTGTTTGTTTCTTCTTTTTCTTTTCGATGGTTGAAACGTTCTCTTACTCATTGCTTCTTATCTTTAAATCTAAAATATTTTATAAATGTTCAGCTTTGATGCCCTCGCTCCAAAACCGAGTGCAAATATACAAATCCTTTTTGCTTCTGCAAATACTAATTGCAAAAATATTGCAAATTGTTTTTAAAGAGCCATTCTCTTCAAAAATTGATTTGCAAGGGCTTGTTTATTTTGTACATTTGCAAAATTAAAATATTTTCTGGAAATGATAAATAAAAATATTAAGATTGTTTTGGCAGTAGTGTTGGTTGCAACCGCAATTTGGCAGTTTTCTGAAAAATACATCGGCAACGGTATCTTTCTTTTACTATTGGCAGCTATTGTAGCGTTGTTGTATTTTAAAAACGAACTGCTGATCGCGGTTTTATTTAAGTTTAGAAAACAGGATATGGAAGGAGCCGCCCGTATTTTAAGTAAAATCAAACCGGAAGCACATCTTATTAAAAATCAGCAGGGTTATTATTATTATTTAAACGGAATCATAACTGCACAATCCAACAATCTGAAAGAGAGTGAAAAATTTTTCAAAAAAGCAGTAGAGTTAGGTTTGAATCAAAAAGAAGATCTGGCGGTTGCAAAGTTGCAACTTGCCGGCGTGGCTCTAACCAAACACCGACAGTTAGAAGCACAAAGATTATTGATTGAAGCAGAGCATTTAGACAGAAAAGGAATGCTGAAAGAACAAATCAATATGATGAAAAACCAAATGAAACAATCTAAAGGTCAAAAAGTACCGATGTGGTATAACCATAATAAAAAGAGAGGGTTCTGATTTTTATTTACTTTCTTTATACGAAATTAAAAACCAAACTTTGAGTTTGGTTTTTTTTATGATTTATTCAAAAAAAGATCCATTATAAACCCAGTTCTCAATCATCGTTTTCCCCTGTGGAGTTAAAACTGATTCCGGATGAAACTGAATTCCTCGAATATCATAATCAATGTGTTTTAATGCCATAATGTTTCCAAATTCATCTAAAGCGGTGGGTACAATAACCTCAGAAAATTTTTCTGGATTCACACACCAGGAATGATAATGCCCTATAAATACTTCATCGGTTAATCCGTTCCACAGATAATCAGGTTCAAGAATATGCAGACGTGAAGCTGTTCCATGTAAAGGTTTCTCTAAATTGATGAGTTCACAACCAAAATATTCTGCAATTGCCTGATGTCCCAGACAAATACCCAAAATGCTCTTTTTGCCTTTATACGTATCAATAACCTCCAGCAATTTACCGGCTTCTTTTGGAATTCCGGGTCCCGGAGAAAGCACTATTTTATCGTATTTTTCCAAGGTGTCCAAAAACAAATCATCGTTCATAAAAACGGTGGTTTCTATTCCGTCGAAACTTTCGAGGTAATGCACAATGTTGTAAACAAAGGAATCGTAATTATTTATAACTGCTATTTTCATTCAATAAAAAACCTTTCTGAAAAAGAAAGGTAAATTTATGCTTAAAAGAATCGTTATGCAACTAAGAGCCTGTTTAAAATTTGTTTTCAATTTCGGCAGCTTCCAGCAACAGATAGTGCATATCCGTATTTTTCATAAAAGGTTGATGGAGTTCGCTGCCCGGACCAAACATCGCTACTTCTACATAATCTGCCGAATGATCCATCGAAATCCAACCTACGGAATTATACTTTTTCTGAATTTCTGCAAAAGTCTGAAAAGGCAGATGACGATAATTATAAAGTCCATCATCGCCTTTGCTCAATCCGTTGTAATAAGAAGCAATAGTTATGGATTCATCGTTGGTAATCTCCATATTGATAGTGCTTTTGATAAAATCTCTGATTTGGCTCTCCGACGGATTATCAGGGATATTATTCAAAAGATATTCATTGGTATGCTTGTACCCGGACAAACTGTCAAAGTGCTCATTGGCATATTTCCCGTAAATCATTCCCGGATTGGCATTTCCGTGGTCGGTTGTAATCACTACCAGTGTATTTCCGTCTTCTTCAGCAAATTTCATTGCGGTTTCAATCGCCTCGTCAAATTGTAGCTGTTCGTGAATCAATGCTGCTACATCGTTGGCGTGGGCTGCCCAGTCCACTTTTCCGGCTTCTACCTGCAATACAAATCCTTCGGGATGATCTTTCATTTGGCGAATCGCTCTATCTGTCATTTCTGCCAGAGTAGGTATTTTCTGTGTTAATTCCGCTGATTGTTTTTGATCAATAGCATAAGGCAAAGCATCGTAATCAAACACTCCTAACAATTTTTTCGCAGGATCGGCATTTTTCAATCCTTCTTTAGTTTGAACAACAACATAATTTTGCTTTTCAAAAGCCAGGTACATATCTTTTTTGTCTTTGCGGTGTTCTGCTGCAAAATACCGTTGCCCGCCACCCAGCAAAACATCGTAACCAATACGCAAATATTCTTCTGCGATGGCTGCCTGATTGTTTCTGCTTTTAACAGCTACGGTAAACCCTGCCGGAGTAGCATGTGTAATGGGAACGGTAGTCACGCAACCGGCTTTTTTGCCTTTTAATTTGAATTTTTGCCAGATTGGAAGATGTTCTTCTCCGGAAGGACTGATATTGAGTGAACCATTGTTTACCCGAAAACCACCGCCCCATGAAGAACTTGCCGCTGCGGAATCGGTAACAATAGACGATGCTGATGCCATATCCATTAATCCGCGGGAAACTTTACGGTCTAAATAAAGTTGCAGCCAGTTGCCGGTTTTTCCCATAATCCGCTCAGCATACATATTCGCCAAATTAAGCGTTCCGGCACTCATACCATCACTTACCATAAAGATAATATTTTTTGCTTTTTTATTTTTAAAACTCAGAACTTGTTCGTCCCGGTTGTTTGCAAAGGAGTCTAACGGATTTATCAACGTTGACCCCAAAGCTGCCAATCCACCTAATTTGAAAAAACTTCTTCTTTTCATTTTTCGATTCGTTTATACAAAAATAGACAAACACTTGGTTTGTCTATTCTGTATTGAGATTAAATTTTGATTAACAAAGATTGTCTTAATCTACATCAACTGCAATCTGGTTGTGCAGCAAATCTTTAAACGTTTCGTGCTTTCTGATCAGATACGGTTGTTCATTATAAACCAAAACCTCAGCCGGTCTGAAACGCGAGTTGTAATTAGATGCCATTGAAAAACAATAAGCTCCGGCATTGTGAAAACACAAAATATCGCCTTCCTGAATTTCGGCAATTTTACGGTTGCTTGCAAAGGTATCTGTTTCACAAATATAACCCACCACCGAGTAAAAGCGTTCTTTTCCGTCTGCATTGGAAATATTGGTAATGTGGTGGTATGAATTGTAAAACATCGGACGGATCAAATGATTGAAACCGGAATCGATGCCTGCAAAAACAGTGGATGTGGTTTGCTTCACTACATTTACTTTGGCTAAGAAAAA
>Ga0209075_1003213_pt1 | contig 13768 bp, 6 predicted proteins | sample Stecom2011_FD_187523 | JGI IMG/M metagenome (GOLD analysis project Ga0209075, IMG submission 187523) | Agricultural soil microbial communities from Utah to study Nitrogen management - Steer compost 2011 (SPAdes) (version 2) | ecosystem: Environmental > Terrestrial > Soil > Agricultural land... | reverse complement strand
GGTGCGAATTTCTAAAAGTATTGTTGAATATGATTCGGTTTATTCGTTGAAGCAGTTTGAAGGCAAGAAGATTTTATTGCCTTTGGAAAAGCGATTTTATCCGTTGCAGGAGAATTTGGGGTGGCATAGAAATGAATGTTTTTTGTTGTGATTTCATAAATATCACTATGTTAGTAACATGATAAAAGTAGTCTGTGCTATAATTCAATCCGAAGAAATGAAATAATAATGTTGTTATATGGTCTCTTACTTTTAAAAATAGAAAGTAATCATTTAATGTGGTGTATTATAGGTAGTTAAGATGTTGAGATTGGAGTCTTTAGTTAAATAAAATAGTTGTAGATGTGATTTGTGTTATAATAGAGATACTATTATTTGGCTTTATTTGAAGAGATTGATAACGATTATGACTTCTTTTAAGTAATTATAAAATATATTTATTTTTATTAGATACAATATGTATGTTAGTGGTTTTTGTAAAAAAGGAAATAGATGTTTTGTCTAAAATATTATTTAATAAAGTATAGATGAGAAAAATGAGAGTAATAGATTTTTTCTGTGGCGCAGGAGGATTTTCCGAAGGTTTCAGACAAATGGGGTATGAGATATTAAATGGGTATGACCATTGGAAGCCTGCGGTTGAAACATTCAATTATAATTTCCAAACGAATTCTAAAGTAAAAAACGTCTTAGATTTTGAAAATTCAATTGAGAAAATAGAGAATTTACCTGATACTGAAATAATTATTGGATCACCTCCTTGCGTGTCATTTTCAAGCTCAAATAAATCTGGTAATGCTGATAAATCTTTAGGGATAAGGTTAACAGAGACTTATCTTAGGATTATTGCTGTAAAAAAACACAAACCAGGTTCGCTCCTTAAGGCTTGGCTAATGGAAAATGTTGTGAATTCTTCGAAATATTTAAACGCGTATTATACATTCAATGATTTAAACTTGTCCGAATGGGCCGAGAAATATGACTATAAAGCAGATGATATTGCAATAAAATTAAAAGAGAATACTGTTGTAATAAATGCTGCAGATTATGGTTCCTTCCAAGCTAGAAAAAGGGTTGTCTCTGGTGAGATTATTAAAAAGGGTAAATTGATAATACCTATAACCACACATAATAAAGATGGACTTAATGGAAAGAAAAAACATTTAACAATTGGTAATATGAAGCAAGTATTACCCCATCCATTTTCCAAATTTTCAAATCAATTAATATCAGATCCTCAGTATAATATTAAGATTAATCAAAATCAATTAACAGATCATTTTTATGATACAGGAATATATAGAGTTGAATGGAAGTTTTCAAAATTCTGGAAGACAAACCATCCATTTATGGGGAAAATGTCATTCCCAGAAAATGAAAATAAACCTAGTAGAACTATAACTGCAACAAAAATAGCAAATTCTAGAGAGTCTATAATTTATAAATCAGAGATTGAAAGAGTTGGTGATGGTGAGTACCGGTTACCTACAGTTCGGGAGGCTGCCATAATTATGGGGTTTCCGGTTACTTATCAGTTTCTAGGTGGAGAAAATAATAAATGGAGATTAGTTGGAAATGCCGTTTGTTGTTCTGTTAGTAGAGCTTTTGCAAAATTTTTTCTTAAGGAACTTAAGATGCCAATCCCAACTTCACTTAACTTATACCGTACTCCTAAAACTGATGGTGTTTTAGACCTTAATACGTATAAGGTAAAAGCATTTGACAAACCACCAGTCAAAAAAAATGGCTCACGGTTTAGACGACATGCGATTAAAGATGGAAATTTAACAGTGACTTTATCTAATTATGATATAGAAAAAAACAAAAATAAATCAGAAGGTAAATGGTACACATCAATTCAGTATGGAACAGGAAAAGGTTTTCCAATTCAAAAAATTAATGATAATTTTTTTAAAGAAATTGAAACTATAATTCTGGAATATGATGAAGGAAAAGATTTCTTAAGATATATCAATAATGGATTTTCAGAAAAAATTGGAAGTGCAAATGAGCTTCAAAAACTCTATGAACAACAAAAATCAGATAGTAAATTAACAGAACCAACAGAATTAGTCGATACAATTCAAGAAAAACTTAATGAACTCACTTTAGATAGTGAAGAAATTAAACAAACAAAGATTAAAGTTTTTAAATATAAAGATACAGTGCCGGTAAAGCAACTTTTTGCTTTATATGCTATCAATAAAATATCTTCAATTGCAAATAATAAATAAGTATGCCTGTCACATTTCATCCTAATAACCCTATTGATGCTTTGGAAACAATAATTGTTAAAGAAGATGGTTCTCCTCTCCAAGGTGAAGTTGATGTTTATAGAATGCTTTGGAATGAACTTGACAAAAGTAAATTAAATTGGGATGTTTGGCACGATTTAAAATTACCAGAGCATTCAGATAATTTTAATTATTATAAAAAAACAAGTGCTCAAATTGATTTTTTAATTCTTTGTAAATATGGAATCTTAGTATTGGAAGTCAAAGGAGGGACAATTTCTAGTAAGAATAATACTTTTTACTACGGAAGAAACTTTAATACCCCAATGAAACAGAACCCCTTCAAGCAAGCAGAAGGCTATAAATACACTTTGAAAGACAATATCCTAAATAATTTTAAGAATTGCTTTTTTTGTGAAGTTGTAGTTTTTCCTCACGTTGACTACCCTTTTGAATCAAAATTGATTGATTCAAATTTACTTTGGTCAAAATATAAAGCTTCAACCTTTGATAATTCAATTGAAAAATTTCTTATAAATGCTATTGAATATTCTAAAAACAAACACAAAAAGCACTTTAGAAACTACAACGAATTATCTCCGAAAGAATGTGAAGCAATAAAAAAAATACTTAGTCCTATCATAAGTGACAGAAATAAGTTAAACACATTTAATACTCTTGAATGGTTAGGTATACATAACATAGAGATTCTAGAAGGTTTATATAAAAATCCTAGAATAATGATTGAAGGTCCTCCAGGTTCTGGAAAGACGACTATAGCTAAAGCGTTTATCGACAAACAACACAACAAAAATGGGATTTATTTGTGTTGGAATAACCTTCTAATGCACTATACCCAATCAATCTTAACAGAAAGAAATCTTACTTGCAATATTGAAGTAACAACCTTTTTTAGATTTTTTCAAAAATTAAATCCTTCACTTGATTTTAAGTACTTAATTTCAATGACTGAGGATGACTTTTATGAAATGGTCAAAGACACAATTCAAAGATTAGAACATCAAGACAAACTTACACCTTATGATTTCATCGTAATTGATGAAGCTCAAGATATATTTGATCGAGGATTGGATTTGTTTATAAACAAGTTTTCAGGATTTAAAGGGCAGGGTTTAAAGAACGGAAACTCACTCATACTTTATGATATTGATCAGAGTTATTCCAATAGCGGAAGAAACGTTTCTGAAATTGCAGATTTACTTACCGAATATTACAGTCACTTTAAAATTAACGAAGTAAAAAGAAGTGCACAAAACCCAAATATAAGGAAACTTTCCTCTGAGATATTAGAAAACCCTTCTATTATTCTAGACGAACAATTTGAAGAATTATTTCCAAACATTAAAATCAACAAACATAAGTCTCTACAAAAAGTAAAAAAACATATTGTCAAAAACATCTTAACTCCTATTCGTGAGACAGATTCTTCTTTAATAGGCAAAGATTGTGTAGTATTAATTGAATCTAGCTTTCTTCAAGGAACTTACAAAGGAGATGAAGATTTAAGAGAGTTACTCATTATAAAAGACGTAGAAGAATTAAATGAACAAAACTTAAGAGGAACAACTAATAAATTACGATACACCTCAATTTTGAAATACAAAGGACTTGAAAAAAAGAACGTATTCTTAGTTGTTTCAGAGCCTTCTGAAATTAATAAATATGAACTTTTTGTAGGGATAACCCGTGCTATACTAAATCTTGAAATCAATATTGTAAAGTAATGGAAACATTTAATAAACATATAAATAAACATTTGAATAAATTTCTAGATTCAAAAAATCAAGATTTTTTTGAAGTAGTTTTTAAAAAATTAAAATCAGATAATAAAGAAAATTACACGAAATTACTACAATATATATATTGTATTTTGGAGGATACTAGGACTAATGAAATAGAACTTAAATCCTTAAATATCCATTTTGAAAGAACAATTGATGAAGAAGGAAAAACATTAATAGTAGAGTTTTTATGGGCTTACTTCTTTTGGTTTAGACATGAAAATGAGAATTTAGAGAATCCTAATCCAATACTTACAGGCAGAATAGACAACTTAGAAAACTATATATCTAGAGACCTTAGATTATTGACGCCAGATTATATGGCGACAAGAGCGGATAAGGCCAGGATTAATAGGGAAAATAAAGAAACTAAGGAGAAAAGGAAGCAAAAAAAGAAGGCCTTGAATATTTATAAGTCTCTAAACTCTTCATCATCCTTATCACCAGAAACTCTAATAAACCTAAAGATAAATCAACAAAATTTTCTTAGTAAACTCTATGAGTACAATCCAGTTTATTTACCTGCAGAGAAAGATCATTTAACTGATTTAAACTCTTTTGTATTATACAATACGCAAGAATTTAATAACGTAAGAACTTTACAAATAGATACTACACCATTACTACAATTAATTAAAAACATTGTTTTGTTTGATTGTGAAAATAGCGTGCAACGATTTTCTCCGTTCAATTTTCAACAACTAACTAATCTAAATGAGCATCACGGAACAAAATTTGTTTTATTTCTAATTGTAACTTTCTCAAATAAGGAAAATTTGAATTCTATAAAAACCAACGTAAACAGACTAAAAGAAAGATACTACATACCTAATCAGTCAAACTATATAATATCAAGTGAAGAATTTGAATACTTAGTAGGACAAGAACACGTTAATAAACCAGAAATTAATTTTTTAGGACCTGAAAATTCGGCTTTTTGGGAAGACATACACCTTGAAACTAAAATAAATGATCTATACGAACTACGTTCTATCAAATTGATGAATGTTTTTTCGTTATGTTTTAATCAAGAAATTAAAGATTACATCTTAACACATATTTTTTCTTCAAATACAAAGCGCAGCTTAATAACTGAAGATACTAAACAAGAGATATTTAGTTTACCAAATGAAGATATTCTAAAATTAAAAGACCTATTAAGTAATGTGTTAGACTTAATAATCAATACTGATTTGAAATCTCGTATAAAGAATAATATCGAAGATGATACTAAAATTGTTTTAGATGATTTCATTCTTAAAAATGAGGATTTTCTTGATTTAATTAAAAAATCAATCAATGTAAGGTCAAATAGAATATTTATAAGTTGGGATAATTTAGAGGAAAACCCTGCTAATGAAATCATTATTCTTTCCTATAGAGACCAAGGGAATTTTAACTATCATTTCTATCCAAATGTAAATGAAATAACAATTTCCAAATACACTAAAATAAAGTCCTTCTTTCCTGCTTTATTCTTTAAGAAAAATCACGAATGGTCTAAATACAATCTATTAAGAGATTATTATAAGATACTAGACCATCCCATAAGAGCAAATCATTTTAATTGGAATAAACTTAATAAAAAAATACAGGATATAAAACCTGAAAAAACTATAGATATTTCCTGGGATTTAGAGAGTGATTATTCTGGTTCTGAAACTAGAATTACATATAAAATTAGTTTTGATAACAATAGACATAATACCTGTAACCCATCAGATTTACATATTTATTATGAAGATGATAATAAACAAAAGCGAATTCAACCTATAAGATGGATTTATGAAAATTTAGAACTGGAAGAAAATAGGATGTTGGTTCAAAAATTAGATGAATTAATCGAAGAATTTAATCCAGTGGAAATGCTAATTGATACAGAACAACAAGAAAATGACTTAAAAATAATTCGAAATCAATTTAATTTTGGAGAAGAAAGTGCTGGTCGTTTATGGAAAATATTGTTGTCAAGAAAAGCAGCCATCTCAAGTCCAGAAACTCTATACAACGATTTGAAAACTATATTTAATAGAAATAATTTAGATATGGTTTCCCAAGGTCATTTTGAAAGCACCTGGATAAATCCTGAGTCAGAATCTTTAGTTCCTAGAGGAAATAAAGCGTTCAAGTTGCTTTGTAATTATTTAGGATTACCAACAACATATTTAAGAATAATTTACACTATTAAAAATAGGAATATTAAAGGAAGACGAAATGCAACTCGTATTTATAACAAATTATTAAAAGACCTTTTTAATGATGGTTGTTTTGATGAAGGAGCAAATCCTAAACAAATTCTAAAAAATAAAATAAATTACTACCAAAATAATCACAATTTTGATGAATTAGGAATTGATGAAGAAAAACCATTAGCGGGATTAATCACATTAATCGATTTAATTAAGCCCGAATTATCCTTTAAAGAAGTTAAAAGCATAGAAAAAAGAGAAGAATGAGCAAGATATTCAACAAAAGAGAAGAATTAGAGCGTTTTATTAGAGAACAGACGCTAGGTCCAGGAATTAATGGATATCGTTTTGTAAATCTAGAGGCTGCTTGCAATACAGAAAAAGATTTTAAAACTGAATTTCCAATAAATAATGAGTTTGAAATCTTAAACACAATGCCAGCTGCTTTATATAGTACTGGTATTTTATTCCCAAAAGACGAGAGTCAATCAGCAGAAATAGGAGCACAAACAGATTCAAATGATGATGCAAATGGTAATGACGATGAAGAAGAGGAGAATGATGTTGATAATTTGAAAGATGATTTAGGTAATATAGATAGTCCTGATACAATAGAACTTAATCAATTATTCCCTCAAACTATGGGTCTCACATTTTGCATGAAGGAAGATTTTTTGAAAGAAGGCAATATAAATTTCAATATTAGTGCACGCTATTACAGAAAGTTAGCAAAAGATCAATTACTCAATGTTGGTGTTTTATGTGAAGTAAATTCAGATTTGTTTAATCAGTTTCTAAAAAACAACAATTTATCAAAATATATTACGATTGTAGATTATGGTGTAAATAAATGCATAAAAGCAAACCACAAACTATCTAATGATGATACAAAAGAAATAAATCAAATATTACGTTCGATTGATCAGGATAAAGCAAAGGAAATCTTTGAAAAAGATGTTAAAGCCTATATTAATAGAACTTTGAATTTTACTCCTCCCAATTTAAGCAGCCTAACACAAACAATATTTTCTGAGTTAAAAAACAAAACAGACAAGAGAGAAACAAGAGAAAAACTTTATGAAGCTTCTCAAAAGGTCGAGTTGGTTGAAAATTTTAGAATTCATATTAAGGACCTTCTCAAATTATACAGAAATACAATTTGGGCTTCAGAAAACCTAAGTGCTACGATAAAAATTGATAATATCAAATTTGACTCTAACTCAACAAAAAAAACTTATTTAGCTAATAAATCAAAAGACTATAGTGAAAATATTGAAGTAAAAAGAAGTGATAATTCAATTACAGATAGTTTAGAGCATCTGTTCAAAATTCAATTAGATAAAGAAGAATACGCATCATTATCAGCTAATATTCAATTAAGCAGAGACTCTAGAAATCCGAAAGATAAAAAAGTATTTGTAAAAATTCAGTTAATCAATGATAGTACTGCTTTCAAAAAAGATCCAGAAGGTAAAAGGTATTACTCAGTTGCCACAGAAAAAGTGAATAACAAAGCTTTTTTTGGTGTAAAAATCATTTCTGAAAGTGAAAATATCATTCCATATACAAACTACGAGTATAAAAAAGATGCGGATGGACAATTTAACGAGGATACAACTACTAAGTTTATATATCACCAGTTTGAGGATTATGCAATAGGTCACGGCTGTTCAGTAAATTGGAAAAAACAGAATACTAAAGTTCGTGTTGAAACAGAATATTTACCAGCCTGTGAAACACCTGATATAGAACCTATACCAAGAGATAAAAATAAAGAGCCAATTGAGAAAAGTAACGGAGAGTTCTCTTCTCCTCCTTTTTTAGAAAATTCTAAACCACAGGAGTTTAAATGGCTTTCAATATTTTCTAATGCCGAAAATCAAGAGGTTGTTTCAGGCTTATTAGAGTTTGTAGATTCCTATGGTAAATGGATTCAACAAAAAAGAAGGGACTCGAAATATCAAAGCGAATTTGAAGACATTGCAAATCAAGAACTGGAAAAGTGTCAGAAGGATTACGACCGAATGAAGAAAAACATTGTAAGCTTACTAAAAGGAGAAAGCAATGTTGAAAATCTAAATTCTTTTCGTTTAATGAATGCCGCTATGTTTATGCAGTTATTTCATTCAGAAAAAGTGAAGAATAATGAAATAAAGGATTTAATGTGCCAAAATAATTTCACAGCTTTCAATTCAGATTTTTATAAAAATGCTGATGATAGATTATTTTCTAAAACAGAGTCCGCTGGTTGGAGAGCATTTCAGCTCGCTTTTATTCTTCTAAATTTAGATGGTATTTTCAAAGAAGAAAATGATAAGCAATGGATTGCCAGAAATGAATGGGTAGATTTGGTCTGGTTTCCAACAGGTGGTGGTAAAACAGAAGCATATCTTGGTCTCATTGCATTAACGATTATTAATAGACGAAAACTACACAAAGAAGAAGGTGGTGGTGTTGCTGCAATAATGCGATACACTTTACGACTCCTAACTATGCAGCAGTTTCAAAGAGCTACACTTGTAATTATGGCATTGGAATTATTACGAAGATGGGATGAAAATAAGTTAGGTCTAGAACCTATTACGATAGGTTTATGGGTTGGTGACAATTCATTGCCCAATTCTATGGAAGGGTTATTAGAAGAACTTCAAAAATTAAAAGAAGGCAAAGAAAATAAAATTCCTTTTACAAATTGTCCGTGGTGTAATTCAAAATTAAGACCTATTCCAAACGGTGTTATTGTAAGTGATAAAAATGACATATTTAATAATGGTAAAGCACATGTTTATTGTAATAATGATAAGTGTTCATTTACTCCTGGAAAAAATGATTTTTTTAGTGAAAAAATACCGTATAAAGCTATACCTGTTAACCTATGTGATGACACCATTTATCAACATCCACCAAGTCTATTATTTGGAACGGTAGATAAATTTGCACAGTTAGCACATAAGGTTGATGGTAATGACAAAGGGAGAAGTAAAGACTCCAGAAGATTATTTGGAACAGGAAATTGGGAGCAAGGGAAGCCGCAAGATGGGTATTTGCCACCAGATTTAATTATTCAAGATGAGTTACATCTTCTTTTAGGTCCTCTAGGATCTGCAGTGGCATTATTTGAAGCTGCTGTAGACCAATTATGCACAAGGGATGATGGCACTCGTCCCAAAATAATATCTTCAACAGCAACTACACGAAATACTCAACTTCAAATTGCTGCTTTATTTGGTAGAGAGGTTAAATTATTTCCAAAGCCAGGTGTAGAATGTGATGATTCCTTTTTTGCTTTCTACAAAAGAAAATTTAATAGTATTGAAAATGTAGAACCCGAATATATTGCTAAACGAAAATATGTTGGTGTGCTACCGACTGGAAGAACGCAAATTTGGATGCAAATGCGTTTGTCCGCAATTTTAATGACACATAGAGTGATTTTTGAATTGAAAGAACTTGGAAATCATCATCCGATTGACTTTAAAGAGTACGATAAGGAATTTATTATAGCGATGGATTATTACCATACAATCATATCATATTTCAATAGCTTAAAAGAGGTGGGAAAAACACAATCTCAAGTACAAACTTATATTTTAAAAGAATTTAGGAAGGTGTTTAATCGTGTGTTAAGACCTCAAAAATTAATGCATGCTTTATATACATATGGGCCAATACAAGAAGCTGAATTAACCGGTAGATTGTCCGGTGAAGAGGTAAAGAATGAATTAAAGAATGTTGAATCTGAGTGGAAGCCACAAAATAGATTTGCTCACATAGAAAATCAAACTATTTCTAGAGGTAAAGTACCTCCTGAATTTGTAGTGGCAACCAATATGATTTCTGTGGGTATTGATGTTTCAAGGTTTAATACAATCATCATGAACTCAATGCCAAGAAATACAGCAGAATATATACAGGCGAGTAGTCGTGTGGCAAGAAATGATTATGGACTGGTGCTTACGGTTCATCACCCATTTAGGGCAAGAGATATTTCTCATTATGAAAAATTTATTGAGTTTCACGAAAAAATGTACAGCTATGTAGAGCCTATCTCAATCACTCCTTTTACAAAAAAAGCTATTGAGCGATATTTAGGTTTGTACTTAGCAACGATGATAAGGCACACTAGAGATGAATTTACAAATAGAAAATCTGCTAATGCCATTAATAATTTGACTGATGATGAGATCAAAGAACTTATAAATGAGTTGATGAGTTACTTTGAATTAAAGAAAAACAAACTAGATTCCTTCGACTCTCTTATTAAAAACCTACTAAAAGATGAAAATATAATTCAAATTAAAGATTGGCTTGCCATTGCTTTAGATGAATGGAAGGACTTAGAGGATGGACTGGATAATCAAACAGAGTTAGTGTTTACTAGAGCTAGACAAAATCAAAAACAATTATACGTAGATATAGACGCTTATGAAGGAACTATTCATAGTAAAAAATGGCAGGTACCTATGTCATTGAGAGTAATAGAACCTGAAGCAGCTATTAAAATAAATTCTATTTAAAATGAATATACTTCAAGCACATCAATATAACCAAGGTATTGGAAAATACAAATTACTATCATCAACAGCTGGTGTAGGATCCATTATAACTACAAAATTTGGTACTTATGTATTAATTTCTGACATAAATAAATGGCAATTTGTTACAATTTTCAATAATAGAATAAAAAATCTTTTGCAAAGCCCACCCAAGGACATTTATGATGGGATTAAAAGAGAAGCAAAAAATTTAGGACTCACACTTGTTGATGATAAACGTTTCGTGAAGTTTATACAACATGAAAAAGAATTGAATAATCTAGAATGTTTAGTCGCTATCCCTCAAATGGCTTTAAATGAAATGTTCAATTCTGTTAATTGGACAAAAAAAGTTCATGGGAGAACTGAGCCAGCTCATCCAATCGCTATTGCTTTAAATGAAGTTAATAATGGCAATCCCGGAAAAGCTGTAGATTATCAAATTCAGGGCACTCATTTTCCAAAATGGTTTTTAGGTGCAAAAAAAGTAAAAGGAAAACAAGATTTAAAAAAGATTGACGAATGGAAGACCGAATGGATTAAAAAAGGTAATACCAAAAGTACTTTTTCACCTCCTCGTGATGTAAATGCACCTATTAAAGATACCGATGGTATTCAAATAAGAACGAAACCATACACAGATGGAAATAATGAACAGAGAGGAAATATCCCTTTATTTAAGGAATTATCCCAAACAAATTTAATATTAATTTGTCCTAATGGACATTTATCAGATATTCCATGGTCAAAATATTTAAATTGGAAGACACAAAAAGAAACCTTTGAACTTCCAAAAGAAGATTCTGGAGAAAATTTATTCACTTTAGAACCTTGTTGTAGTAAAACAAATCTGAAGTGGTCTGAAAGTCCTACTAAATCAGAAGGTTATGGAAGTATTTTTATTCATTGTGAATCATGTGGTACAGGTGATGGTGGTAGAGAAAATCGTAAACCAAAAAATGATTATAAAACATTTCCAAAAATTACTTTAGAAGGAATTAATAGTTTAAAACCAAAATGTCCTGGACACAAACCGTGGGAAATTAACCCAGGAAATCCTGAATACTTACCATATGAAAAATGTCATAAAAATGGTGATGAAAAAAGTAAAGATAGGGAAGTAATGAACGTAGCATTGGTAACAGCTAATAACACTTATTACGCCAATGGTTTTTCGAGTTTATTTATACCAATGCATCTAGCTGAAGAAAAAACAGAAGAATTATATGGTGCATTAGTACGATTAAATGAAAAATACCAATCAGAATGTGAAAGACGAGAAAAACAAAATAGAGTAATAAGGTCTAAAAACGAATATTGGGATAACCTTGATATTGAAGGTTTTATTTATGATGATGAAGGATTACAACCTACAAACTTTGAATCTTTTGTAGAAATTCTTAAAGGAGAATTTTTAAATGAGAAAGAAGATGAAAATGGAGAAGATTTTCACGAAAATTATAGATTTCAAGAATATAAATGTTTTTCTCAGAACTCTTTTTTTGAAGGTAAAGAAGAAAATAAAGGCTTAAGTTTTAGAGACATACATTTAAGTAAAAGCCTATCAGAATATTTTGTTAAAATTCAACAAGTCGATGAATTAAAAGTAACTAATATTCAATTTGACTTCACTAGGGTAAAACCTAAAGAAAGAATTGTAAAAGTTAGTGAAAACGGAGATAGAGATATTCAAGAATCTTCTGCTGGTCAGAATATTTTTTCCATAAGTAACAGTGAAGAAGAACTTCATGTAATGCCAGCTAATGAAACGCTTGGTGAAGGTCTGTTTTTTCAATTTGATGATCAAAAAATAGAGAATTGGTTAAAAAACAACCCAACTCTTTATACTCGTTTTAGTCATTACTTAGACAGAGAAATCAACCCCAAACTACAGGGTGCTAGTTTTATGCAGAAAATTAAAAATAATGGAATTAAAAATTTTTTAATACATTCTTTCTCGCATATGATGATGAGAGAATTGGAATTCTCCTGTGGTTACCCCACAGCCAGTTTAAAAGAAAGACTATATATTTCATCCAACCTAGAAAAACAAATGTCAGGTGTTCTAATATATACTGCAGAGGGATCTGAAGGTAGTATGGGAGGGTTAGTTTCACAAGGAGAACCTGAAAAAATTCTTGAGATAATTAAAAAAGGATTAGAAAGGTCGGTAAACTGTTCTTCGGACCCACTTTGCTGGGAATCTGAAGGACAAGGAATTTATGATTTAAATTTATCTGCGTGTTTCTCTTGCTCTCTTGTGGCTGAAACCGCTTGCGAAGAAATGAATCTAGGTTTAGATAGAAGAGTTTTAGTTGATAATGAATTTGGATATTTTAAAGTGCTATAAAATGAAGCTTTTATGCGCTGATATTCTTTTATTTCTTCTTTGAAATAGGCCTCTCTTCTGGTGTATTCAGTAATTTCATTTAGAAAATGATAGAAGTCTAAAAATGCATGAAGATTTATGATGAGTGGGTAAAGCGGATGGGCTTCTAGGTCAGAATTAGGAGAATAACTTATATTGTTGTCTCTATAATAAGTTGTGATTTCAGAATGGAAATCGGCATATTTTAAGAGCCACCATTCAATTTTATCCAGATTCATAAATGGCGTGTCCATCAGTCGTTCGAAGTCGTTTAGGTATTTTCCAATGTTGTCATTTCTCATGGTGGTGATTTTAGGTTTTAGTCTATTGTTTGAATGAAAATACAAAAAAAACATGAAATTCGCTATCTTATTCCCCGAAAATAAAATCAAAAAATTATTCACTGACATAAAGGGCGCTTGTGTAGATAAATAAAACACCCCTCAAAACTCATAACCATCTTTCCAAAAGACGAACCATCGGTAATTTCTAATTCATAATTATATTTCATAATTCATAATTCATAATTCATAATTCATAATTCATAATTCATAATTATTATATTTACCAACATGAATACTACTCTTATAATTTCAACCTTGATTGGCATCCTTTTGATTTTCATTTGGGTGATCTACAA
>Ga0209075_1003212_pt1 | contig 13771 bp, 11 predicted proteins | sample Stecom2011_FD_187523 | JGI IMG/M metagenome (GOLD analysis project Ga0209075, IMG submission 187523) | Agricultural soil microbial communities from Utah to study Nitrogen management - Steer compost 2011 (SPAdes) (version 2) | ecosystem: Environmental > Terrestrial > Soil > Agricultural land... | reverse complement strand
TAGAGCAGCTCGGGGAACATATCTTCCTCGCGCTGATTCATCTGCGCGGGCGGGATAAACGCGCCAGCTTCGAGCACCACGACCCGCAAGCCCGCCTCGGCCGCGACCATCGCCGCCGCTGCGCCGCCCGCGCCCGAGCCGACGATACAAAGATCCGCCTCGATGCGAATGGGCAGCTTCAGAGTGGAGGCGTCGAAGATCATAGCGTTCCTTTGGGGCGCGCGCCGGCGGGCGCGACGAGGCGCGCGTAGGTGCCGGCGCTTTGCGGCGTTTGGACCGCCAGCGGGGCAGGGCGCTCAAGCAGCGGGCCGTCATAGCCCAGCGCCGTCCAGGTCTTTGGGTGCGCGTACCACCCGAGCAAACAAAGGTCGCGAATCCCCCGAAACGCCTCGCCGAATTTGGAGCCCATTTCGTTGAGGCGCAGCAAATAATCGAGGCGTTTTGCCGGTGATAGGCGCGTGAATCGCAGGAGCGAGCCGTTGAGGACGGTTCCGTGCTCAATCAGGCCAAACATCGCGTGGATCTCCAGGAGCATCGACGCCGGAACGCCTTGCAGAAATCCATCCACTACGCGCGCCACGTCAGCCCCGCTCGGGCTCGCCGCGCTCGCGCTCGAAAGCTCGGCGGGCGCGTCCGGAATCAGCGCGCCTGCGGCCGCGGCGAGCGTCGCAAACTCCCAGTCGGCCAGGATGACGGGCGACCAGGTCTCGGTGGCGGCGTCTTCATAAAAACATGCGCGCCCCGCCAGCAATAACCCCGCCGCGCCCGCCGCGCCGAGGCCGAGAAATTGGCGCCGCGACATCTTCCAGCGCGCGCGCGCTTTTTCTTCGCTCTTTTGTGAATCATTCGGCATCGAGGCATCCAGTTGGAAAGGCAATTGCCTGCCAGCCCCGGAGGGACCGGCTCCGGAGTGAAACGGCGGCTCCGGATGGTATATCATAAACGCTGCGATCAACGCGGCCCGAAAAAAATTGACCGCAACGCAACGTCGGGTACGGTGGATGTAGGTGTTGCACGGAGGCGGTGTCAGGGACTGACGAGCGCCGCCCGGTCGGATTCGAGAAAGAAGACGATGCAACGAAACGAGCTATCTATGGATACGGAGATCCTTATGTTCGCGCAAACTGGTGAAAACTCAGATATTCGTCGCACCCCCCAGGCGCAGCCGACCTTCAACGGCATTCGGCGCTATAATCGCTGTGAGATGACGGTCGATGTGGTCGTGCAGGATCGTGATGGCTGGGAGATCCCGCTGGAAAGCGTGGATATCAGCCCGACCGGGATCTTTGTGCGCTCGAATTTTCTCTTCGAGGTCGGCGAGGAGCATACGCTGATCTTCGAGGTTCAGGGGAAGGGGCTTTTTCGGATTCAGGGGCGCGTCGCGCGCGTTGAAGAGCCCGAAGAGCAGGCCGGATTCACCCACCTCGGCGGTCTCGGCGCGATGAACGCTGGCATGGGTGCGGGCATGGGCTATGAGTTTATCGAGACCCATGAGCAGACATGGCAAGATCTCTGCGCGGTCGTCGCGGGCGTATAAGCCCACAGGACGCCCTCGAATACGCATTTTGTGGGTTGAGTTATTGAGTCGATGCGCGTATGAAAGCCGCGCTGAATCGCCCTTCATTCTTCTATTTTTGTGAAGATAACTCCGTGAAAAACGACGCAAAATCCAAAAGGATACCGTTTTATAAATATCACGGATTGGGCAATGATTTTGCGGTCTTTCGCGGGCGAGATTTGGAGGCAGGGCAAGCGGGGCAGGGCGTTGATTTTAGGGCGCTTGCCCAGTCGCTTTGTGAGCGCCACCGCGGAATCGGCGCCGACGGCCTATTAATCATCTGGCTCCCTGAAGACGGCGGTGAATACGCAGAACTCGCCGCGAATTCAGCCCGCATGCGCATCTATAATCGGGACGGCTCGCGCCCCGAAATGTGTGGAAATGGCGTGCGCTGCGTGGTGCGCTATCTTGTTGAGAATAAAGGCTTTTCTGCGGGCGCCTTGCAGGTTATAAGTGACGCGGGTCCGCGGGCATGTCGGGTAACCGAGCGCACTGACTCGGGCGTCTGGCAGGTCGAGGTCGATATGGGCGAGGCGAAGATTGCGCCCGAGAATATCGACCTTAATGAAGCCAATCGCGCGTTCTCATTGGTCGGCGTGAATATGGGCAATCCGCACGCGGTGGCCTTTGAGATGGACGTCGAGGATGTCGAATTATTGGAGCGTCTCGGCCGAAAATTAAACGCCGCGCATCCAGATTTTTTGGGCGGCGTGAACCTGGAATTTGTCGAGCAGATTGGCCCGCAGCATCTGCGAACCAGTGTATTTGAGCGCGGTGTGGGCCGCACCCAGGCGTGTGGAACCGGCGCGTGCGCCGTGGCCGTCGCGGCGGTGCATGCCGGGCGCTGCGACCCGGCGCAACCGGTGGAGGTTGAACTTCCCGGCGGCGCGCTTTCGATTAAGTTAGATGATGGACGCGTCTGGATGACCGGTCCGGTCGAGGCGGTCTTTGAAGGCCGCATTTAGCAAGACGTTTGAAGTTATACAGAATTTGAACCCAGCCATTGACCCCGATTCGAGTTGCAAGGAAAGAAGATGACGCAGAGCCGACTTATCAAATTCGCGATTTTACTGACCTCCGCCGTCTGCCTGAGCGGGTGTGAGGGCGAGCTATTGGTCTTCGGAAATATGGCGACGATGGGGATTACCTGCGCGATGCTTTGGTCCACCGTGCATCTGAAGAAAGATACCTGAATCGTACTACGCCCGAGCTTGTTGTGAGAGCCGTATATGAAGATCGAGGACGCATTAGAACCGGGAATCAGCACCGACACATTTTTTATGGAATGCGTCCCCGAGCTATTCAAGGCGCGCCAGCAGATATTTCAGCAATCTTCCGACACCGACGTCATCGTCTCGGTGTATTTCAAGGATACCGACGCGCGTTATACCTGTGAGTTTCGCGCCGATGGATGCGCGGTTGAGCGCGATGAGATGGTCGATTTTCCGGTCGCGACCATTGTCGGCGAAGAGGCGGACTGGGAAGATTTCAAGCGTCATATGCTCGCGATTTTACTGCCGCTTGAGCAGCGCGCCAATGATTATCGCGAGCGCGCGGCCTCGACCATGAGCCGGCTTACGCCCGAATTCCTGGCCAAATTGGAGCGATTTGACGGGGTCTTTGAGTGCAAGATTTCGGCCGAAGACCTCGATGAGCCGATCGAAATCGCGCTGATCCTCAATGATTATGACGCCCCGGACGGCGCGCCTCGGCTGCGCATCGGCGCATCCTTTGAGACGGGCGAGGCGCTGGCAAATGGCGAGTTATTTCCGACCGATTTGCCCGATCGGGTGCGCGTTGGCGGCGATCTGAGCCTGGGCCTTGAAGTGGGCGGGCTCTTGCTAAAATATTTCCCGGAGCTTGAAGCGCGCGCTTAACCGATGCGTCGGGGGATGATGGGATTTGCGCACAAAAATAAGCGCCGAGGCAAAAGATGCCTCGGCGCTTATTTATTTGGAATGACTATCCAACAACAGCTTTCGACATCTTAATGCCACATCTAAATTGAGGCCCCAGGCCAAATATCAACCATTTCACACATTCATGGTTATAAGGTGCACAGACTGTGCCAGTCTCGATGACGGCGCACTTCTGAAATGCAACGCGCGCTCAAAGCGTTCTATGAACTGATGCGCGCGAAATAGGTTCGAAATTTGTGCTCAAATATACCCTGAGCGCGGACATCTATGTCCGGGTGGATAAGCGTTTATCCATCCGGCGGCGATGCCTAACTATTTTAATGCGCGCTCCTTTACCCTGGGCGCTGGCTGCTTAGCTTTGGGCGTCGATGAGTTTGGGTTGCGTATTCTGCGTTTAGGGAAGTGCGAATGGCTTGGAAGCAAAGTAGAAAAATGATGGGGTTTCGCCGGCTTTTGACGACGATGCTATTTGGCCTGGTCTTAATTTTTGGGGGGAATTTCGCGGGTGAATTCGCGGAATTTGCTACGCCCATCGAGGTGGCCGCGGCGCATGCGGATGTGCCGCAGGAGCAAATGGCGAGCCGGGCGATGCCCGAGGCGGGGCTGACTTTTCATTATGTGCGTCGCTACCAGCCGGCGATTGATGTGCTCGCCGCGGAGGCGCCGGCGTTTCGCGAGCGCGCGCAGCGTAGTTTGGGGCTGGCGCAGATGTCGCCGATTGAGGTGTGGGTTTTGCCCAAAGTCGCCGATTATTATGCGCTGCGCGGCGAGCCGAGTCGCGCGCCCGAGTGGGCGGTGGGGCTGTCGCTTACTGGGCGCAGCACCATCATCGTGGCGCACGGCAGCCAGCGCGCCCCCGAAGATGTGATGTTCACCTACGCCCATGAACTCGCCCATGTCGCTGTCGACCAGGCGCGCGCGCAGGCGCCGGTGCCGCGTTGGTTCCACGAGGGATTTGCCGTGATGATCGCCCAGGAGTGGACGCCTGAGCGAAGCGAGAAACTCTCTTTGGCGGCCGCGCGCGGGCAACTTCAACCGTTCTCCGAGCTCACGCGCACTTTTCCGTCGCACCAGCAGTCGGTCTCGCTGGCCTACGACCAGAGCTTTCATTTTGTGCGCTGGTTGCAACTTGAATATGGCAGCGATTTTTGGGCGCGCGTGATGCGTCAGCTGGGAAGTGGCCTCGACTTCGCCCAGGCGCTCCAGGCGGAGACGGGACATTCGATCGAGGAATTAGAGGCGAATTGGCGCGAGAAGTTGAGCCAATCAACGAGCTTTTGGTCGATCTTTGCCGATGAGGGGGTGATTTTTTTTGGCGTTTCGCTTCTTTTCATTATAGCCTATATTCGTGCGCGAAGCCGCCGTCGTCAAAAACTTGCGTCCATGCAAGATGATATTCATGACGAATGGGGCTACGACCCAGCACGCTACCCGCTTCCCGGGGATTCGAGAACACCGCCGTAAGAGCGCCATCAGGATGATGCGCCGGGCTCAAGCATCGGGAGGCGAATTTGACCCAGCTAAGGACGGCAACGATGGCGCATACCACCCTCGATCTCACTCCACGTATCAATCGACGCAATACACCCGAAGACGGGCGGGCCGCAAAATTTCGGCGCGCTTCGGTGCCCGGCGAGTCGGCGTCCTCGGCGATGGAATCCACCGCGCGCCGCGCGGCCTATCGTCCGCGCGAGGAGGTTGCGGTGCGCCGCGATATCGTCGAAGAGTTTCGCAATCGCCTGGAGCGCGACGCCACGCATACCCCCGACGCCCCCGTGGCGGTCGCGGGCGCACTGATCGGGATTGCGCGCGCCGAAGAGGCGCTGGGTCGCTTCGAAGAGGCGCGCCTGGCGCTCAAGCGTCTTGCCAATCTGGGCGAGTTCTCGCCGGAGGTCTGGGCGCTGTCGCGCCGCTTGCACCGCCGGGAAGGGCGCCGCGAGGCCGCGCGCGACACGCTGCGGCGCGCCTATGATGTTGCCGAGCCGAGTCTGGCGGTTTTGCTAAAATTGGAGGAGTTGCGCCAGGATTGGCTCGACGACGCGCCGCCCAGCGAAGTTGCGGTTGCCCTGCATATTCTGGCGGGCGATATGGCCCAGCAATCCGGCGATTATACCCGCTTGTGGAAGGCGCGCCTGGAGCTCGACGCACTGCTTGAGCAGGGGCGTATCGACCGGGTGGGTGAGGTCATCGCCCAGCGCGCCGCGGCCTTTGACGACGCCGAGCTTGCGGATTTGATGCGCACCCGCTCGGCGGTGTGGAGCGCGGTCTGGGGCGATGTGAGCGGGGCGGCGGCCCTGCTCGAGCAGATTCATCAGCGCGCGCATCTTCGCGGGGATCTCGGAGAGTTTTTGGGCTCGCTTTATTTTGACCTTGGCGACCGCGCTTCGGCGTCTACGCTTTATCGCGGGCTGGCCGCGAATAGCGAACTTGAGCCGAGCGAGGCGGTTGGCGCCGCGATGCTCCAGGAGAGCGTCGCCGGGGATCTGGGCGGCGCCGATAAGATGCTCGCCGATTTGTGCGAGCGCGCGCCCGAGGATTGGACCGCGCTTCGGGTGCGCGAGTCGTTGCTTGAGCGCAATTTCGCGGCGCCTGGGGCCGGCGCGCAGGGCGTTTTGAGCAGCGGTGAGTCGCTGATCGATGTGCTGAATATGCAGCTTGAGGGCCCGCTGTCGAACGCCGAGCGCATCACAAAACTGACGCGCCTGGGGCGACTTTATGAAGAGCAGGCTCAGGACCAGGCGGCCGCCGCCGAGGTCTATCGCGAGGCATTGCTGCTCAAGGCGGATCATCTTCCGGCGCTGCGCGCGCTCGGGCGCCTTTATGCGCAGCGCGATAATTTTTCGGGGCTCGTCGATCTTTATGAGCGCGAAATCGCCCAGATGGAAGGCGCGCCGAGCGTGTGGCGCCGCCATTTTCAGGTGGCCGAAATTTACCGGGTGCGCCTGGATAATCGCGTGCGCGCGCTGGAGCATTATCGCCATGTGCTTGCCGAGCGGGCGCATTATTTGCCCGCGCTCAAAGCAGCCGCGGGTTTGCTCGGTGAGCTGGGGCGATGGCGTGAGTTGGCGGACCTCTTTTTGGCCTCGGTCGAGGCCGCGCCGAATCGCCGCCAGAAGATGTATCTGCTCGATAAGGTCGCCGAAGTGGCGGAGTCGGAGCTGCAGAATTACCCGGTCGCCATCGGCGCCTGGCAGGAGATTTTGCTTCTCGATGACCAGCATCCGCGCGCCTTTGCCGCGCTGGGGCGCCTCTACGCGCGCACCGAGCAATATGCCGAGTTGATCGCGCTGAATATGCGCGAGCTTGAGCTGGTCGGCGATGACGAGGAAGAAGCGGTGCTGCACCAAAAATGCGCCGAAATCGCCGAGCGCCACCTGGAGGACCTGCCGCTTGCCGAGCAGCATTATCGCAGGGCGCTGGCGATTCTTCCCGACTTTTTGCCCGCCCTCGAAGGGCTGGGGCGCATCTATATGCGCAGTAAGCGTTGGGACGATATCATCGAGATGAGCGGGCGCGAGCTGCGCGAGACAGACGACCCGCGCGAGACCATCCGGCGACTCGGGGCGCTTGCCGAGATCTTCGAGACCCAACTTGAGCGCAGCGAAGATGCGATCAAGCTTTATGAGCGAATTCTGGAAATCGCGCCCGACGATATTCATGCGCTCGAATCGGCGCTGCGCCTCAATTATGCGCTTGGGCGCTTCGAGCAGGTGATTGAGTTGGTTGAGCGCAAGATCGCCGCAACCGACGACTCGCGCGTCCTTGCCGCGCTGCAAGGCGAGCTGGCAGGCGTGGCCGAGTGGCAGCAGGGCGATCTTTCGGGCGCGTTTGCCCGCTATCTTATCGCGCTGGACGCCGACCCGGGAAATGGCCACTGGCTCGCCGGCATCGCGCGCACCTGGTCGCATAGCCAGATGTCGGTCGACGCGGTCGCCGATCGCCTGGAAAATAACGTCATGAAGCCGATGAACGCTCAGGCGCGCGATCGGTATTTCAAGGTCATCGCACGCCTTCGCGAGCGCGCGCATCGCACCTCGGAAGTCAGCCGCGCGTTTCGCACGCACGGCTCCACCGAGAGCCTTGAGAACCAGCTCGTGCTCGAATTGGCGATGGCGCGCGGCGGGGAGCGCGAGGTCCTGCATCAGTTCCGCCGGGCCAATCCGCATCATTCGCTGGAGCGTCTGCTCGAGATCAAACGCGAGGGCCTGACGGTCGGCGATGTCGACGCGATTCGCGCGGCCATCGACGTGCTGGAGCCCTCCGAGCGCGCGATGCTGCTGGGGGAGTTGCCGGTCAATGTCGCCGCGGAATTCTCCAGCCCCGACGATCCCGCCGAGCTGCAATTATCGGCCGAGCTGGTGCGCGTGCTCGAAGGCGAAGTGCTGCGCAGCGACGAAGACTATGCCAGCGAAGATGCGCTTGCGCTGCGCCTTCGCGCGATTGAAGCGCGCCAATCCCACGATTTTGAGGGCTATGTGCTCTGGACGCGGCGCGAATTGGCCCAGCGAGACAGCCGTGACCTCAAGGTTTCGCGCCTCACTGAGTTGGCCGAATTTGCCGAGCGCCATCAGCGCCACGAGCAACTCGCCGACTTCCTGGCCGAGGCCGCGCGCACCGCATTCCCCGAGATGCGCGCCCAGGATGAGCCTGCCGAGCAAGTCGATGCGCCCGAGTCCGCTGCGGCCGAGGATCTCGTCGAGCCCGAAGATGAAATGGCCGCCGAAGCCGCCGCCGACGACGCGCCCGAAGTTGCCCCGCAGGAGCCCGGCGAGCATTTCCCGCAGGATATGTGCGACGGCCCGACGCTCGACAGGCTCTATCAGACGATCCGAAATGCCGAGGGCTTTTCGGGCCGCTGGATGCTCCTTCGCGACTGCCTGGACGCCCACGCGATGCGCGACGGCCTGACGCGCAGCCGACGCCTGTATTTATTCCGCACGCTGGCCGAGATTCTGGAGCAGGAGCTCAGTGACCTGGACGGCGCCGCGACCGCATTGAGCAATTGCTGGCAACTGTCCGAAGATGCCGCCTATCTGCGCGAATTGGTGCGGGTGAGTCTCGCGGTAAATGACCTGGAGCGCGCCATTCGTTTCCAGCAGCGCCACTTCGAGCATATGACCAATCCGGCGCGGGCCATCGGGGCGAATCGCTGCATCGAGTCGGGCCTGTGGCTGGCCGAGTTGCTCCTGCAGAGCCCGGCGCGCCTGGACGACGGCATCGACTGCCTGGAGCATCTGCTGGCGAGCTATGAGGAATGCGAGCTCTTTGAGCAGGCGCGCCGAAAACTTGCCTATGCCTATTTCGAGCACGGCAACGCGTACCGCGCGGTGGAGTTATTCCAACGCGTACTCGAGGGGCAAATTACCGAGGCGAATCTCAAGGATTGGCGCACGTTGGTCGAGGTGTATCGCGACAAGCTCGACGACGGCCTGACCGCCTATGAGCTGCAATGGCAGATCGTGGAGGCGGGCCTCGGCACGCCCGAGGATCTCGATGAATTGGTCGGGCTTGGTTTTCGCGCCGATATGCTCAAGGACTGCGCGAAGCGCCTGGAGGCGATGGCAACCCAGAAGGGCAGCCCCATGGCGCCGGCGCGCCAGCGCCAGTTGCTCGGGCGCGCCGCGGAGATCGTCGAGGAAGACCTGCTGTGGCCCGAGGAGGCCGTGCGCCTTTATACGCTGTCGTTGGAGCGCTGCAGCGACCAGCAAAACGCGAAGGACGCCGATGGCATTGAATTATTGCGCCGGCGCGCATTCTGCCTGGCCCAGATTGCCGGGCGCGAATCCCAGGCGCTCGAAGAGTTCCGAAAGATCGTGGTTGCAGACCCCTTTGAGCCCACGACATATCGCGGGCTGAGTGACCTGCTCGGGCGCGCCCAGGCCTTCGATCGGGCGCGGATATCCGACCAGATTCTGCGCGTGCTCAACTGCACGGTCGACCAGGAAGCACTGCCGACCAAGACCTCGCCGTCGCGCCTGATAAGTGCCGAGCAGATCGAGCGATTCCTGCTGCCGAAGGGGCTCGACGGTGAGATGCTCGAGACCCTCGCCGCGGCGATGCCCTTTGTCGAGAAGGTCTGGGCCGATGAGTTGCCCCAGCGCAAGGCGCTCGACGGCGTGAGCCTGGGGCGCCTGGACGCCCACGATGCCGCCGAGAGCATGCAATCGGCGATGGATGCGTTCGGGATCACGCGCTTCAAGGCCGAATCCGGAGATGCGGGCCCGATGACCCCGCAGGTTTTCGCCTCGGGCACGCCGAGCATCTGGCTGAATTGGGAGCAACTTCGCCCGATGAACGCCGCCGAAGTTCGGTTTATCGCCGGGTATTGCGCCGCGCTGGCGTGGACCGGGCTGCCCGCGCTGCTCGCCCTGGATGGGCGGCGCGTGTGGCATATGATCGAGGCGGTCCTGCTCAAGCAAACGGGCAAGGGCTTTGAGGAGCGCGTGGATGTCGCAACCCAGGAGCTCGTGGAGCATATTTCAAGCCCCTTTTATGCGGTGGCGCGCCGTCGGCTCGTGGGCGTTCTGGAGCCGGCCGTGGAGCGCTTTGCGCACGCTGAATGCGAATTATGGCCGGGGATCATCGAGGAGTTCGCGTGTCGGGTGGGCATGGTGATCGCCGGGGATGTGAGCGCGGCGGTGCGCGGACTTTTGAGCTTCCATGGGTGGAATCTCGGGCTCGATGCGCCCGAAACCCAGAAGCAAATCCGGCGCAATCCGCGCGTGCGCCGACTGATCGCGTTCGCGATGAGCGACGACTACCTGGAGGCGCGCTACGCTTTGGGCCTTGCCGGGCGCCCCAGCCAACTCGTGAGTTGAGTCGGCGGGTCTGGCGGGCTAATGTGCCGCGAAAGTTGCTTTCATGACCCGCTCCTCGAGTGTGCGATGCCTACGATTTCCGTCGAAAATTATCTCAAGGCGATTTATCATCTTGAATCGCACGGCGAGGTGCCGGTGAAGACCAAATCCCTGGCCGAGCGGCTGGGGATTTCGGCGCCGTCGGTCACAAGTATGCTGAAATCGCTGGCTCGAGACGGGCTGGTTGACTATCTGCCCTATAAAGGGGCGAGCCTGAGTAGGGAGGGGACGCGCGCCGCGCTCAAGGTGATTCGAAAACACCGTCTGGTCGAGGTCTTCCTGGTCCAGACCCTCGGGCTGAGCTGGGATGAGGTCCACGAGGAGGCGGAATTGCTCGAACACGCGGTCAGCGAAACCCTGGTCGCTCGAATCGACGACTTTCTGGGGCATCCGCGATTTGACCCCCACGGCGATCCCATTCCCACCGACGACGGCCAGATTCACCGCCTTGAGACCATTCGCCTGGACGAGGCCGAAGTGAACGAAAGTTACCGGCTCGAGCGCGTCCTCGACCAGGGCTCGGCGGTGCTCAAATATCTCGACAAGATCGGCCTGACCATCAATCGCTCCTTCACGGTCGTCGAGATTCTATCCTTCGACGGCCAACTTTTTTTAGATATCCACGACAGCGACCCGCTGCGCGCAGCGATCAGCCATTCGCTGGCCGCGCGCCTGCTGGTGACCAAGCTATGAGTGCTATGACTATTGATATCGACGAAACCGACGGCCTCGACACCCCCCCGCTGGACCGACCGGTGCTGGTTTGGGACGGCGAATGTGGCTTTTGCAAGCGCGCGCTCTATCATTTGATCGACGCAGTGGGCGATCGCGTTCGCTATGTGAGCTATCAGAGTTTTTTGCCCTATTTTCCCGAATATCACCCCGAAGATTTTAAGCGGGTGATTCATTATATCGAGCCCGACGGCACGGTGTATCGCGGCGCTGAGGCCGTCTTCAAAGTCTACGCCCTGCGCCCGAAGGGGAGCCGTCTGATCGGTGCGTATCAGCGCAGCGCCATCTTTGCGCTGCTATCGGAATGGGGCTATCAGCGGGTCGCGCGAAATCGCAGACTGATCAGCCGATTCGCGAAGCATATTCCCGGTTGGTGAGCGGCGTACTTTCTTGAACTTAGCGAATCGTGAATTGAAGGCCGATATTGCCCGAGGCATAGATCAGGGTGGAGAAAAACGCGGATTCGGTCGACTCGCCGATGGCGGCGGCGCGCCGGGCGGCGTCGCCGCGCCGCCCGTAGTGGCTGGTTGCCAGGGCGTGCACCCGCGCGTCGAAGACCAGCGCGATGCGCGTGTTGATATCCAGCACGGCGCCCACGCCGGTTGAGACGGCCAGGCCGAGGCGGTCGGGCGCCGCGGGGCGGGTGACGTGCGTGAAGATGAGTTCGGCACCGATGGGCACGAAGAAATCGATGGCCTCGTCGGGCCAATAAATGCGATAATCACCGCCAAGACCGACGATGATAAGCGAGTGTTGAAGACGGCTGGGAATCGGTGATTCGACCGGCGGGTTTATCGGGCGATACTCGCTGCCGCTATCGTCCACGGAGCCGTCGGCGCGCTGGCGAGCGGGGGGCAGGGCGCGCGCGCCCTGGTGATGAATCGAGTGAGCCGGCAGGTCGAATACCTGCAGGCTAAGCCCGGCGCTGAGGTTGGAGGCGAGCAGCCGCAAAGATGCAGCGACGGAGCTGCCGGTCTGTATATCGGCAAGCGCGGGTGTGAACCAGGGCTCGGAGTCCGTGCTCGGCGAGGACGCCGGTTGGGTAAGAACTTCGTTTCTCAAGTAGGAGGTCAGCCCGAGAGATGCGCCCACGCCAACCTCCACGCCAAATTGCGGCGGATCGGCGAAGGCACTGCTCGGCAGCAGCAGCGCCCACCCCAGCGCCGCGCTGGCCAGCAGCGCGGCGCGGATGACTGGCTGAGACATTTGGCGGCCCTGCACGCTCACATCTGGCTCCGTGGTTTGGGTCGCTGAAGGCGACGCCGGGTGCGCGCCTATTACTCGGCGGCTTTCATGCGCTCGACGCCCGCGGCCAGGCGCGCCAGGGCGCGCTCGCGCCCGCAGAGGGCGACGGTCTCAAAGACGCCCGGGCTGGAGGTTGAGCCCGTTAAGCAGACCCGGGTGGGCTGGGCAAAATGCTTCAGGCCCAGCTCATGCTTTTCCATCAATTCGCGATAGACCGCCTCGATGGCCTCGGTATTCCAGTCAGCCAGCGCGGATAACTGCGCGTGGAGGTCTTCAAATGCCGCCGCATATTGGCCAACCAGCCACTTTTCGGCCGCTTTTTCGTCATAATCCAGCGAATCGGTGAAGAAAAACGCGCCAATTTCGGTCATTTCGACCAGTGTTTTGGCCCGACCCTTCAGGGCTTCGGTGATCTCGGTGAGGTGCGCGAATTCGGCCGAATCCAGCTCCTCGGGCGCCGGCAGGCCGGCTTCGCGCAAAAAGGGAAGCCAGCGCTCGGCCACCACCGCGGCCGGCAGGCTCTTCATCCATTCAGCGTTGACCCACTGAAATTTCTTCAGATCGAATTGCGACGCGCTTTTTCCCACATGGTCGAAGTCGAAATACTCGATGAGCTCCTCCATGGTGAAGATCTCCTGGTCGCCGTGTGACCAGCCCAGGCGCGCCAGATAATTATTGACCGCTTCGGACAAATAACCAAGCGCGCGGTACTCGGGCACCGAGGTGCTGCCCTTGCGCTTGCTCAGCCCGGCGACCAGCGCGAGGTGGCCAAAGCGCGGCGGCTCGGCGCCCAGGGCGGCGTAGACCGGAAGTTGGCGAAAGGCGTTATTGAGATGATCGTCGCCGCGCACGATATGAGTGACCTCCATAAGCACGTCGTCGACGACGACGGTGAAGTTATAGGTAGGTGTCCCGTCGCTGCGCAGAATCACGAAGTCATCGAGTTCGCTGGCCGCGACCGTGACCTTGCCCTGGACCATATCGTCGATCGTCAGCTCGCCTTCGAGCGGCGACTTGAAGCGCACCACGAAGGGCGCACCCTCCGGGTGATCGTCGCGGTCGCGCCAGAGGCGGCTGGCCGCAGAGAGGTCGCCGCCGGACTCCATCGCTTTTTGCCGGCGCACCTCGAGCTCTTCCTTGGTGGCAAAGCATTTATAGGCGTTGCCGCTGGCGAGCAGGGCATCGACTTTTTCTTTATAGATGGCGGTGCGCTGGGTCTGGAAGTAGGGGCCTTCGTCGGCGTGCATGCCCATCCAGTCCATGGCCTCCAGGATCGCGTCGGTATATTCGGGCTTGCTGCGCTCCAGGTCGGTATCCTCGATGCGCAGGATAAAGGTCCCCTTATGATGGCGCGTATAGAGGTAGTTAAACAGGGCCGTGCGCGCATTGCCCATATGAAGAAAACCGGTATTTGAGGGGGCGAATCGCAGGCGAACCGACATGGTATTTCCTTTGCAGAG
>Ga0209075_1003211_pt1 | contig 13773 bp, 11 predicted proteins | sample Stecom2011_FD_187523 | JGI IMG/M metagenome (GOLD analysis project Ga0209075, IMG submission 187523) | Agricultural soil microbial communities from Utah to study Nitrogen management - Steer compost 2011 (SPAdes) (version 2) | ecosystem: Environmental > Terrestrial > Soil > Agricultural land... | reverse complement strand
GGCCGGGGTGATCGAGTACCGGGACCTGCCCGTCGCCGCCCTGACCACCTTCGGCGCCACCGCGCGGGAGTGGATCGGCTCGATGGTGGATGCGGTGATCGAGCACTCCTACGCCACGGGTGAGATCGGGATGCGTCCCGAGGAGCTCGAGGTGATGGGCCATCTCCGGGACTTCATGTTCGAGCGGGTCTATCTCAGCCCCGCGTCGGAGGCCCAGAAGCAGAAGGCGATCGTGATCATCCAGGATCTCGTCCGGTACTACTCCGACCACCCGGACGAGGTGCCGGACACCTACAGCGTCCCGGACGCCGACCCGCTCACCCGGGCCATCGACTACGTGGCGGGGATGACGGACCGCTTCGCCCTGCGCACCCACGACCGGCTCTACCGCCCGACGCTGCTGGACTGACCCCCCGCTTACGTCTGGCTCTGCCGACCCCCTCCCCGGCTCCGCCGATACCCCCCAGCAAGCCGGGGGAGAAATCCCGGCAACCCGGCCCCCTCCCCGGCTCCGCCGGTACTCCCCAGCAAGCCGGGGGAGAAATCCCGGCAACCCGGCCCCCGCTCCGGCTCCGCCGGTACTCCCCCAGCAAGCTGGGGGAAAAATCCTGGCAACCCCGGCCCGCCCCAACATGCCGGGGGAGAATCCCCTCGGTGATCGTTAACCTGACCCGGCCCATGCTCGTTTTCGACGACCTGCACAAGTCCTTCGGAGACATCCGCGCCCTCGACGGGTGTTCTTTCCAGGTGAGACCCGGGAAGATGCTCGGGTTCCTCGGCCCCAACGGCGCCGGCAAGACGACGGCGATGCGCGCCGTGTTCGGTCTGATCCGTCCCGACTCGGGCCAGGTGCTCTGGGAGGGCCGGCCGGTCGAGAAGGACACGGCGACCCGCTTCGGCTACATGCCCGAGCAGCGCGGCCTCTACCCCAAGATGAGGCTCCACGACCTGCTCGTCTACATGGGCCGTCTCCACGGCATGTCCAAGGGGGACGCCGCCGCCAGCGCCGACTCGTGGCTGGAGCGGCTCGGTCTCGCCGAGCGTGCCACCGACCGGGTCGAGGCCCTCTCCCACGGCAACCAGCAGCGCGTCCAGCTCGCCGCCGCCCTGGTTCACGATCCCGACGTGATGATCCTCGACGAGCCGTTCAGCGGTCTCGACCCCATCGCCGTCGACACGATGTCGGGGATCCTGCGTGAGGCCGCGGCCCAGGGGAAGGCCGTCGTGTTCAGCTCCCACCAGCTGGACCTGGTCGAGGACCTCTGCGAGGAGGTGGCAATCATCAACCAGGGCCGTGTCGTCGTGGAGGGGGACGTCAAGCAGCTCAAGGAGGCCTCGCCCTATCGCCGGCTCGAGATCGACTTCGACGGGGACATCGGGGACCTCGCCGGCGCCCTCGACGGTGTCCACGACCTGGTCAGCTTCAACGGGCATCACCAGCTGACCATCGACGCCAACACCGACATCCGGCAGTTCCTCGCCCGGGCCCAGGAGACGGGACACCTCCGCACGTTCTCCTACACCGCCCCGTCGCTGTCCGACCTGTTCCGGGAGGCAGTGAGATGAGAAACCTGGGTCTGGTCGCCCTGCGCGAGATGCGGGAGGGTCTCCGATCGAAGACGTTCCTCATCACGACCCTGGTCACGATGGGGCTCGTCGCCGCCATCATCCTCCTCCCCCAGATGCTGGGTGGGGGAACGCAGAACCACACGGTGGGTCTGGTCGGCGATGGCAGCGCCGAGATCGTCGACACCGCGGTCCGCCTCGGCAACGCCGCCGACGAGGACGGGGAAGAGCCCAGCGTGGCCATCGAGACCCGGGAGTACGCCAGCCGCGATGAAGGTGTCACCGCCCTCCAGGAGGGCGAGGTCGAGGCCCTGGTCGTCGATGGCGAGGAGGTCGTCCTCCGCAACATCGGGATCATGGGCTCCGGCGTCACGGGTCTCCTCCAGCAAGCCGCGGCGGCGCGCTCCCTGGAGGAGGTGCTCGAAGAGCACGGCCAGGTGGCCGCAGTGGTCATCGAGACCCTCACCTCCGATCCGCTCCGCGTGACGACGCCGGACGGTGATGCCGACGAGGAGGGCGGTCAGCGCTGGATCGTCGCCCAGGCCGGGATGTTCCTCCTCTACATGGCGATCCTGATCTACGGGTCCTGGATCCTCACGGGCGTGACGGAGGAGAAGTCGAGCCGGGTCGTCGAGGTCCTTCTCTCTGCCGTCCATCCGTGGCAATTGCTCGGTGGAAAGGTGCTGGGCATCGGGGGTCTGGGCCTCGCCCAGTTCATCATCACGATCATCGTGGCCCTGGCGGCGGTGAACTACACGGGGATCGAGATCCCCGCACTCGAGCCGGTCCTCCTCGGCAACCTCGTGCTCTGGTTCATCCTCGGGTTCCTGGTGTTCGCCGTCCTGTTCGGCGCCGCGGGCTCGCTCGCGTCGCGGACCGAGGACGCCCAGGGCGTGGCCATGCCCATGTCGATGATTGCCGTGGCCGGTCTCTTCATCTCATTCGCCGCCCTGGAGAACCCGGAGGGAACGGTGGCGGTGGTCGGATCGCTGGTCCCGTTCACGGCCCCGTTCGTGGTGCCCGTGCGTGTCGCTCTCGACGCCATCCCCTGGTGGCAGTACGCGCTCTCGGTCGGTCTCGCCATCCTGGGAATCGTGATCTTCGTGCGGATCGCCGGTCGCATCTACTCGGGAGCCCTCCTCCGCTTCGGCACGCGCACCAAGTTCCGCGACGCCTGGCGGAGCGCCGATCTGTGAGCGGGTTCGCCCACATCGAGGTCGAGTCCGGGGAGCCGGTCGCCACAATCTGGTTGAACCGGCCGGAAAAGCTCAACGCCATGTCCGAGGACATGTGGGCCGACCTGCCGGCCGCCGTCGAGCAGGTGGAGAGCGACGGGACCACGCGGGCCGTGGTCATCGCCGGGCGCGGACCGGCGTTCACCGCCGGGATCGACGTGACGTTCCTCGCCGGCCTGACGCCCCGGGGCGAATCCCAGGCCGCCACCGCACGAATCATCCACGAGGCGGTCCTGCGGCTCCAGGGGACGTTCAACCGGATCGCCGGGTCGCCCCTCCCTTTCATCGCCGCGGTCCACGGTTACTGCCTGGGGGCGGGCATGAGCCTGGTCACGGCGTGCGACCTGCGGGTCGCCTCCAGCGACGCGGTCTTCTCCATCCGGGAGACGAAGATGGGGCTCACGGCAGACGTGGGCGTCCTCCAGCGTCTGCCTTCGATCGTCGGAGATGCCGTGACCGCCGAGATGGCCCTCACCGGCGACGACTTCGACGCCGACTGGGCGCTACGCAACGGCCTCGTCTCTTCGGTGCACGAAGACGCTGAGAGCACTCTCGCCGCGGCGCACGACCTGGCCGGGCGCATCGCGGTGAACTCCCCGCTGGTGATCGAGGGAATCAAGCGGATGATCCAGGCCAATCGCGGCCGATCCCTGTCCGAAGCCCTGGAGACGATGGCACAGTGGAACTCGGCCCGTCTCGTTTCCAACGACCTGACCGAAGCCCTCGACGCCTTCTTCTCCAAACGACCCCCTCGCTACACGGGCACGTAGGGACTTACGGCCCGGGCCATCGGGACATTGGCCCGTAGCAACCCACCTCCCCCCGGGAGATGATCTCGGTGTTGGCAGGGCGCCAACGAGAAGACGGGAGGTCTTCAGATGTCATCCATCCTCGAAAAGGAACGCACGATCAGGACCGACGCGAGTCCTGCGAAGAAGAGCACGCTGCTCCTGGTCGCCGCCATAGTCGCATTCACCGTCGGGTTCGGAGCCGTCGCCGGTGGTGTCTTCGGCGCCTGGTACACCTGGGATCAGGCAGCCGTCCAGAACATCGTCACCCCCGAAGACGCCGCGATCCCCAACGCTCACGTGCGTGGGCCGCTGACGATGTGGGCGCAGTCCGACATCATCACCCACCACCAGCTGGATCGGACCGGCGGTCTGTACTACTCGGAGATGCCACGCCTGGTCCCGCAGCTCGATGACGCCGGCAACCCGGTGCTCGACGAGAACGGCGAGCAGGTGATGGTCCCGAACGCCGACCGGGCATCTTGGCTGGACGCCACGACACTGACCACGGCGCTCAATCTCGGCATCATCTCCTACGCCCTGTCGGCGATGGCGATTGCCGTCGGAGCGACCCTGGCACTGGTCGGGTACGTCTTCCTCCGGATCCGTCGCAGAGCCGTCCTGCTCTGAACCGAGACGCCCGGAAGGCGATCTGAGGGAGGGACGCAAGTCCCTCCCTCATCTATTTTGTGCGCGTTCGACCGCGTCGCCGCCCCGATCCGCCACAATCGGGAGATGCCGGTCGACGCGTCCTTCGATGTCTCGGTGGTGGGCTCGGGCCCGAACGGCCTGTCCGCCGCCGTCGAGATGGCCCGGAACGGCCGGAAGGTGCTGCTGGTCGAGAGCGCCGATCGGATCGGTGGAGGCACCCGCACCGAGGAGCTGACGCTCCCCGGATATCTACATGACGTCTGCTCGGCCATCCACCCGACCGGTCTGGCCTCCCCCTTCTTCGCCGAGATCGATCTCGACATCGAGTGGATCCATCCCCCGATCCCCCTCGTCCATCCCCTGGACGGGGGCAGGGCGGTCGCCCTCTACAGGTCGGTGGACGAGACGGCCCTCCAGTTCGGTGACGATGCCGACCGATACCGGCGGTTCATGGGCCCGCTGGTCGAGGCCGTCTCCGATCTCGTGGGCGTGGCCCTCAGCCCGATGCGGGTCCCGCCCAAGAACCTGGGCGCGCTGATCAGGACCGCTCTCGCCGGTGGCCCCCCGGCGGCGGCCGTCGCCATGCGGTTCTCGACAAGGGAGGCCAAGGCGCTGCTCGCCGGTCTGGCCGCACACTCCATCTCCGCGTTCAATGCCCTCGCCACCGCCGGGGTCGGGGTCGTGCTCGGAGCCATCGGCCACGCCTCCGGGTGGCCGCTGGTCCGTGGCGGATCGGTCGGCATAGCCAACGCCCTCGCCGACCGTCTCACCTCCCTGGGGGGCGTGATCGAGACCGGTCGCCATGTCAGCCGGGTCGAGGAACTTCCCGGTGACACCCACCTCCTCGACGTGATGCCGCCCGCGGCCCGATCGATGGCCGTGACCCGCATATCCGGGTCGGCCTCACGCCGGCTCGGCGGCTGGAAGCCGGGGCCCGGTGTCTTCAAGGTCGACTACGCCCTCGACGCCCCGGTGCCCTGGGCCGACCCACTGAGCGGACAGGCCGGGACCGTCCATCTCGGCGGGACGTACGAGGAGATCCGGGACTCCGAGGCACAGGTGATCGCTGGCGAACATCCCGACCGGCCATTCGTCCTCGTTGCCCAGCAGTCGCTCTTCGACCCCTCTCGCGCGCCGGACGGGAAGCACACCCTGTGGGCCTACTGCCACGTCCCCAACGGGTCGACGGTCGACATGACCGGGGCCATCGAGAGCCAGATCGAGCGGTTCGCCCCGGGATTCAGGGACGTGGTCGCCCACCGGTCGGTGATGGGACCTGCCGAGTACCAGGCCCACAACGCCAACCTGGTCGGCGGCGACATCGGCGGAGGGCGGTTCGGGATCCGGAAGGTCCTCCAGCTCGGGCTCCGCCGCCCCTACGACCTCGGCGGTGGCGTCTACCTCTGCTCGTCCGCGACCCCGCCGGGTGCGGGCGTGCACGGGATGTGCGGGTTCGCGGCGGCGAGAGCGGCCCTCGCCTAGAACTGGACGGCCGCCGCGGCCCAGTGGAACCCGGCGCCGAAGGCCGTGAGGATCACGAGGTCGCCGGCCACGAGCTTCCCGGCGCCCACCGCCTCCCAGAGGGCGAATGGCACGGTGGCCGATCCGATGTTCCCGTATTCGTGGACGTTGACGTAGACCTTGTCCTCGGCCAGCCCCAGCTTCGAGGTCACGGCGTCGATGATCCGCTTGTTGGCCTGATGGGGGATGACCAGCGCCACGTCGGAGATGCTGCGACCGACCTTCTCCAGGACCTGGAGCGATGCCTCGCTCATCCGGCGCACCGCCTCGACGAAGACCTTCCGCCCGTCCATGACCAGACGGTTGAACTCGCCGTTGGCGAGTGTGGTGGCGTTGAAGGGGTTGCGTGTCCCGCCGGCGGCCAGGGTGAGGATCTCAGCCGAGCCCCCGTCGGTCCCGCTCACCGCGCCGAGCACCGAGGCCCGGCCCGGGCCGGGACCCATGACAACGGCTCCGGCGCCGTCACCGAACAGGACGGCGGTGGAGCGGTCCTCCAGCGAGATGAGCCGCGTGATCACCTCGACGCCGACCACCAGCACGTTGCGTGTCCCGGTGGCGATCCGGCTGGCGGCCACGTCGAGGGCCTGGACGAAGCCGGCACAGCCGCTGCCGCCCAGGTCGTACGTCGGGATGTTCCGGCAGCCGAGCCCGTGCTGGACCAGTGCGGCGGTGTCGGGTGTCAGCATCTCGGGGGTGTCGGTGGCGAGGACGATCTCGTCGATGTCCGCGGGCTCCATTCCCGCATCGGCCACAGCCTTCCTGGATGCCTCCAGGGCCAGATCGAGCGTGGCCTGATCGTCGGCGGCGAAGCGGCGGCGTTTGATGCCGGTGCGCTGGGTGATCCACTCGTCACTCGTGTCCAGCCGGGCAGCCCAATCGTCATTGGTGACGATGCGCTCCGGAACGTATCCCCCGAACCCCAAGATCGACGCCATCGCCGGCCACGTTAGGGGAATCCCCGAGCCCAGGACGGATCAGCGTCGTCGGGCCAGCACGAAAGTCCCGTCCACGACGACCTCCCAATTGCCCGACGAGAGCTCGGTGAGCATCGGGTCGCCCGGTTCGTGGTTGCGGATGTCAACCGCCAGATACTCGACGGTCTCCGGGTCCGGCAAGGGTGGTTTGCCGCCCGCCCCCCAGAACCTCTCCTGGAACGGGTTGGGGGCCGTGTAGACCGCCTCGCGGTGGGCGATGTGGGGTGCGAGCGACCAGGTGGCGCTGACGCTGGCCTCCGGTGGCAACTCCGTGATCAGGGCCTCGAGGTTGGCCTTCTCCTCCTCGTTGATCCCGCCCCAGAGGCCGAGCCAGGGGACAAGGTGGGGCCCGGCGATCAGGAGCATCGCCACGGAGACCGCCAGGGCGCCGGTCAGCCGCTTGACGCGGAACACACGGTCTGCATGGGCGACCCAACGGGCGGCGCCGAGGGGGACGGCCACGGCGAGCACGCCGAGCAGGTAGGCCGTGTAATGCCACATGATCTCGTGCTGATAAGTGTGAGCAGTGAGGAAGTTGGCGAGTGTGATCGGCAAACCGATGAGGAGGAACCGGGGCGCAGCCAGCGCGAGGGCGCCGGGTAGCAGCATCCCCACGAGGTAGAGGCCACGAGAGAGAGTGAACAGCGATTCACCGGAGAGATAGCGGCCGGTGTAGATCAACTCGCCGGTCGGTGAGTGCCCGGGTAGCACGACGAAGAGTGACAGGGCGGTCAGGCCCACGGCCAGCCCGGCGAGGACGTAGGCGTGAGGCCGTGCCTCCCTCCACCGCCACCACCAGTAGAGGGAGTAAGGGGCCACGGTCAGGCCCGCATCCTCCTTGCCGAGGAGGATCAGGGCGGCGAGCACGAGAGCGAGCAGGAAGCGTCCACGGCGCGCGGCGAGATAGCTGGCCGGGAGCAGGGCGATGGCCACGGTCTCCGGGTGGAAGGCGTCCCAAGGCGTCCATGCCATGGCCGGCACGGCCAGCACCGTCGCCCCGACGACGACCGACGCCCACGGGCCGAGCCCCTCGGCCCGTGCGATGCGGTACGACAGCCAACCCGCCACTGCCGGGATCAGGGTGGTGATGACGATGAGCAGGCGGGCGTCCTCCCACAGCCAGTACAGCGGTGTCATCAGGTAGAGCAGGTACGACGCGTGGTCGCCGAGGATGTGGAGGCCGCGCAGGGTCACGAACGGCTCGTGACCGTTGGCGAGCAGCCAGAGACCCTGGTCGAAGATCCCGATGTCGAACGCGCCGAAGCCGAGACCGTGCCAGCGGTGCAACGCCAGGTAGAGCATCCACGCGAACCAGACGCCGCAGATGGCGGCCATCACCGCACCGGGCCGGATTCGTCCCTCCATGCGGAGCGCACCATATTGGGGAGGACCCCTCGCTGGTAACCTCCGGCGACGGTACGCCCGACCCCCGTCTCTAGGACGTGCTTCAGCTGTTGATAGCTCATCTGGCAGCGGCGTTGGCCGCACCTGCCCTGGTCCGTTGGCTGGGCAGGCGCGCCTTCCTGCTTTTGGCCGCAGTTCCTGCGGCCTCCGCGGTGTGGGCACTGACCGAAACGGGCTCGGTTCTCGACGGGGCGGAGTCGATCATCAGGATCCCGTGGGTGGCGGCCCTCGATCTCGACCTGGTGTTCCGTGTCGACGCCCTGTCATGGCTCCTCGTCCTCATGGTGGGTGGGATCGGGAGCGGCGTCCTCATCTACAGCTCTCGCTACTTCTCCTCGAGGTCGACTGACCTGGGTCGGTTCGCCGCCGTGTTCGTCGGGTTCGCAGGGGCCATGCTCGGGCTCGTCACCAGTGAGAACCTCGTCCAGCTCTACATCTTCTGGGAGCTGACCACGGTCTTCTCGTACCTCCTCATCGGTCACTACTCCGACCGGGTCACCTCCCGCCGGGCCGCGATGAAGGCCATCCTCGTGACCACACTCGGCGGGCTGGCGATGCTCGCCGGGATCGTCGTCCTGGGACAGGAGGCCGGCACCTACGAGCTCTCCTCGATCCTCGCCAACCCACCCGTGGGGACGGCGACCGCCACAGCCATTGCCCTGATCCTGGTCGGGGCGGTCAGCAAGTCGGCCTTGATCCCGTTCCACTTCTGGCTGCCGGCGGCGATGGCTGCGCCCACACCGGTCAGCGCCTACCTCCATGCGGCCGCCATGGTGAAGGCGGGTGTCTACCTGGTGGCCCGTCTCGCCCCGGGCTTCTCCACGCTCCCCATCTGGCAGGCGATCATCGGTGTCCTCGCCCTGCTCACGATCGTCCATGGCGGCGTGCGCGCGCTGCGTCAGAGCGACCTCAAGCTGATCCTCGCCTTCAGCACCGTGAGCCAGCTCGGGATGCTCATCCTGCTGGTCGGATCCCCGTTCCAGGCAGGCGCCCTGGCCGGGATGGCGCTGTTGGGCGCCCACGCCCTGTTCAAGGCGTGTCTCTTCCTGGTGGTGGGAATCGTCGACGCCACCACCGGCACCCGAGACCTGAACCTGCTCTCGGGCATCGGCCGGAGGATGCCGGTCACCGCGGTGATCGGCGCACTCGGTGTCGCCTCGATGATCGGGGTCGCACCGTTTGCGGGGTATGTGGCCAAGGAGGCGGCCCTCGAGGCGATCATCGACGGCCAGGCGGCACTGGCGCCGTTCGGGATGCCGATCCTGGTGATCTTCGCCCTCGGCTCGGCCCTGACCATCGCCTACGGGCTGCGGTTCTGGTGGGGTGCCTTCGCCACCAAGCGGGGAGTCACCGCCTCTCTCGAGGTGGTCCGCCCCCCGCTCCTCCTGGTGGCCCCTCCTATGGCCATGGCCCTCGCCGGAATCGCCACGGCCCTTCTCCCCGGGTTGGGAGAGACCCTCCTCACGCCCCACGCCGGCTCGTACCCCCTGGGGGAGCCGGGCCACCTCGCCATCTGGACCGGCTTCACCCCTGCCTTCTTGGTCACCCTGGGCGCATTCGCCGTCGGTGGCACGGTGTTCCTGGCCCGCCGTCACCTGTCGCGGATGGCGTTCCCGTGGCCGGAGCAGTGGGACGGCGACCGCATCTACCGGAACACGTTGCGCCGCGTCGACCAGGCAGCCGCAGCCATCACCACCGTGGTGCAGAGAGGCTCGCTTCCCTTCTATCTGGGCGTCCTGTTCCTGGTGGCCATCGTCGGGGCGGCACCCGGTCTCTTCCGCTCCACTGTCGGCGCCAACCTCTGGTTCGGCACCGACCTGATCGTCATCGCTGCCAGCGTGGCCATCGTGGCGGCGACGGTGCTGGTCGTGAGAGCTCGACGGCGTGTCAAGGCCGTGGTCCTCGCCGGCATCACCGGCTACTCCACCGCTCTGATCTTCCTGATCTACGGAGCGCCCGACCTCGCCCTGACCCAGGTGCTCGTGGAGACGGTGACCCTGGTGGTGTTCATGCTCGTGCTCCGACGGCTCCCGGTCTACTTCTCGGACCGGCCGCTGGCGGCCAGCAGATGGGTCCGCCTCTCCATCGCCTCGATGCTCGGCCTCCTCGTCGCGGCCCTCGCCGTCATCGTTCCCCAATCCCGGGTTCACGACCCGATCTCCGACCGGATCCCCACTGCGGCCGTCGAACTGGGTGGCGGGAAGAACGTGGTCAACGTGATCCTGGTGGACACCAGGGCATGGGACACATTGGGCGAGATCTCGGTGCTCCTCGCGGCGGCCACCGGCGTCGCCTCCCTGATCTTCCTCCGCCACCGCAGCACCGAGCGACCCCGCCCCGGGTCGCTGGAAGACGTCAAAGCCACTCTCGGAGCCGCAGAGCCCGATCCCATCGGCAACCTGCGCCAACCTCGCAGTGCCGACGCACCCACCAGGAAGGCCAACTGGCTCGTGGCGGGAATGACATTGGCTCCACACCGACGCTCGGTGATCCTCGAGGTGGCGGTCCGGTTCCTGTATCACACAATGATCGTCTTCGCCGTCTTCCTGCTGGTCTCGGGTCACAACGCCCCCGGAGGCGGCTTCGTGGCCGGGCTGGTGGTCGGCATCGCGATCACTGCCCGCTATCTGGCAGGCGGCCGGTACGAGTTGAGCGCGGCGGCGCCGCTCCAGCCTGCGTTCCTGCTCGGCATGGGTCTCTTCATCGCCGGGAGCACGGCCCTGGCCTCGATGATCTTTGGCGGGGAGATCCTCGAGTCGGCCATCCTCCACTGGACCATGCCGGTGTTCGGCGAGATCAAGCTGGTCACCTCACTGTTCTTCGACATCGGTGTCTTCATGGTCGTCATCGGTCTCCTGCTCGACATCCTCCGCAGTCTCGGCGCCGAGCTGGACCACCAGGGCGACGTCCTGGACGAGGACGGCGAGCCCGTGCGCCAGGCGCTCGAGCCCGCCGGCACCATCGAGAGGAGGGAACCGTGAACGTCCTCGGGCCCGACCTCTTCCTGGTGATCGCCGCCGCCGTGCTCATCGCCGGCGGGATCTATCTGGTCCTCGAGCGCTCCCTGACCCGTATCGCGGTCGGCCTGGTCCTGGTGGGCAACGGAGTCAACATCCTCTTCCTGATCACCGGCGGGCCCCGCGGCGGTGCGCCCATCGTCGACCTCACGCCGGAGGAAGCGATGAGCGACCCCTTGCCCCAGGCCATGATGCTCACAGCCATCGTGATCACCCTGGCGCTCACCGCCTTCCTCGTGGCGATGGCCCACCGCTCCTGGCAGCTGCATCGCCACGACGAGGTGCAGGACGACCTCGAGGACCGCCGCATCGCCCGGATCGCAGCCCTCCAGTCCGCCCAGGAGCGAGGCGACTCCGTCCGGGTGACGCTGGACGAAGAGGCGGCCGAAGTCAGGGACGAGACGGCGGACATCACCGAGGAGCACTGGCTCGCAGAGGAGGACGTGCGATGACCTGGCTCGTCCCCCTGCCCGTCGTCATCCCCCTCGCCGGCGCCGGTCTCGCCGTTGCCCTCGGCCGCCGCTCCCAGTTGCAACGCACGGTCAGCGTCCTCTCCCTCACCGCAGTCCTCGCCGCCTCGCTCACCATGCTGTTCACGGTCGACAACGGGCCCCTCGTCGTGCAGGTGGGCGACTGGCCGGCTCCGATCGGCATCTCCCTGGTGGCCGACCGGTTGTCGGCACTGATGCTGGTGATCTCGTCGGCGGTGACCCTTTGCGTGCTCCTCTTCGCGCTGGCCCAGGACCTCGCGCTCGGCGACCCGGACTCGCCGGTGGCCATCTTCCACCCCACCTATCTCGTCCTCACGGCAGGCGTGGCGATCTCGTTCCTGGCGGGCGACCTCTTCAATCTCTATGTCGGCTTCGAGGTGCTGCTGGCCGCCAGCTACGTGCTGATCACGCTGGGTGGCACGAGGGCCCGTATCCGGGCGGGGACGATCTACGTGATCATGGCGATCGCCTCGTCCACGATCTTCCTCCTCGCAGTCGCGCTCACCTACTCGGCAACGGGGACGGTGAACATGGCCCAGCTCGCCGGGCGGCTCGCCGAGATCGATCCCGGGATCAGACTCACCCTGCAGATGCTCCTGCTGGTGGCCTTCGCCGTGAAGGCAGCCATCTTCCCGCTGTCGGCCTGGCTGCCCGACTCCTACCCCACGGCTCCCGCTCCCGTCACCGCGGTGTTCGCCGGCCTGCTCACCAAGGTGGGCATCTACGCCATGCTCCGCATCCAGACCTTGCTCTTCGGAGAGGGCCCGGCCGACACCATCCTGATGTGGGCGGCGCTGGCGACGATGCTGGTCGGGATCCTCGGAGCGGTCGCCCAATCCGACCTCAAACGTCTCCTGTCGTTCACGCTGGTCAGCCACATCGGCCTCATGGTCTTCGGGATCGCACTCTCCAGCGAGGCGGGGTTGGCCGGTGCGATCTTCTACGTCCTCCACCACATCACGGTCCAGACCTCGCTGTTCCTGGTCGCAGGGCTCATCGAGCGGCGGGAGGGCACCACCTCGCTCAACCGGCTCGGGGGCCTGGCACGCTCCGCCCCGCTCCTGGCCGCGCTGTTCCTGATCCCGGCGTTCAACCTCTCCGGCATCCCGCCCCTGTCGGGCTTCCTCGGGAAGCTCGGTCTGCTCCAGGCAGGTGTCCAGGCCAGCACTCCGTTGGCCTACGTCCTCGTCGGGGGCAGCCTCCTCACCTCGCTGCTCACCCTCTACGTCTTCGTCAAGGCGTGGAACAAGGCGTTCTGGCAGCCGGCGGTCGAGCCGACATCGGCGACGAGACTGCCGGCCGGCATGATCGGGACTGCCTCCGCACTGGTCGTCCTCGGCTTCGTTCTCACCCTGGCCGCCGGACCGCTGTTCGATTACGCCACCGAGGCGGCGAGGGATCTCCATGCGCGCACCCCGTACATCGAGGCGATCCTGGGGGCGGTGCGATGAGACGGCTCAGGTTCAGGAGGATCTCCTGGGGAACGGTCTTCTGGGTGGCTCTCGTCTGGGTGCTGCTCTGGGGCGACTTCCACCCGGGCAACATCTTCGCCGGCGCCCTCATCGGCATCGTGGTCCAGGAGGTCCTGCCCCTGCCTCGTGTCCCCTATTCGGGGCGTATCCATCCCTTCTACCTCTTCAAGCTGGTCGTCCGCTTCTTCGTCGATCTCTTCGTGGCGAGCTTCCAGCTCGCGGCCATAGCCCTCAACCCCCGGCGCCTCCCCCGGGGCGCCGTGATCGGGGTCCAGACCCGCAGCGCGTCCGACCTCTACCTCACCCTCACCGCCCAGATCACCACGCTGGTCCCGGGTTCGGTGGTGGTCGAAGCGATCCGGTCCAACGGCATGCTCTACGTCCACTTCATCGATGTGGACTTCCAGGGAGGGATCGAGGCGATGAAGCAGGGTGTGCTCGCCACCGAGGAGAGGGTGATGCGGGCAATCGCCTCCGACGAAGAGCTCGAGCAGGCGGAGATCAGCCGATGAGGACCGTGGGCCTGATCTCCGCGGGCATGATCGCCATCGGGGCGATCCTCACCATCATCCGGGTGGAGAAGGGACCCAGTTCGCTCGATCGCATCGTCGCCCTCGACATCATCAGCAACATCCTGATCATTGCGGTCGCTCT
>Ga0209075_1003210_pt1 | contig 13776 bp, 16 predicted proteins | sample Stecom2011_FD_187523 | JGI IMG/M metagenome (GOLD analysis project Ga0209075, IMG submission 187523) | Agricultural soil microbial communities from Utah to study Nitrogen management - Steer compost 2011 (SPAdes) (version 2) | ecosystem: Environmental > Terrestrial > Soil > Agricultural land... | reverse complement strand
ACGTTATTCGTTTACAACTGAATAAAATCAGTAAAACGCACTTAGAAGTGTTTCAAGGAATGCGTGATGCCGGTATTTTAGTTAACTTGCATTATATTCCAGTACACACCCAACCTTACTATCAACAGCTGGGATTTAAGCAGGAGCAGTTTCCACAAGCGGAACTGTATTACCAAGAAGCGATTAGCTTGCCTTTGTTCCCAACCATGACTAAAGAAGAGCAAGATAAAGTGGTAACTGTACTTAAAGGAATGCTGAGATGAGAGTAGCAATTATCCCAGCCCGTGGTGGCAGTAAACGAATACCACGTAAAAACATTAAAGACTTCTGTGGGCAACCAATTATTGCGTATTCCATCAATGCAGCATTACAGTCTGGTTGTGTCGATAAAGTAATTGTATCAACTGATGACCCTCAAATTGCTGAGATCGCCAAAGAGTATGGTGCAGAAGTGCCCTTTATAAGGCCAACTGAACTGGCAGATGACTACACTGGAACCATTCCTGTTATAAAAGATGCCATTGAGCAATTAGCAATACTAGGCCTAACTTGCAGCGAAGTCCTTTGCTTATACGCTACAGCTCCTTTTATTGTTTTCACATCGAAGCATACCTTGCTGCACGAGCACAAAATCATTCGCTATTTCAGCCCTACAGCACTTCCTCTCAACTCTGCCAACCACATGATGTTATCTATCAAAAGAGGTGGGTTGCGGGCACATTTCTAGACTACACACACCTACGTCTATGAGGCTACAAGGATCTCGCCCTTCCATTGAAGTTCTGTTAGTTTTTCTTTAATTTCATTAACGAACATGGATGAGATCAGCATGAGCCAACTATCTTGTTCCTTTTTATGAGCCTCAACCCATTCTTCAACGATCTCAATATTCAGACTGGGCAACCCAGCGTAATAACGTGATACTTTGTTAGGATTGCTGTCAACAATGGCATTAGGAATAGTTTCTATAAAGCTCATTTGAATGCGTCCACCAGCACCAGCACCCCACATAACAAGTTTTTTATTACTGCCTTTTATTTTTTCAATTAAAGCTGATCTTTTACTCTGAATAGTATATTGGAAGGTTTCACTATTCGCCGGAAAAGTGGCAAGTGCTTGACTCCGTTCTCCCTGTTTAAAATACATAATTAAATTACCTGCACGGGTAATATCTTCTTTTTCAAGGTACCAGCCATGTTTAGCCAGCAAGATTTGTAAAGAGCGACGACTAAAGTAACTAATATGCTCAACATGAAACCCCGTCATATTGTTAGAAGATAACGCAGAATCTAAGCAGGGGGTTTCTAGCGCAAGAATAGTGTTTTCTGTGCTAAGCCTTTTAGTAGCTTCGAGAAAGTCTTTAAAATCGAAAATATGTTCAATCACATGACGACTAAAAATAAAGTCGTATTGACGATTATGATCTGTTGTAAAAGCTAAACCAAAAAACTCCGAATACATTTCATAGCCTTTACTACCTGCTACTTTTCTGGCTTCTGTATTTGGCTCTAGCGCAGCTATTTTAGCATTAGGGACTAATGATGATAAAACATCTAATACCTCCCCACATGAGCAGCCAACCTCCAAGATGCTTTCGAACTCTTTGAGTTGAGGAATACTTTTACTTAATGATTCAACAAATGCCTGGGTGGATTCAACCCCTACATCTGCGGGACGTGGCGTGTAATAATGATGGCTATAAAGGTTTTCTAAAACCCGCTGATTGTACTCTTTTTGGTAACCATGCCCACACTCCTCGCATAGCTGGTAATCTAAATCAACGGTGTATGGCCCCTCAATTGTTGTTTCTTTGGGCACAGGATGCTGAAAGATCGGAAAATTTTTTAGCGAAAGCAAGGGTTGGGACTTCACAGATAAACAAACTGGGCACTGCGTGTGTTTTTTCATTTTTATTCCTATGCATTTATTTTTATCAGATCGTACTGTGTAAGTCGTTCTATTACGGCCTGAACATCCCAAAAACTTAAGTGAGTTTTTTCAGCAATCTCTAACGTGCTTTGATTTCCATCGCAGTAAGAAATTATGTTCATCATATCGCGCACACTCCCACCCGTTCCTTTTTGGCTAATGGTGGGATACAAACCACGCTTGCCTAGTTGAGGCTCTCCAAACACAAGCATTTGTGGTTTATTATTCTTTTCTATAATTTCAATAGCTTGGCGGATGGCCTCATAACCACCCTGCAAGCCCTCTGGGGTGACTAAGTTCAAATCATCTAATGATGTGTGATATTCAGGATATTCACCGTACTTACTACGCATAATAGTAGCCATGGGCAAATCGATACCTGGCGCACAATACTGCCGCTCATCACTTCCACGGTCTAGCCAGCTATAGGTTTTGTAATTAGCATCAATATGTTTAAGCACATGCTGGGCAGCCAAGTCTGACAATGTTTCGCCATTGCGTGATGGTAAGTAAGAGTAGCAGCGCTCATCACCGACACAAGTAATATTAAACCCTGCAATTACATGCTGTTTTAAGTGTTCTAAATTTTTACTTAAATAAGTAATTGAACCAATGGTCTCGGTAATAAATACTATTCGATAACTGTACTTTAGCTTGGGCTGGGCCTGTAACCATTGCGCTAAAGCTGTAGTCACTACTGGCCCTGACAACTCATTGTTAGCCATTGAGGGGTGGCACACATAAGTAGAAAGAAATACTTCTTGTTCACTTTCGCCCTTAATTAGCATTTCTCCATAATTTAGTACACCTTGTTTTAACTCAGACTTAATCACTGCGTGATATTGTCCGCTAGATAAACTATTTAGCTGTTCCTGAGTTAAGCAAAACCCCCAGCGCTTGGTGTAATAAGAGGTAACGTAAGGAATGGCGTTAGGTTGGTCTGGCTGTGTATATAAGTATGTTTTCAACTCTTCAAGGCTTAGCCAAACATCGACAGGTACTGAATAACCTAAAACATGTAAATTATTATTCTTAAAATCAACAATGCGTTCGCCTTGCTCATTTTCTATATAAGCTTCTTCAATCAACCATTCTTCAGGCACTTGCCAATCAAATACCTGCGTGCCTGTTGGTACTGCATGAATAGTTAAGTCTGGCAAAATATTTTGCAGATAAGAGAGTGTTTGACGCACGCCCTCGCCTGTTAAGCTACGCGGAATAGGCCAGAGGTCTTGCGCCCATTGGTGCATACTCTTACCGATACTGTTTATAGAGTTAGCCATTAATATCCTCAAAATCAGATTGTATAAAACGCCGGTCTAACTTTTTTAAAATAGCTTCACAATCCTTACGACTTTGCTTATCTAACAAAAATAATGGATCGTTTTTTATATGCTCTAGCCAAAAATCTGCCAGTTCCTTATAAGAAAAAGCTAATATGTGCACCCTTGGATGATTGAATTCTTTAACAATTCCTTTTTCCTTTGAGAGCTCTAACAATTCATTCCAGCAATAATTTAGATTCAACCCCTGTGGCCGAACATGGTATCGCAGTGTTACTTCGCACTTTTCAGTGCTTAACACCTTTCCTTTAAAGCACTTATCGTAGCGATAAAGCGGCCTACCAGCTAAATGTTCAATATGATGAATGCCTGTAAATGATGAGAACGGCGCGCCATACATCAAAAAAGTGCCGTTATTTTCATATAAATAATGAAAGATAGAATACTCATCAAATGGGTCTACACTGTCATGCACCTTTACTTTTAGCTGTTCGTTTAAAGGCTGACTGTTCTCACTACCAACATAGTTAAATACAGGCATATTCGAGCGCCATGTAGCCCAGTTTTTTCGAGCATACTCACTTAAAGCTCCAACTTCCGAATTATCATCATCCACACGGTATAAACCTGTTTTTAAAAACTGATAATTGAATGTTGGAAAAACAATCGGCACAGGGGCACAAACTTCTTCTAATAATTGGATATGCTCTGCAAGCCAAAGATCCATATTTTCTTGACGGGGAACAGCTCCAATAACTCCTGTAACATCACTATGAACAGCAACCACTTTACCAGCAGATAGTGCTAAGAAGTTTTCAATTTCATTTTTCATGTGTTATTCCATCAGCTTTTGGCTTATTTTTTTTACACTATTAAGCTCCGATAACACTTCTTCTTCAAACATCACATCAAACTCATCCTCTAAAGCAAAAACAATTTCGACATGCTTGAGTGAATCCCAAGCTTTTAATGTTTCATGTGAGCTTTCTGAGTCAACAGGCGTTTTTAAAACGGCTGATATTATTTCAATTACTTTATTTTCGATTTGTTCAGTGTTCATTTACTCTCCCCAATTGCTAACAGCAACCCCTCTGTTGGTAGGTAAGCTCGTAGCTGGTGTACATCAAGTGTCTTTTCTTTGGTGTCGCTAAATTTTTCTACTGCAGTATCAAGCCATTTTTTAGCAGGTTGGTTACGCGGGCCTTCATTATATAAAAACTTAACCTGACCACACTGCTGAAAGAGCTTTGTGTTTATTATTGCTGTAAGAATTATATCGTTTTCTAGCTCGCGCCCAAGTGCACGACAACTGATGCATAGCTCTTTTACCACTAAAATATTTTCTTCCAGCTCAGCAACTATGATTGCAATTGCTCCACTATCTGAAAGTTTATCGGCTAAGGCAACTGAAACTACAGTGGCTTTTGTTGATTGCATAAACTGTTGAAGCTGAGCTTGGTTATAACGCGATAGTGATAAATTAAATTGGTTTGTCTTTCCAGATAGTTCAGCTAATCGAATAATATTATCTTTATCATCGAATTTGATTGTGAGCTTGGTTTCTAAGCTTTTGAAGTATTCAGCTTCAGAGTATTGCGAGTTTTTTAGCTCATTTCGCAGTTGATTAGCCTTTAAATCTGCTACTCGTAAGGCGTCATCTCTAGTACGCTGCCAACGCCAAAGTGAAGGGTAGTAGGTTAAGGCTGTAAGAGTGCTTTGCGCGCTTTCTGCGTGTATTAGGTGAACTTCAGGACACTGCCTTGCTACATTATTTAGCTCACCAATATTGTCGTCTATAAATAATATTGCATCTGTAGCAATATTCAGCTCGTTAGCCGCTTGCTGGATAGCCTCCGCTTTGCTACCCCAAGATACTTTTATAACTGAAAAATCATTCCACTTTAACGGATAATCCTTTCTTTCTAAAAATAGCTTCTCTACATCTTGATGCTCATTGCGTGAAACAAGTATCAAAAACACACCCTGCTTTTTCAGTTCAATGGCAAGTTGCTGAACTTCTTTAAAGCCATTATCTAGGGATACCCCGCCCATCCCGTCTTCACCCAGCACACCTGCGTGCAATGTATTATCTAAATCAAGAGCAAGAGCTTTTATTGGCGGTAACAAGATGCCGCAAATCCAGTGACAAGCCAGATAGCGTGCAAGAATAGGTTGGATTTTTCTAGAGACAGGAGTGCCAGCAAACTGGTTAGTACGTTGATCTATTAAGGGAGTATTACGCTGCTGGCTGATCGAATTTAAATCTACAAGGAATGCACCTTGTTCTTTTAACAACTCACAAGACAGCTGTACAGTAGCCCATGAGTTCCAAGTAATCACAATTATTGGTGCTGTGGTTTTAAGACGTAACACGGCCACGCGTTGCTGCAACCAGCTTAACCATTTCTCTTGAGAGCTTTGCTCTTCGTAAAAGCTTGAATCAAGCCAAATAAGCTCTAGATCAGCTTGCTGCCAGTTTGAAAATGCCAAAGAACTATCGTAATCGCTGAGCGTAAACTGCGTTTGTAAACCTGCGTACTGCAGGTACGGCTGGGCAAGATCTTCAAGTATTTCAAAGTTATGATTGCGCCAAACATTTACTGTTACATTTCTAAAAAAAATTGAATCAATGTTTTCTAGTTGCTGCAACAAAAGCCGTGATGGTGGGTTAGCGAATAAGACTGCTTGTGATTGAATTTTTTTTAGTAAATTTGACATAAAAACTACTTTTATTTTGGTAATGCTTATTAACCAAGCAAAAGTTATGCCAGCGAGATAAACTTACATCTTGATATTCTGCTTGCAAATGCATAAACACTAACTGCTTACTGAGATGCGATAAGAGTATGTTCTAACGAAGACGATCTTATCTTTAAACTCCGCTAACCATACTCTTATTTACTTGCTTTTGAGTTGCAAGCTCAATAACCGCATGACCTAGCTGGACTAAAGTGGCAAAGTTAGGTGTGGTTTCAGGTTTCAACGAGCGATAAGCACTGGTTCTACTTTTGATTCCCGCTTTAGCTATTACTTGCGAATGACCAAAGCGTTCAACATAGGCTCGAATAACAGCTTGCAATATATCTGGCCGCCCTTCTTTCATAGACTCCCAAGAAGCTTGCTTAATAACAGCTTCAATATCATCAACACTTAGTTCTTGCACTGTTGATTGCTGCTTATTTTGTAGCAACTCATAGAGTATATTAGCTCTCACTTCATGCTCACCCCAGCGTAGACCTCCATCCGCTTCTAATGAAAACCCCTGAAAGTCTTCAATTTCATTAAAAGGCGTACGCGTGAAAAGTTCGGTTAGGTCAGCTTCACCGTAAACTCCATCACTGAAAGCTAGCGCGAGCTTCTTTTCTGTATTCCAATCTACATCAATGACTTTTAACATGACTTACCTCAGTTTATCTAGTTGCTGTCCAGTAATGGCTTGCTGCCACATATTCAGTAATTTAGAACGATGCTCACTTATATGTTTTACGGCTCTTTTACGTTGCTTGCTAGGTAGGTAACCTTGCAAATATTCACCTGTTTCAATGGCGACAACCAACTCATAACTACCATATTTCACATGCACATGGGGTTGAGCGTGTTGATTGTTGTCGTAGTAATACATGTAAAACGCCAAGCCTAAAAAAGCATCGATCTCTGGCATGAAGCAATCCTTGTTTATTGATACTATCACCGTCTCTTAATAGAGACAACTATTTCACTCTTAGCACTAGAGCATGTCCGAGCTTCGACCTTCACCCTTATTTAACTGTGTGTTCTCATGGTTAGATTAGCGTGCAATATGCCCTTCCAACACCGCTTCGGCAAACCCCACATCTTTTACCAACCTCTTCCCTATTACTTGCTCATACATGGCTGGCGGTAGGCCGTAGCCTGGGCGGACGCTGCGAATGCTGTCTGCGGTGATAATCTCTCCTGCCTTCATGTCTTTAACAAAATATAATGAGCGGCGAAACTGTACATTACCTTCCTCGCTAGATTTACGCTCATAATTGACGCTGCCTAGGGCTTGCCAAGCCGTTTTACTATCACGACACAAAGCAGCTAACTCTGCTGGTTCAAGTGAAAAGCTGTCGTCTGGGCCGCCGCCCTTACGGTCTAAGGTAAAGTGTTTTTCAATAATTGATGCACCCAAAGCAACGCTACTGATGGCCGTGGTGTTGTCTAGGGTGTGATCTGAAAGGCCTGTGACTAAACCAAATCGCGCTATAAGGTCTGGAATGGTACGCAGGTTATAATCTGCTGCTGGGGCTGGGTATCCACTGACGCAATGCAGTATTGCTAGCTCTTTACAGCCGGCTTGTTGTGCAGCGTCAATAGCTTCTTCGATTTCTTCTGCATTGGCCATGCCTGTAGAAATAATCATTGGCTTGCCTGTACTAGCCACGTATTTAATTAGCGGAATATCTACAGCTTCAAAAGAAGCTATTTTATAAGCAGGTGCGTTAAGGTCTTCTAATAAATCTACCGCGGTGTTGTCGAAGGGTGAGCTGAAGATAGGGATTTCAAGTTTACGAGCGTGCTCAAATAGTGGCTTGTGCCACACCCAAGGCATATGAGCTTCTTGGTATAAGTCATACAAGGTTCTGCCATCCCATAAGCCACCTTTGATGCGAAACTCTTCTGAGTCACTATTTAATGTAATAGTATCTGCAGTGTAGGTTTGTAACTTAACAGCGTCAGCACCACACCTTTTAGCTTCTTCTATAATCTTTAATGCAGTTTCAAGCTTGCCGTTATGGTTAGCTGATAGCTCTGCAATTATGTATGGGGTTTCGTCAGCAGCAATACGACGCCCGGCAATATTTATACTGGAGATGTTGCTCATAGTTAAATCTCTGAATTATGTTGCCACTCACTGGCTAATAGACCAAAGCACACGATGTCGTGGTAGGCTTGCCCATCAAAATATTGCTGCCTAAGAGTGCCTTCCTGTTTAAAGCCAAGCTTTAGATGAAAGTTTATGGAGCCCTCATTAAAGCCTAATACTTGGCCACACACTTTATGTAGGGATGCATTTGTGAATGCATAATTTAATGCTGTTTTGCCTAATGAAACCCCTGTACCTTTAGGTGCATCAGGGGATAAATAAAACCCCCAGTCAGCTGTACGACCTTTATTTATTTCATTGATATTAATAAATCCAAGCGGTTCGTTGTTTTGCTCATATATAAGCAGATGCCGCCCATCGTCATATAAAACACTCTTAAACCAGCTAGTGTGTTCAATAAGGGTTATTTCATGCTGCGTATACATGTGTTTACGCACATCAGGATGATTTCTCCAGCTTAAAACTAGTGCAAGGTCTGTTTCTACCATTTTGCGTACGATGTTCGATTTAATCTTTGACATTTATAAGGTTATTTCTTTTAAAGCTGCATTTACACCCAATCCATTAACAATGTTTGCTGAAACCTTGCCCAGCTTAATTAAATTATCAGGTGACCTTACTAAGTTCTCAATATATGACGACAAAACCTGTAAATTGATCGCTTCTTTTTCTAAAAAGAGAGATGCGCTTGCCCCATTTAATTCTTCAGCAATTAATTTTTGGTTTTCTGCAACTACTATCATAATAGTCGGCAACCCTAAGCAGCAGCGTTCCCAAGAAGTAGCGCCTGCAGCGCCTATGGCCAGATCACTATTCGCCATTAATTCTGCCATGTTGTTCACCCCGACCTTGGCTTCTGTTTTCCAAGGCATCTTCAATGCTTGCTGTTGTACTTCTTTAACCCAAGGTGCCGTAGTTCCCATTACTACAGAAATACGACAAGACGAGGGTAATGCACAATCAACTAAGCTTTTAAGAATTTGGGTAGTGATATTATCTTTATCAACGCCACCAAGATTAATAAGTAAGTGCTCTAATTGCCCTTTTTCCCTACGCTTAAGACTGTATTCTCTCCACTCTGCAAACTCAGGTCTTAATAATGCGTATTGTGCGCCACAGAGTAGCTGGCAGTGCTCGGGGGCTAGATCAGTATAATCTGCACTATTACGCATAAAAGTTTGGTCTAGCAACAAGTCACAGTCATGCTGCCGGTCTGCTAAGTCATCAATGACCATTATTTTTTTGCAGTAAGGTCGTAGCGATTTTCCCCAGCGTATATCGAGTGCGTAGTGATCCACTATCAACCAGTGTGGGCTAAGAGCTTTCACAATTGAAATGCATAACTCAGCGTCTTCATCTTGTGACGTACCTAGCCAAGCAGAGTGCGCAAGCTGACCATTTTTTTCTAAAGCGCTGTTCTTCACTTTTTGTAACTGTTGACTGTTACTTAGTGGTGATACTTGATGCCCACGCTCTGTAATTAGTGCAATTAAATTACCCGGGTGCTCTCTGCATATAAAGTGACACTCTGCTCCATGTGCTTTCAAAGCATCTGCTAGGGTTAAGCAACGCATTACATGGCCTGTTCCCATTTGGATTGAGGCATCAACTCGAAAGACGATTTTCATTGTTGCATTGCTTTGAATAACCACTCTGCCCTCTCCCAATCTTCTGGGGTGTCTATGTCTTGAACGCGGTAACGCGGTAGCATAACGGGCGTTGAGTTAGGCCCGAAAATCACTTGCTCAGAGAGCCATGCATTTACTCTACCCCAATAAAACTGACCTGCATCATGGTAGGCGCTTTCTAAATCTTGTGACCGAGTGCCAAAACACTCAGGCGTAAACATTTCAATTCTAGCATTATCAGTCACTCGTAATGCGCGCTGAATTGGGAAGGCATAACTTGTTACTGTAAAAGCATAGTCTGCTTTCTCTTGCTCTAGCTGCAGAAGACCTTTCCTTATGTCTTCCGCTTTTACAAAAGGCGCTGTTGCGTATATACAACAAGCTAAACTTGGTGTTTGTGAGTGCTCTATAAGCCATTGAATAGCTTGTTTTACAACGGGTGTTGTGCCTGCATAATCATCTGATAACTCGACTGGGCGTATGAAAGGTACTTCAGCACCATACTGCTTTGCTGTGTCGGCGATTTCTTGATCATCGGTTGAAACAATAATGCGGTCAAAACATTTACTTTCAATTGCGGCCTCAATCGACCACGCAATCATCGGTTTACCACCAAATTCTTTGATGTTTTTACGAGGGATGCGCTTACTCCCACCGCGAGCAGGAATGATGGCTACTTTCATACCACCCACCTTTTGACTTGTTCTACTACATAATTTTGTTGATTTTTATCAAGATCTGGATACAAAGGAATACTAATGGCTTCTTGATAATACTTTTCCGCCTGAGGAAACTGTCCTTCTTTAAAACCTAGCTTTTGGTAATAAGGCTGAGTATGAACTGGTATGTAATGTAAATTCACACCAACACCTGCCGCACGAAGTTCTTCAAACACCTGCAGGTGAGTCTTGTTAATTTTCTCTAAATGTAAACGAATGACATACAAGTGAAAGCTTGAGTAGGTATCTGGGTGTTGTCTAGGCAGGGTTATGGACAAGTCTTTAAGCTGTTCATTGTAGCGTTGTGCTAGCTCATGGCGTTTAGCAACATAAGTATCTAAACGCTGCATTTGCGACACACCAAGGGCTGCTTGAATGTCTGTCATGCGGTAGTTGAAACCCAAATCAACTTGTTGATAATACCAAGGGCCATCCATTGGTTGTGTCATTAAGTGTGTGTCGCGCGTAATGCCGTGGCTGCGTAGTAAACCAAGTTTCTCTGCTAGTCCTGAATTATTAGTCACCGCCATGCCGCCTTCACCGGTGGTAATGATTTTTACTGGGTGAAAGCTGAATACAGTAATATCACTGTATCGACAATTACCTATCGGCTCGTCTTGATATTTGCCGCCAATAGCGTGACTTGCGTCTTCGATAATTTTAAAACCATACTTTTGTGATAAAGCATGTATTGCCTGCATATCACAAGACTGCCCGCTAAAATGCACCGGTATAACAACTTTAGGTAGCTTGTCTAAGCTTTCTGCGGTGATTAATTTTTTTTCTAATTCTTTAGCGCAAAGGTTATAAGTAGCTGGGTCTATATCAACAAAATCAACTTTTGCACCACAGTAAAGACCACAGTTAGCCGAAGCTACAAAGGTGTTGGGTGTGGTCCAAAGCCAATCACCCTGCCCTAGCCCTAACGCTAAACAGGCAATATGAAGTGCCGATGTGGCACTGTTTACGGCAACAGCATAACGAGCATTACAAGCTTGCATAACAGCTTGCTCAAACAAGGGAACTTGTGGCCCTTGAGTAAGGTTAGATGAAGAGAGTACTGCGGTTACTGCATCTATGTCTTCTTGAGTAATGTCTTGTTTGCCGTATGGAATCAATTTAGATCGTTCCTATTTTATCTGCATTTTCATTTAGCCATTGTGCTAGTTGGTCTTCTGTCATCCACTCAGCGTTATTATCGCTGGTATAGGAGAAGCCTTCCGGCACTTTTTTGCCGTTTTTAATACGACTTTTACTGTTCCACCAGCCGTTAATAGCCGGTAGTATTTTATAATGTTCATCGTATTCGTAAGTGTAGTATGAGTCTTCAACGCCAATCATTTGTTCGTGAAGCTTTTCACCCGGACGAATTCCTATAACTTCTTGTTTTGCATTAGGTGCCATCGTTTTGGCAATACTACTGATATTCATTGACGGTATTTTTTTAACGTAGATCTCACCACCAACCATGTCTTCAAAGGCGTGCCAAACAAGCTCGACCGCTTGCTCTAGGGTAATCATAAAACGTGTCATGCGAGCGTCGGTAATAGGTAATGTGCCGTTATCTTTAATGGATTGAAAGAATGGAATGACTGACCCACGAGACCCCATAACATTACCATAGCGTACTACTGAGAACCTAGTGCCGTGCTCGCCTGAGTATGCGTTACCCGCCACAAACAGTTTGTCGGAGCAAAGCTTTGTTGCACCATATAAATTAGCAGGAGCACTGGCTTTGTCGGTAGATAAAGCCACGCATCCTTTGATGTTATGGTCTATACAAGCATCGACCACATTCATGGCACCGTTAATATTGGTTTTGATGCATTCAAAGGGGTTGTATTCTGCTGTGGGAACTATTTTTGTAGCCGCCGCATGAACAACATAATCGACACCATCTAATGCACGGTAGATGCGGTCTTTGTCACGCACATCACCAATAAAGAAACGTACACGTGGGTCATCAGCAAACAGCTTAGCCATTTCCCATTGCTTCATTTCACCGCGTGACAAGATGATGATTTTTTTAGGGTTATATTTAGCTAAGGTCATAGGTACAAAGGCATGACCAAAAGAACCTGTTCCACCAGTCACTAGTAACGTTTTGTTAGTGAACATCGTCAATCTCCTGACGTTTGATTGTGTATTATTTTTATAAGCAAGTGTTGTACCAGAATGGTATAGGTTACGAGGAATGGCAAATAATAAGTACTTAAATATTGAGTAGTGGATATAACTGGAAGATATGAGAGTAGGGTTAATTTTTAATTGTGAATGGAGTGGCAGCTATACGTGATGAGTTTTATGTAGGTTGTGGCTTTAGCCCAACATGGCGTTGTAAACGCCTAGCGTGGATGGATGATTTTGATGGCAGCTGGCGCTGCGTTTGGTCGTGGTTATGCCACGCTTCTTTGCGGGCTCTGCCCTGCGCCCGCATGTAAGGTGAGGTATCCCCTTACGATCCACTCTGGGCACGTAGCCACGCTAATTCCTTGTCGATTTCAGCCATAAACGCACACGCATCTAATTGTGCAGTCCCTGCACGTAGATGCTTGGCCGTTCCATACGGCCATTGCTAATAGCTTGATCGCCTGCGAGCGCGGCTGAATGTGCCGGGGGCTAAGGCTGAGAGGTTATGTTTTTATTGGTGGATATTGTTGCTGAAGTGCTGGCGGGCGATTACAAATCGCCCTACGAAAACCATTGGGCCATGACGGTATTAATTCAAGAAAGAGTGTTGTGGAGAGTGGATTATGCGACTGCGCGTAAAGTGACGAATGGCGATGCGCGGCGTGTGAATGTTTTGGTTAGCCTGCAATTGGGTCTGTATTATTTGTGTGTGCTGTTATTCGGCGTACATTTTTAGTTTCTGCGGCGTAGGCGCTGTTGCGGACATCCCATATTTCTACGGCGTGTTGGATGTTTAGCCAAAATTCAGGGGTGTTACCTAGTGCCGCTGCCAGCTTTATGGCCATTGGTGCAGTTAGTGTGCCTTTGTCATGCACTATTCTGCTGAGTGTGTTTCTGTGTGCGCCCATGGCGTCTGCTAGTTCGTTAATTCCTATGTTCATGGGTTCTAGTAATTCTGTTGTGAGCATTTGTCCAACGGTTACTGGGCGGCGCTTTGTGTTTCTCATTGTTTATCTCCGTTAGCCTTTATATTCATGTGGATCCAAATATGTGTTTTTTGCAAGGCCATTTTGCCAGCGAAAAATTAAACGGTATTGCCTGTTTACGCGAATTGAACACCACCCTTCTAACTTACCTTGTAAGTGCTCAAACCGATTACCTGGTGGTACTCGTAAGTCGGACTCCTGTGTCGCTGCATCAATGATTTGTAGCTTTCTAAAGAGCGCATTTTTAATAGT